>Ga0315548_1000173_pt1 | contig 59366 bp, 47 predicted proteins | sample SalMarSW160110MG_2_FD_202540 | JGI IMG/M metagenome (GOLD analysis project Ga0315548, IMG submission 202540) | Salt marsh sediment microbial communities from the Plum Island Ecosystem LTER, Massachusetts, United States - Salt Marsh Sediment SW1601-110 ... | reverse complement strand
CAATAGAAGGGAAACTCTTCTTTTGAGCAGCCAGCACTTTCTTGTTGAGGTCGCAGACGTATTTCAAACAGCACCTTTTGGCGGTGGCAAAATTGCGGACCAGGTTCTTACCCCAATATCCGGCGCCGACAACCGCCATCTTCAAAATATCCTCACTCATACCTATATTTCCTTTGTAATTGAAGAAAAAAACACTTCAGCAAAGCTTGACTGATTCACAGCTTCACTTATAATAAATACTCATTATAATAACCTTATATAGAGGTCTATGTGGCACAGACACAAACCGATAATCAGGATATCCCTGCCAGCCGAACGCCGAAGAAAGCCCCGCCTTCCGCCGGCAAAAAACAATCTCGAGTGCTATGGATAATTATTTTGGTTTTCATTATATTCGTAGTAGCTGTTTTTTTGACTCAACACAAGGAACCGATTCCCTGGATCGAAGATTACAACGCCGGCATTGAATTAGCAAAACAACAAAACAAACCTGCTTTACTTTGTTTTTTTAAACAGGGCACACGCTTTAGCTCAGATATGTGGCAAAAAGTTTACAACAAACCTGATGTCAAAAAGTATGTCGAGGCCAATTTCGTTCCAATTCTGATTGATGTAGATAAACAGCCCGAAATTGCCAAACGCTACAACGTTAACTATTATCCTACTCATTATGTCGAATATCCCGGCACTAATCAAATAAATGGTCCTTTCCTCGGTGCACACCGCTTATTCGAATTTATTCAAAAACCCCGAGATTTCGCTCAGAAAAACAATTCGCCACAATGAAAAAACGCCCTTTTTATTTCTCTAAATCCTTATGTGCGGTTTTCCCTATACCAGTCAATGGTTTCCTTAAGTCCCTCTTCGAAGCCGGTTTTCGCTTCGAAACCGAAATATTTTTTAGCTCTTGAAACATCCAGGCGTCGCCGTGGCTGACCATCCGGCTTGGAGCTGTCCCAGCGAATCTCGCCCTTAAAGCCGGTTATCTTTGCGATTTTTTCCACCAGTTCCTTTATTGTTATTTCAAATCCCGCCCCAATATTAACCGGCTCAGCACCATTATAATGCTCTGTTGCCAGCAGGATTCCCTCAGCAGCATCGGCTGCGTAGATGAACTCCCGCGAGACCCTGCCGGTGCCCCAGCAGTCAATATTGTCGGCGCCTGATTCGATTGCATCGACGCATTTTTTTATCAGCGCCGGTATTACGTGACTGCTCTTGGGATTGAAATTGTCGCCCGGGCCGTAGAGATTTACCGGCAATAAAAATATCGAATTAAAACCGTATTCGGCCCGGTAAGATTGTGATTGTACCAATAACATCTTCTTAGCTAATCCATACGGCGCATTAGTCTCCTCCGGGTATCCGTTCCAGATGTCGTCTTCCTTAAACGGCACCGGCGTAAATTTCGGATATGCGCAAACCGTACCGATTGCCACGAATTTTTCGATGTTATGAATTCGTCCCTGCTCTATTAACTGAATCCCCATCATCAGATTCTTGTAGAAAAACTCACCCGGGTGCTCACGATTAGCCCCGATACCGCCGACAACCGCTGCAAGGTGGATGACAATATCCGGCTTCATATTGTCGTACATCCGAACAACATCACCCATATTAACCAGGTCGTAGTCTTCAATTTTCGGCACTAAAATGCTCTTACAGCCCCGCTTTTGCAGTCCTTTGACAATAAATCCACCGAGGAAACCCGCCCCGCCGGTAACAACAACTCGTTTGTCTTCGAAAAAGCCGCTCATTACTGCCCCTTACTGTGGTCACTCAAAATCTTTTCATCCTCAGCAAGTTTCATATCAGCATCGGTCATCATTCTCGCAAGCCCTTTGAATGTCACCCTGGGCTGCCAGTTGAGAACCTTCCTGGATTTACTCGAATCGCCCAGTAAAAAATCAACTTCGGTCGGCCTGTAATATCGTGGGTCAACCTCAACATACTTCTGCCAGTCCAAATCAAGATAGCCGAACACCTCATCCAGAAACTGCCTCACTGAATGTGTCTGGCCCGTGGCGATAACATAATCATCGCTTATTTCCTGTTGCAGCATGAGCCACATCGTCTCGACATAATCACCTGCAAATCCCCAGTCACGTTTTGCATCCAGATTACCCAAATACAGCTTATCCTGCAATCCTAATTTGATTCGCGTTGCCGCTCGCGTGATTTTTCTTGTAACGAACGTCTCGCCGCGCCTCGGTGATTCGTGATTAAACAGGATTCCGTTGCAAGCAAACAGCCCGTATGCCTCTCGATAATTAACCGTCTGCCAAAAGCTATATACCTTTGCACAACCGTAAGGACTTCGCGGATAAAACGGCGTTTTCTCCGTTTGCGGCGTTTCTACAACCTTGCCGTACATCTCACTGCTGGATGCCTGATAAAACTTCACCGGCTTACTGCTTGAACGAATCGCCTCAAGCAGCCGAAGTGTCCCAAGTGCATCTACATTGGCTGTGTAGATAGGCGTATCAAAGCTAACCCGAACATGGCTTTGCGCACCGAGATTATACACCTCATCAGGCTTGATGTCATTTAGAATTGTTGACAAGCTCCCACCGTCGGTCAAATCACCATAAAGAAGTCTCAGCTCCGGCTGTTCATGAGGGTCCTTATACAAATGGTCTATTCTTCCCGTGTGAAACGACGAGCTTCGCCGTAAAATACCCCACACCTGATATCCTTTTTTCAGCAGAAATTCCGTAAGATACGAGCCGTCCTGCCCTGTAATACCGGTAATTAATGCTTTCTTCATAATTCTTACCTTTCCAACAACTTTTTGTTATTTCACCCGTTTGGAATTTTCTATAATCACCCGCAGCGCCTCGTCCAGACTTGTTTTAGGCCCCCAGCCGGTCATTTTTTTTATTCGTTCAAGATTCGGCACACGCCGCATCATATCCTCAATGGGCCTGCCGTAGGCCTGTTCGTATGACACGAATTCCTTTTTACTTTTGCTGTTCGTCATCTCGATTATTTTATCAGCAAGACTTTCGATGGCAATCTCTTCGCTGGAACCGATGTTATATACCTTTCCAGCGGCCTGCTCGCAGTTCATTAAACCTATGACCGCATCGATAAGGTCGTCCACATAACAAAAGCAGCGCCTTTGCTGGCCTGTGCCATATATCAAAAGCGGCTCATTCTTTAATGCCCTTTGAACAAAACGAGGCACTACCATTCCATATCGACCTGTTTGCCTGGGCCCGATTGTGTTAAAGAACCTGCCGATCACCACATCCAGGTTATACTGTTGACAGAAAGCCAAACCCAAAAATTCGTCTATCGCCTTACTGCAGGCGTATGACCATCGTGACATTCGTGTGCTGCCCAGCACAATATCGTCATCTTCGCAGAAGGGCACTATTTCGTTTTTTCCGTAGACTTCGCTGCTTGAAGCAATCAGGATTTTTCTGCCAAACTTATTGGCCGCCTCCAGCACCGTTTCAGTGCCTACAATATTGGTTTCTATCGTATGGACCGGCCTGTCAGCTATCAATTTGACACCGACAGCCGCAGCCAAGTGAAAGACCATATCGCATTGCTCTGTTAGGGTTTCCATCAACTCAGCATTATGGATATCGCCTTCGACAAAATCGAAGCAGGGATGCCCTCTGAAGCCTTCGATATTTGTTAAACTACCGGTGCTGAGATTATCAATAACAACTGCCTTATGCCCATCTTTCAGTAGTTGTTCCACCAGATGGGAGCCTATAAATCCTGCTCCGCCTGTAATAAGTCCTTTCATATAAGCCTTAGTAGTAAAGAATCAGCTTTCACAGACTCTGTCCCCGTCGGTTGCGCTGAAAAAAGCACATCCTAAGCATTGTGTCAAACTTTTTTGGGACATCCTCTTTATTGGAAGTCAGAGCAAACAAATTTGCTCGCTGGCTTTATTATATCATAAGTATCGACAGATAAAGGAGATAGCTTTAGTTGCGGACAAGCTCCCAATAAGTACTATCGGCCATTTTTTAATAAAAAACTATACGTGTTCCGTCGTCCATAAGTTCATAATACGCAGCTACAGGTAAAATCTAAAACACGGCTTTTTGATAGCCAAATCGAGCCGAAGAATATATTATTATCGGGCTTTTCTTAAACCCCTCTTATCTAATGCGCCTATCTCTCGCAAATTCGAAAAAAGAAATTGGGATGATATGACTTCTGTGGTAAATTCTTCTTTCGATTTTTACTTCCCGTAATATGAGCAATACGTCTTATCTGTTTCCCATACTGTTACGCAATGAAGCACTGCCTCGCCGAATTTGCCTGTCAGCCTCTCCCACGCAAAAGCTGCCAATTCCTCCACTGTCGGAATTGCTTCGGCAAAATACGGCACATCTGCGTTCAAATTCTTGTGGTCGACCGTTTTTATAAATTCTTCGTCCACTATTCTTTCGAAATCACCGATACAAAGATTATCCTTGCCTGCTGACTTCTTTATCGTAACCTCAACTATATAATTATGCCCATGACCAGCGGGGTTTGCGCATTTGCCGAAAATCTTCCGATTGCGTTCATCCGAAAAATCGTTGTTCCAAAGCTTGTGCGTCGCCGCAAATTCGAATTTCTCACTAAAATAACTCATTTTGCAATCTTCGCTGTCAATCTCTATCTTTCTAAAAGGATTCAGCGCCAGACTCAATCCTCTCAACCTTGCCGTCCCGAACTTATCGTCCAATTGTCCCCACGCCGATTTTAGAAGTTTTGTTATTTCGAAAAACCCGATATGCCTGCCCCGCCGAAAGTCTCTTCTTATCTGCTGAGCAAATATCGGCACAACGTATTCCTGCACATTTCTGTCAACATCGTTAACATTGACTACAAACCCTGTAGCCGGCTCAACCTCACCGACCAGCATAACAGACAATTCGAAAAATATTGACAGCCCTTCACCTGCCGGCCTGGATGCAAACGAATTAGAGCCAACACTGTCCTTGGGCAAAAAAGGATTAACCGAAAACCGCACTAACCTCGACAGTTTATGCATAAACAAAAAGCTATCTGTTGCCTTGGTGCATCAAGCTCATAATCTCACTTCGGCTTTTCGGGTCTTTCCTGAATATCCCGCGAAGCGACGAAGTCACCATCACCGAGCCGGGCTTCTTAATCCCCCGGATAGTCATACAACTGTGCGATGCTTCCAGCACCACCGCAACGCCTCGTGGCTCCAGGTTATTCATTATAAAATCAGCTATCTGGTTCGTAAGCTTTTCCTGGACCTGCAGCCGACGGGCAAAACAATCAACGATACGAGCCAGCTTGCTGACTCCAAGCACTACGCCTGCCGGAAGGTACGCAACATGAGCTGAGCCTATAAACGGCATTAAGTGATGTTCGCAAATACTGTAAAAAGGTATGTCGCGCAACAGCACTATCTCGTCATAGTTTTCGGAAAAAACACTGCTGAGATGTTGTTTGGGGTCCTCATCCATCCCCGCCAGCAGTTCGGCATACATCTTTGCCACCCGTGCCGGCGTCGCCTTTAGCCCCTCACGTTCAATGTCCTCACCCACAGCTAAAAGTATTTCCTTAACCGCCTTCTCAATCCTTTCAATATTTACTTTTGCCTTATTTCTCGAATGCATATTTTTACCTTCCCGCTTCGCCCGCGAAGCGAGGCGAGCTTACCTGGTAATATTCATAAGACAGGTCGTCAGCAGCCGCACGCCGAACCCGCTTGAGCCTTCCGTCGTATATTCCGTGGCCTTATCAAACATTTCCGTCCCCGCAATATCCAGGTGTGCCCATTTCTTCTCACCTGCAAATTGTTTTAAGAACGCCGCAGCCGTACACGCACCGCCCCATTTACTGCCGATATTCTTTAAATCCGCTATCTTGCTCTTCATCTCCTCTACGTACTCATCACCGCTGGGCATAGGCCAGACCTTCTCACCGCTTTCTTCCGCCGCCCTCTGCAATTGTTTTATCAGTTTCTCGTCGTTACCCATCAGCCCCGCCATATATTTACCAAGGGCGACTACACAGGCGCCGGTCAATGTTGCTATATCAATTATAACATCGCAGTTCTGCTTTGCAGCGTATGCAAGGGCGTCGCAGAGTACCATCCTTCCTTCAGCATCGGTGTTCAACACCTCGACAGTTTTACCGCTGAACGTGGTGATAATATCGCCGGGCCGGTAGCTCGTTCCGCTCGGTAAATTTTCTGCAGACGGAATTATCCCGAGAACATTGAGCGGAAGTTTTAATTCCGCCACCGCTTTCATTGTCCCCAAAACAGCAATCCCACCTGTTTTATCCAGCTTCATCTGGTCCATATGGGCGGCTCGCTTAATGCTAATCCCTCCGGAATCGAAAGTTATAGCCTTGCCAACCAGGGCAATTGTGGGCCGAGTCTTTGATGTTTTACCGGCTGGGCTATATTTCAAGATAATAAATCTGGGAGGACTCTTGGATCCAGAGCCGACTGCAAGCACTCCCCCCATCCCTTTTGCGGCTAATTGCTTTTCGTCAAAAACCGTGCAGGTAAGTCTACCTGATTCTTTTGCCATCCTTTTTGCTTCCGCTGCAAGCGCCGGTGGATTAATTATATTAGCCGGCCGATTCGCCAGTGTCCGTGCGTAACTTTGAGCTTTGCCGATGACAGCTCCGATATTCAACCCTTTGTCTAACTTTTTTATTTTCGCTGAATCAAAATCTATAACTTCAACGTTAAGCAAATCCAATCGCTCATCTTCGCTCTCAGTAACGAACTCATCGTAGAGATAGCTGCCGAAGTATGCGCCTTCTGCCATTGCCCTGCCCATCGCTGATAAATCAAATCGCCCATCGAACGCTCTATGCAACGCAAGGCTGACAGTCCCTGCTCTTATTTCTACTGACTTTTTTGCTGCGTTGGACGCCGCCCTGCGGACCGTATCAAGTGTCGCCTTCTTTCTCTCGCCCAGGCCAACCAGCAGAACCCTGCTGGCTCCTACTCCGCCGCTGCTGTAAACGACAACACTTGTCCCCTCTTTGCCTTTGAAATCACCCAGCTTAATCACTTCTTCGATTGCACCGTCAAGTTCCCTGTTAAGTTCACCGCTGGTTTTATCGAGCCTTTTAACATCAGAGAAAATCCCAACTGCAAGCAAATCTGTTTTACACCTGCTGAAATCAACCTTGCGCGCTTTTAGTACGACGTCAATAATTGCTTTCATTTTTACTAACCCCTGTTCTTTTTCCTTGTTCCTGTTCCTGATTCCTTACTTTTATTTTTAGCTCTGTATCTTAAATAGCTTTCAATGAAACCGTCAAGGTCTCCGTCCAGTACTGCATCCACATTGCCCGTCTGGGTATCTGTTCGATGGTCCTTGACCATTTGGTAAGGCTGCAGTACGTAGCTTCGTATCTGGTTTCCCCACGCTATTTCACCTTTATTGCCGTACAATTTTGCAAGCTCGTCGTCGCGTTTTTGCTGTTCGAGCATATATAGTTTGCTCTTCAGCATCTTTATTGCTTCAGCTCTGTTGCGATGCTGACTTCTGTCGTTCTGGCACTGGACCACAACACCCGTGGGTATATGTACAATTCTTACCGCCGAGCTTACTTTGTTGACATGCTGGCCGCCTGCGCCGCTTGCACGAAAGAATTCCAGCTTAAGGTCGTCTTCTTTTATCTCAATATCAGCATCCTCATCGTGTTCAGGTAAACAATCGACCGCTGCAAAGCTGGTATGTCGTCTTTTATTGGCGTCAAAAGGACTTATCCGCACCAGCCTGTGAACGCCTGTTTCGCAGGAAAGTCTGCCGAATGCAAATAGCCCGCTTACCTTCAGCGTCACTGACCGTACGCCTACCTCTTCACCGGGGGTAATATCAATCTCCTCGACCTTGTATTTTTTTGTTTCGAAATAGCGCGAATACATTCTAAGCAGCATATTGGCCCAGTCACAGCTTTCCGTCCCCCCGGCTCCCGCGTGAATGCTGAAAAAGCAGTTCTTCGAATCATCAGGGCCGCATAACAGCCCCTGTAGCTCGATTCGTCCGCATTGCTGCAGCAGTTCGGTAAAGTCATCTTCTATCTGTTCCAGCTCATCCTTATCCGACTCAGCCGCCGCCATATCGAACATCTCTGCCAAATCTTTAACCTCACGATGAAGTTCCTCCGCCGGTTCAATTATTGATTTAAGTGCACTTAATTGAGAAACCACTGACCGGGCCGAATCGGGATTATCCCAAAATCCGGTCTTGGCCATTTGCTTTTCCAGTCCCGCCAGTTGGGTCTTTTTGTTGGACAGGTCAAAGCCAGTCCCGGATTTTCTCGACCCGGGCCAACAACTCTGATATGGCTGATTTTAATTCTGCAGTTTCCATTATGTTTAGCCTCACATATTTGCCATAGTTGATTTTACAAACTGCTTTATATCACACTACATTGAGATATGCAACCGGATGTTCCTGCAGTTGAGACAGGCTCATTGAAACAAAAGCTGGCCGCCAAGGATACGGTTTACATCTCTTTTGATATCAGCTTCGGTAACAGGCCAGCCGGCGATGGCAATGTCAGAATACTTCTCCGCCAAGACCTCGGCGATAATCCTGCGGCAGTGCGACCATTTATAGATTAGCTGGTCGAGCACGCGAGCATCACTGTGTTGCGGTATCATAGTAAGCCCGAGAGTTTCGATGCGCTCAGCGGTTATTTCGCGAATGATGCTCGGATTATTCAAAAACCACCAGCAGCCAAAAACCACCAGGTTTTTGAACTTGCGTGCGGTAACGCACAGCTCATGCTGATTTTCACGTGAGAGCATCGTCACGAGCAATCTAACTTCCGGCCAGTCGCGGGCAAGTTTGGCTACCGTCCCGACATCGGCCTTTCCCACACCGTCGCCAGCCACCCTAAGCAGCGGATTCAACTGTCTTTTGACGCCAATCATCATCGCAAAGGGCAGCTTAAATTCACGTGCGACAGGCAGGACACATTCTAAAATCAATTTAGCCGTATCTGAACCATCCTCTATATTGAAATCCGGCGCCATTGAGGCCGCGATATATACCGGGTTCATTTTTTCAATCCAGGCTTTGAGAAAATCTTTGATTGTATTTATTACTTTTGTTTCTACTTTATCGCCCGTTATTTTGAAACCCTGATTACTCATTTCTTTACTGCATTGTTGGAAATTATAAAACAGACCGTCGATTCTAAGTGCAGCTTTGAATCGTTCGTCGGTGTTGCCGCCGTTGTCCCATACTGCCTGTTCTTGTTTATCGAAGGGGTCGTTCGTCATAATGGCGCTCTTAACATTGGCTGTTTTGAAGACCTTGTCGATGTATTCACTGGTTGAAACTTGTGCAAAATACCTGCGTATTTTATTGAGGTCTCTGCCGGTCGTATCCAGTTCCAGCTTGTTAAGGACCGTTACTACGCCGCGTGCGGCTTCGCTTATCGGTGAGTTATTTACAAAAATCTCATCCCAGATAAGTTCCGCCTGTTTCTGTTTCGGCATATTCCAGTAATCCTCGTAGTCCAAATCCGGCTTGTATCTGAACAGCTCTGCTACAAGGTAGTGATACGTCAGAAGCTCATCGATACCCCAGAGCAGCAAATCGCCGAAGTCCTCACTGTATATATGCGTATGAATGTCAGCTATCGGTGTCTCATCGATGATTTTTGTCACCTGCTCTTTGAGTTTCTTTAAGTCCATATTTATTGTCTCCACCGATTGCTCGTCAATTTTCAAGGATGTTTTGCTGTCAAGCCGTGTAAGTTGATGCCGCTGTTTGGCCGCCTCGGCCTGTCCAGTTTGTGTGGAAGAACTCACCGCGAGGTTTATCAACACGTTCATAAGTATGGGCGCCGAAATAGTCACGCTGGGCCTGTAGTAAGTTAGCCGGCAGTCGTTCATTACGATAACCGTCGTAATAAGCCAAAGCAGCGCTTATGGCCGGCATCGGAATACCCATTTCCACCGCAGTGGTAACCACTTCTCGCCACGATGGCTGGGCCTTCTCTACGGCTTCTTTAAAGAACGGGTCGAGCAGCAAATTTACCAAACCGGGATTTTTATCGAATGCCTCTTTTATCTTTCCGAGAAAGGCCGAGCGAATAATGCAGCCGCCCCGCCACATCAAGGCTACGCCCCCATAGTTGAGATTCCAGCTATATTCTTTGGCAGCGGCTCGCATAAGCTGGTAGCCCTGCGCATAGCTGACAATCTTGGAGGCATACAATGCTTGACGTAAGTTTTCGATAAACGCATTCTTATCGCCTTTAAACTCCGGTTTCGGACCGGTCAGGACCTTTGAAGCCTTGACACGTTCTTCTTTAAGCGCTGAAAGACATCTCGCAAAAACCGCTTCGCCAATCAACGTCAGAGGTTGACCCGCATCTAAGGCCGCTATTGCGGCCCACTTGCCTGTGCCCTTTTGGCCGGCCGTGTCGAGAATCAGGTCTATTACTTCGCCACCATCCTCATCTTTATATCCAAGAATATCACGCGTAATCTCAATCAAATAAGAATCAAGCTCGCCTTTATTCCATTCAGTGAATACTTCATGCATTTGCTGATTCGACAAACCGAGCCCTTTCTTCATCATCTGATAGGTCTCACAAATCATCTGCATATCGCCGTATTCGATGCCGTTATGAGTCATTTTAACGAAGTGTCCTGCTCCGTTTTCCCCGACCCACTCACAGCACGGGCTGCCGTCATCTGTCTTGGCGCATATTGACTGGAATATGGGTTTCACATGTTCCCAGGCCTTCGGCGAGCCGCCCGGCATCATCGATGGCCCTCGCAGTGCCCCTTCTTCTCCACCGGAAACGCCGGTGCCGATATACAGCTTTCCTTTACTCTCGACATACTGTGTCCTTCGAATAGTATCTGGGAAATGGCTGTTGCCGCCGTCTATTATGATATCGCCGTTTTCAAGATGAGGCAGAATCAGCTCGATAAAATCATCGACCGGCTTGCCGGCCTTTACCATTAGCATAATTTTACGGGGTGTTTTCAAAGAAGCTACAAGTTCTTCGATTGTTTTACAGCCGATGATGTTTTTGCCTTTTGCCCGACCGTTTATGAAATTATCTACTTTCGAAACGGTGCGATTAAAGCAGGCCACTGTAAAGCCTTTGCTTTCCATATTAAGTATGAGGTTTTCACCCATTACCGCCAGACCTACAAGCCCGATATCTGCACTTGCCATTTTTTACTACTCCTTCAAATTGCTGTTTCTAAGTTATGAATTCTTAAACCTGTCTTTAAAAGACCACAATCCCAGAGAAGGATTCGAAATAAAGTATATCTGTTCACCATCACTTAAAGTATTTACCCCGTTCTGCATTTTTTTCGGGTCGTATTTTCCCATCGTTTGTCGAAGGTCTGCATATTCGAAGTTCACAGCTTCTATTTCTTCACGTTTCATCTTTCCCGGACAGTAGGTAATTTTAAATCTGCCTTCGGAAGATCCGTGTATCAGATGTGCAGCGGCGCTGAGATTCTCTTTCAGGTCATCGTTATCTTTTACCAGTTCGAGTACTTTCGGCGTTCCTACATAGCCGTATTTTCTTATAAGTTTATCAATTTGCGCATCTTCACCGAACTCAGCCAGCCCCGGCGCCAAAACAATCAGCTCCCCGCCGTCGGCTATCGCCATACGTGTCCGGTATATACTTTTGTTTCCAAGCCAGGTACTTTTATACTCCGTCGGTTCCAGATATACCACAACTTTTTCGAGCGGCTCATCCAGCATCTGAAAGTTTACCTCGCCAGAAAGTTCCGCCGCAAGGTTGAAACACTCGATATCGTCTCCTATAAACAGCCCCCGCGTCTTGAGCTGATTATCATCCGTAGCACCTATAACCGTGTGAACATATACAATAGGCAAGTCCTTTGCAAAATGGTCCGAAGCGTAATTTATAACGCGTCTTACCGGCGTATCTGCCCTGCCCATTAACCTTTCCATCCCATACACTGCCCCGAGAAAATGGCTTTTATTTATCCCTTCGGCGCCGCCTGTGCCGACAAGAATATTTTTGTTATAGCTGGCCATTCCGATGACTTCGTGAGGGACTACCTGCCCGATGGATAATATCAGGTCGAAGTCGCCTTCGACGATAAGTTTATTGACCTGGGCGGGCCAGCTGTAGTTTACCAAACCCCCGCTTACCTTCTTAACATACTCAGCAGGAACTTCGCCGAGCGTGACCAAATCACCACGGAAATTATGCTCTCGAAAAATACTCCGGGGCGTTTCTGAAAACATCCCTGTGATTTCATCATTTGTCATCGGGTAATGTGTCCCAGTCGCCGGCAAAATATCCGTTAGTTTGTCGCCGTAATATTTCCACGCCATCTGCGTTAGCTCACCGGCGCGGGAATGAAATCGAGTAATATCAGGCGGGATCGCCAGGACTTTTTTTCTCTGCCCGATTTTTTCAAGTGCCGTATAGAGACCGTCCCGCAGGTCTCGTGAAGTTAGGTCGTCCGCTTTATGTCCCCGCTTGAAATACAGCACTTTTCTATCTTTCCCAGGGTGGTTTCTCGGGCAGATACCCGTCAAATTCGACGATTACTTTTGCTTCATAATCACCGGCATATTGACCGTTGATAAATTTGTCGAACGCTTCATCGTGAAATCTCTTCCACGATTCGACCTCGTTACCCGGGTTAATCGGATAAAACAGGGCGTCGTTGGCCTTGGCTGCCTTCATATCTCCCGGCGCATCGCCGACCATAAGAATATGGTTCTTTTCGTATTTGCCTTTTGTTGCGAAATTAAGGTGTTCTGCCTTTTTGCCCATCTCCTGGCCGGCTATTACCTGTACGTATTTGGCAATGTCGTGTTCTTCCCACTCGCGTTTAAGCGCCTCGCCGGGCGTAGCCGATACCACAACAACGTCGGCCTGCGGCGCGATTTTTTCCAGACTCTCGCGCACGAATGGAAATGGCGGCATACCCTTGACGGTTTCACCGATGGCCCAGTTGACTCGCTCGCTCCACGCAAGCGCAAGTTCCAGCTCACGTTTGGCCAGTGGTTCTTTAGCCTGACCAATCGCCTTTTTTAGACCGTCATTACTCAGCAGACTATTAGAGTCATCGACCCAGGCGAAGTAGTGCGGGTATTGCGGAACCTTAAATCCTCTTGCCTTGGTCATTGGATGATTAGGCAGCAGTTCCGCTATGATTCGCTTGGCTGTTTTATGCCGGTTGGCGCCGCGGGTCTTACTGAACAAATCCGCAAAGTCTTTGCATTCGCGTGCCGCCTGCGCTACCGGCTGTAGGCCGAAATACGCTATCAGCCAGGGGCAGAAGCATTCCCGCTGTTTAATTCCCATCGTATCGAACGCACATCCATCCGAGTCGATACCGACAAAAAAGTCGTATTTCGGCTGAAATTCTTTCAACTCTTTTGCTGGGTCACTCATCGTGTTCTCCTATAAAATCACAAGTCCTTTTGACAGACATAGTTAGCGTCGCCGTTTTGAGCAGCATTGTCGAGGCCAAACGAGTCAAATTAATATTTTTACAATCTTTCCCCCTCATAATCAAGTATTTTTACATCTACCCTGAGCTTTATCAGTGGCTCACCGTTCGAAACTTTTTATTTAACTTTTCTGATTTTTGCTCTGTAGATTTGCCTTTTACATTTTAATTTTTAACTTATCTTTTCATTGTGGCCTCCACCACCACTGCGCGAATTTCCCATTTACTCTCTGGCTAAACTTTGCCGCGCAATCAGCTTGCATTTTCAATATGGGCTTGCTACTCTATATACAAACCTGGCTTGCCGGTAAAGACATGCTGGCTATGACTTTTATAGGATTATTTTATGCCATTTAATACTTTTGGTCTTTCCGATCCGCTGGTGCAGGGTATTCTTGCCGCTGGCTACACCGCCCCAACCGAAGTTCAATCACAAGCGATTCCAGCCGCAATCGCCGGCAAAGACATCATCGGCTGCGCACAGACCGGAACCGGAAAAACCGCCGCCTTTGTCCTGCCAATCCTGAACCGCCTCTCACATGAGCATCCGCCAAAAAGAAGATTTGTCCGCTCCCTTATCCTTACGCCGACACGTGAGCTGGCTCTGCAAATCGAAAAGTCCATTCTCCGATATGGCCGTTTCCTGAATTTACGAACCCTCACCATTTATGGCGGCGTCAATATCAAGGGGCAGTTTAACGCGCTTCATCGCGGCGTCGACATCGTTGTCGCAACCCCAGGCCGGCTCCTCGACCATATGCAACGGCGAACCATAAACCTCAGGCGTGTCGAGGTCTTAATTCTCGATGAGGCAGACAGAATGCTCGATATGGGTTTCATCAGAGACGTCCGAAAAATCATCGCTGCTCTGCCCAAAAATCGTCAGACTATGCTATTCTCCGCCACCGTAACTCCGGAAATAAGCTCACTCGCCGCCGGCGTCCAGAAATCACCTCTGATGATTCAGATTGGCAGGCCCAGAAACCCAATCGATACAATCACCCAGCACGTCTATCTCGTCGAGAAAGAGCGGAAAATCAGCTTTCTCTTGCACCTCCTCCAGGATGGCCAGCTCTCCAGCGTCCTGATCTTCTCTCGAACCAAGTACGGCGCAGACAGAATTCAACGGTACCTCGAACGGGCGGACATCGTCTCGGTGGCCATCCACTCAAGTCTAAACCAGAACCAGCGGGAACGTGCAATGGACGGCTTCAAAACCGGAAAATACCGCGTTATGGTTGCTACTGATATTGCCTCTCGAGGAATCGACGTCACGGACATCTCCCACGTTATCAATTTCGATGTCCCTACATTCCCCGAAGACTATATTCATCGCATCGGCCGCACCGGCCGGGCAGAAGCCACAGGTGATGCGATTACCTTCGTTTCACGAGATGAGCACAACTACCTTCGTCGAATTGAAAAATTCATTGGCCGTGAATTTACTCCCGTGGAATGCCCCGGCTTTACCTACACCAAACCCCACACCTCAAAGCCGCTCTTGGGGATGCACAGGGGAAAGTTTTCAACTGCCGGAAAAAGGTCGCGTTTTGCTTCTCGCCGCCCGCGACGCAGACGTTAATCACGCAATCCTCCACTTTCTATTTTCTATTCCGGTTGGGGGTTAGGTTAGGCAGCAGGAGGGACGATGGACCTACTTGGCTTTAGCTTCATTAACCTTAACCGTGTAACCACCGCAATCTTTCCCATTCAGTGCGGCTATTGATGTTTGAGCCTCAGCATCATTGCTCATCACGACAAAACCGTAACCCTTGCTCCTGCCGGTCTCGCGGTCAATGATTATATAAGCTTTCTCAACTGTTCCGAACATTGAAAACAATGCTTCTAAGCTTGCATTGTCTGCTTCAGGACTCATATTACCGACATACACTTTTTTACCCATTACTATTCTCCATTTGGGTTTCTCTATGCTCCAAAAGGGAGCTATTATACCTTAAATCTGTGAAACTCCAAGAAGATATTGCGTTTCCTCATCACTTAGCCCCCTGCATTGCAGGGGATTACTCTAACTGAGGTTGCTTAAAAGTGGGCACGGCTTGTATGAGCTGGTCAAAGTGTCCTGAACCCTCGATGAACCGGACTTGGCAGGTCAAAAACGCAGGGCAAAATAAAAAAGGCCCCGACTTGTGTCGAGGCCCTTGGTTTTTAGGCATCTTGCTTTGGATTAACTGGCGATTACATTCATCGCACAAGGCCCTTTTTTGCCCTCTCCGACCTCGAATTCAACCTGCTGGCCTTCATCAAGATTGGCGTAACCGGTGCCCTTGATTTCCGAATGATGAACGAACAAATCCTTGCCGCCGTCAGCCGGGCTGATAAATCCAAAACCTTTACTGCTGTTAAACCATTTTACTGTTCCTGTACTCACTAAAAGCTCCTTTGGCCTCTAATTGGCCGTAAAATCTGCCTCTCGTATTGTTTAAGAGATTATTCCTGAGAGGCGTGAGAATAAACCCAACTGGCAGGCATTATACCACCCCGCCACTCGAAATACAATTAAAATAAAAAATAATTATATTAAATAATTTCGGTCATCTGCCTACTGCTCACCTGCTCCACTGTTCACCCATTCTCCGCTTCGGCTATCTCATCGGGGCGAGGTTCGCTTGATGTTTATCTTCGAGATACGCTTCACGAGATACGCTTCACGAGATACGAGATACGATATTTGAGATACGCTTCAGAGTTTACCCCGTGAGATGTGTCTTTTACTATCTCATCGGGGCTTCACGAGATACGATATCATTGCCAGAGAGTATATCTTTTGTCTTGAAATAAATGATTGTTCCTTCGCCTCCTCGTCCTCGACTCTCGCTGCTATGGTATCGCTGTCGAGGTCGTGCTTCATCCTGCCAAATGCCGCAACGACCGATTTTACCTGTAAAGTGAATTCCTGCCGTGCTGCATAGGAGGCTTTCTTGACAATTGCGGCGTGTTTTGGGATACTGAGTAGCTGAGTATTTTAGCAGTGTTAGTTTAGGAACCGGCGCAGTACGCATGAAAGCATCTGAAATGAAAAGAGCCCAGGCCATCAAGGTTGACGGCAAGCTCTACACTATCGTTGATTTCGAACACGTCAAGCTCGGCAAGGGTGGGGCGGTCTATCAGACCAAAATAAAAAGCATTGCCGACGGCTCTATCCAGAATATCCGTGTCCGCTCCGAAGAGATTCTCGAAGAGGTCGAGCTCCAAAAAAAGTCCTACGAATACCTCTATTCGAACGCTTCAGAGCACGTACTTATGGATTTACAGACTTTCGACCAGATTACCCTCAATGACGCTGTTTTTGGCGACTCCCTGAAATACCTCAAGCCGAATATGCAGGTAGTAATAGATTCGTATGAGGAAAAGCCCGTCCTAATAACGCTGCCGAACACCGTCGATTTGACTATCGTCGATACGGCCCCGGAAATCAAAGGTGCAACCGCACAAAGCCAGACTAAACCGGCAACTCTCGAGACAGGTATAGTCGTGCAGGTGCCCGCGTTTGTCAGGCAGGGCGAGCTCATTCGCGTCGATACCCGCACAGGCCTCTACGTCACTCGCGTTAAACAATAAATACTCTCCCTGTCATCCCGACCGAAGTGGAGGGATCTGGCCATCGAATTAAATATTACCGCACCGCAATTTATAACGCCGGTCACATAGCCACGACAGTAATGGAGTGGCAATTTTTCCGCAATTTGACATACGCTTCACGAGATACGATATTTGAGATACGCACGACTCAATACGAAACCGTTGCTTGCCCCACCTGCCGAAATTCTACATTCTCAACTATCAGTTCTAAATTCCCTTCAGTTATCTCATCGGGATTCGGAGCCAATTTTACCCCCAACTGAAAACAATGTTGCTTTTGGCACAATTCCTTCATAAAATCAGTTCCGTAATTTCTATGTTAAAAGCGCTGGAAAAAAGTGAAGAGCTATGAATGAAAAGCAAAACAGGAGAGAATTTCTCAAAAAGAGCCTCACAACAGGAACTGGTTTCGTCATAGGTTGCAGCATCTTATCCGGCTGTGCTGCACAAAACGGCAAAAAGGACATAACCGCTCCTGCTGCGGACGCTGGCGAAGATTACAGTCAGCTTGCCTATTGCTGCATAAACTGCTCCGCATGCGACCTTTTCATCGCTACACGCGACAACAACGATGAATTAAGGGAAAAAACGGCGGAGAAATGGGAAATGTACAAAGCAAAAGACTTCAAGCTGGAAAATTTTTACTGCTACGGCTGCAAGACGAAGAAACCGGGATACTTCAAAGAAGGCTGCTCTGTTAAAAAATGTGTCATACAAAAAGGCCTTTCCAACTGTGCCCACTGCGACAGCTTTGAGTCTTGTGATAAAAAACTCTGGACTCAGCTGCCCTGGCTGAAGGAAAAGGTAATAGGAATGAGGGCAAAACTTCGCTCTTAAAACACTCCCGCCCTTCTCAGTCTCCGGAAATTTATCCTGTGGACAACAGCAACTATGTGTGTCTTGCCTTACTGCAAGAGAGTTGACGTTGACTTTCCACCTGTCCCCGCCATACTGAATCCCTATGAAAAAGCTGGAGCGCCTGAGAATATCTACGCGGAGTCTGGCGATTTAACGATACCGATATAGTTTTATCAGTTGAACGCTGTATCGTTCATTCGGCAGACGCAGGTGTCTGCCCTGATGACTCTGGTCGCCGTTGAGCCAAAGCTCTGTTTTCCATCGTCCCTTGACAAACCTCCCCTCACGAATCGAACCGATGCCGGCTGTTTGGTCGCCGGACGCACTCACGGCGAAAGTAATTACCATCCCCTTGCCGGCTATGACATACTCGTCAGGCCCTGTCGAAATTATGATTCCGCCTGCCAGCGGCCAGGTCTCGGCATCTTTGTCCCCACCTGACCAGCCCCACGTATAATCATGTTTGACATTAAGAATATATCCGCCCAGCTTCAATTCAGCGGTTTGATTATCCTTATCAAGCACAACGCCAGCCGTCACACCTTTGCCCTGTCTTTCCAGAATCAGCGGCGACAACTGCGAAAGCACATCATAGGCCTGGGCAAGTTCACAGTCAGGCCGGACTATCCACTCTATTGCAAAAGGCGAAAACCCCATCGCGTCGTGACAACCTATGGCGTAAAAAGCATTGACCGGATTCTCAGATCCTCTGCCAACCTCAGGTATGAATAATGGATTGCCGGACCGATGGTATTTCACACACCACTCTCTGAAATTCGGAAAGTAAATGTCCGGCGCAATAAAATCAATCTCCGGCCCGCCTGCCCGCCAGACGTCCATCAAATGAGGCAAAGGCCCCGCGCTCGGGTATTGCCCAGGCTTATAATTCGGCCGAATCAACGCCGCGTTGGTAAACATCGCCAACGAATATTCCGCCTTGCCCGCTGCCGCCACCTGCCCGATGTAACGAGCGTAATACCACGCCATAAAAATCTCGTCAGTCGTCAGCCCCCCACCAAATATCTCTTCCCACGTCCCAGACGTCTTGAAACCATTCACCTTCCACACCTCGCTAAACTCCGGCATGAGCTCCCCTTTGTTCTCCTGTAGATAATCCATTAGCTCTTTAGGCACCGGCTTAACAAACTGCTCGTTCGCCGCAGCGCAATGGTCTCGTGCTTCGGGTATCATCCCCGGCTCATTCTCAACCTGCACTATAATCACCGTTTGTTTCTTTCCGTCAACCTTGCGAATATGCTTCATCAATGCCGCAAAAGCACGAGCATCGGCCCGCAGGTTTTCATCGCTAAAGGCCGTCAGTATCTCCATCCCCTTGCCGTTTTTGCCCCGGGCCCGTGGAAACCGCTCAATATCTGTTTTGACCCAGTAAGGTGTATAACAGGACATACTATTCTTCCAGCTTCCAAACCACAGCAAAATCAGTCGTAAATTGTGCCTTCTCGCGTCGCGTATAAGACCGTCAAGCAGCGTAAAGTCAAACCTGCCCTCCTCCGGCTCAATCAAATCCCAGTAAACTGGCATCAACACAGTATTAAGATTCGCCTCGGCAAGCTTTGGCCATATCGGCTTCATATTCTCAATACTCGACGCCGTGGAGTTGCCCAGTTCTCCGCCGAGTATCAAAAACGGCTTGCCATCCACAATCAACTGCTTTGCATTCCCCTGAATCCGTAAATGAGGCGTTCGGTTCTTCTTTTCACCGGTACCCGCCGCCCTGCAGCACCCGTCAACCAAACACAAAACCGCCGCGCTTGCCAGCAACAAAAATCTCTTCTCTGCCTTCAGCATGATTTCTCCTTAAATTACCAGCTATAACCTAAGCCCAGCCGCCCCTTCCGTCAATACTTAAATGCCCCCTTAGCGCAGCGAAGCTCAAAAGACCAGCGAAATCTTCTGAGGATTCAGTTATAAAACTTCTAACGACCTTGGTCAGTCGCGACGCGTCAGTGGCGTCGAACTGAATCACGATGTTATGCTTTGCATATATTAATGAACTGATTTAAGACTCTTGCTGCCTCACCTATTGGGAACTCCATAGTATCGCCCCATTCAGGCGATTCCTCACCTTGATGATTGATTATGATACAGTCATAATCATTGCGCTGGGCGAATACTTTTGGAGCCTTCTTAGCTCTGCCTTGTATTTTCTCATCAGTCGCATTATCAAAGCCTGCCTTTCGGCGTGAAAGCATACGAGAAAGCATTTCCTTTTCAATCACATTCTCCCATGTATCACCAGAGTCTAAGCATCTTGTCTGAAGCTCATTATTAGAGAGAGGTGCAAAAAAGACTTTAACAAGCTGCAGTTTACCTCTGTTAAGATCATCATACATATTTTCATTCAACCATTTGATAATCATGTCACGCCAGTTTATGTCAAGTTCACACCATAAGATGCCGTTGGCTTTAAGTTTGTCAGTAATTTCCGCAATAGTATCTATTCCTTGTATATCTCCACCTGTTATTTCAACTACTAGGTATGTTTTAGGTGATTCATCAGCGGCTGTTTTTATTTCATCACGGGTTTTAAACCACCACGGATTGCCTTGAGATTCTCCATCCCTCATCTTCCGGCTGGTTGAAATGATTACGCGCTGAAAGTTAATGTTGAGTATTGAAGCAAGGGCTTCTAATTTTGATTTAACTTTACTTTTAGCCATTGCTGAAGGACCTGAGACAAATACTATTTTACTCATTTATATTCCCTTCTGATTGATTCGGCATAACGCACGTGGTCAATAGCGACCCGCTGGCGTCTTCCTGAATCACCATGTTAGTGGTCGTTATGCTGATGATTCCAGATAGTTTACTGGATCTGACATCTTGTTCTTCTTCACACAATTTCGTTCGGCGTTCTATGTTGGATGTTCGACGTTCTGCGTTCATTTCCTGACTTTTAACATCATTCCCGCAAAGGCGGCAGTTCAGAACCTGAACGCTACACACCGTCCACTCTTTTTTACTATTTTCCCCCTCTAAATTCAACACCTAAATGGCATAGGCCATACCTTGTTTTCAGTATAAAAAATGCGTATGCAAAAGATTTTCTTGATTTTAGATAAGTGATGGAATAAAATGATTGTGCACCCTTCAAGGCATAAATATTCGGATGATTACAGGCAAATGAGAAATAGAGGACGCTTATTTCTGCTGCTTTGTGGAATTTTATCAATTCTGGTGTCTGCTGGTGTTAGCTCTGAGCCAGTAGTTGAATGGGAAAAGACATTCGGCGGAAGCGGTTCTGACTGGGGTGATTCGGTTCAGCAGACATCCGATGGAGGATACATAATTTCAGGGTTTTCTTACCCCTACGGCTCTGTTTCCTGTGATGTTTATCTTGTAAAGACTGATTCAGGCGGCAATTGGCTCTGGCAAAATAATTTCGGCATAAGCGATGTAGACCAAGGCAAATCTGTTCAGCAGACATCCGACGGCGGATATATAATTGCAGGGTACACTTATTCCTATGCCGCTGATTCCGCTGACGTTTATCTTGTAAAGACCAATTCGGCTGGAAATCGCATCTGGCAAAAGACCTTCGGCGGTACTGATTTTGAGAAAGGCAGTTCAGTTCAGCAGACTTCCGACAATGGTTATATAATTACAGGGTACACCTTCTCCTACGGTGCTAATCCACCTAATGTTTATCTTATAAAGGCCGACTCGGGCGGCAATTCACAATGGGAAAAGACCCTTGGCAGAAGCGTCGGCGACTATGGCTCTTCGGTTCAGCTGACATCCGACGGCGGTTATATAATTACAGGGATAACTTACGCCTATGGTACTGGCGGTGATGTTTATCTTGTAAAGACCGACTCGGGCGGCAATTTACAATGGGAAAAAACCTTCGGCGGAAGCAGTAATGAATATGGCGAGTCGGTTCAGCAAACATCCAACAGTGGATACATAATCGCAGGGAGTACCTACTCCTACGGCGCTGGCTCATCTGATGTTTATCTGGTCAAACTTTCTCCCGAACCGCTGACTGCAGACCTCGATACTGATGGCGATGTGGACTTTGTTGATTACGCCATCTTTGCCAATAACTGGATGAATCAAAATTGCGCTGAGCCAAACTAGTGCTCCGGTGCCGACCTTAATAAAAGCGGTTCTGTGGACTTGTATGACTTAGGTAAATTTTCCGAATACTGGCTTGTAGGCACATCTCCTTAGACTAACGCCAAAATTTCACGGCTTTCTGTATATTTTTGATTTTTGATTTGTAGTTTTGCTTTTTACATTTTGATTTTAATGTATCTTCTCATCACTGCGGTCTCTGTGTGCTCCGCGGTAAAATTTCAATCAAAAACGGGGGTACCTGTTGAGAAAAATCAAACTTTTTCAAATTTTTTTAATTCCTTTATTTACAACCACTTACAGGATTTTCTCTCTCTAAAAATCCCCGATTTTTCAAATCAAACCCACGGGTCCCTCCTATTGTAGAGAAAGAGTCTTTTTCAAGACGTTGTGAATAAGGTCAATAATCAATAATCAGTTATCAATAATCAATAAAAAGGGGAGGTGCCAATGCCGTCTGGATAAAGTTGAATAAAATGTAAAATCTCGTTTAGTTAGATTGGATTATCCGTTTAAAAAACTTCGGATTTATCTTCGTAGGTTCTTTGCGCCGAGGGAAAAATCAATCAGAAATGAACAAAATATGCGAAACAAAGCCAATTTAGGACAAAATCAAATTTTTATAACCTCAATGAAAACAACGTATTATATCGAAAAATTGAAATTGGACATTTGGTCAAAACGAACCCAAAACGAACCCAATCGAACCCAATTTCAAAACGGTTATACCCCGCCGAAAGCCGAAAATCCGCCATCTATGGGAACAACAATGCCTGTAACGAATTTCGCCGCATCGCTTAACAGCCAGATAACGGTTCCAACCAGCTCTTCCGCTTCGCCGAACCTTCCCATCGGAGTATGTTCTATTATTGTTTTACCTCTGCCGGTCAGTTCACCGCTCTTTTCATCGGTTAATAGGAACCGGTTTTGCTCAGTGAGAAAAAAGCCTGGCGCAATCGCATTAACGCGAATATTTTTCGAATAATTCTGGCACATATGTACTGCAAGCCAATACGTAAAATTATTAACTGCCGCCTTGGCGGCCGAGTAGCCCGACACCTTGGTCAAAGGCCGAATCGCACTCATACTGGAGGTATTTAATATGATACCCTTGTCTCTCTCGGCCATCTCTTTTCCGAAGACCTGTGTCGCCAGCAAAGTGCCGATGAAATTCAGCTCGAACACAAAACGAATAGCGTCCGGTGGCAAATCGAAAAATGGCAGCTCCGCTGAAGTGGTGGCCTCCTTCTTATTGCCACCCGCCCCGTTAATCAGAATATCTACCTTGCCGAACTCGGCTTTAACCTTTTCTCTGGCAGCTTCTAAGCTGTCTTTATTGAGCACATCGCATTTAACCGCCATCCCCTCGCCTCCATCGGCCTTGATGTCGTCGGCAACTTTGACAGCAGCGTCTTCTCTTAAATCCAGCACGGCAACTTTCGCTCCCGCCTTAGCCAGTGCCCTGGCCATCGTCCCGCACAAAATACCGCCGGCCCCTGTAATCACAGTTACTTTGCCTGTCAGGTCAAATAATTCTTTCATTTCACTTTCCCCTTTATGGGTAACCCATAAAAATAGGTTTTATATGCCGTTCGTAAATATTTTCCATCACATTTTGCGAGATTATTCTCTCATATTTTTCCAGCGCATTCAAATAATCTGTGCCCATTTCAGCGGCAATTTTATATGCCACGTGAATAAGTTGCCGCAAATCAGGGTTATATTTATCACAGCCCTCGTTATGACGCAGCATATCTGCCAATTCCGCCCCGCTGCATCGCCCGACCGCTTCTGCCGTCGGCAGCTTTCCCTTGTCGATATCTACCACTGCTGCGTATGGCCCGCAAAGCTCATCGAACCGCGACAGCGCCTCGGTACAGATTCGCCTGGCAATGGACAAGCCCTCTCCACCAGCGACAGCCAGCCCGACCAGCTCTTCCAGCCACGTCGTGCCGGCAGTTTTAATATGCAACCCTGCATCGAATTTCTTCAGTGCTCTGTTCATTGGCTTATAAATCGAAAATTTATCGCTGCCCGAGTGTATGCTCAATTTCAGATTACTCGGCAAGCCAAACTCTTCAACTGCAAAGGCAATTACCGCAAGGTCCTGATTAAACTCTCTTTCAAACTGTTCCGCATCACCAACGTAGTCAACGCTCTTGTTAAACCTGCCGGTAAACTTCGGTGCTATTGTCTGTGCAGGGATGCCTTCGTCCGCAATGGCCGCAAGAATAAAAAACATCTCAACCGGCGTCTGCGCCCGGTCGCTCTCATCCATCGATACTTCCGTAATAAACGCATCAGCACCTTTAACAGCTTCTATATGCCGGTATATTTCACCCGCTTGCTTAATAGCTGCAAGAAATTTGCCGGCAAAAGCTTCCACCTGTTCTTTGCTGGTCTCGAAGGATTCTTCGATTGCCGGTATTTTCAAACATCCGAGGTATTTGTCGTGTTTATTGACAAAATCTGTTATTTCGCTCTTCTCTATCGCCTGATTGATAAAATCCGCTACATCGATAGTAAAAAAATCACTCGATTCAATAAAAGCATCCACATTTTTCGAATTTATATGGTCCGCATCGACAAAATATTCCCCCTGCCACTTCATCGACTCGGCTGTACTGGTTGCCTCTGCCCGGACCGCTTCCTGCCTGGTCCCTATTATACTGTGCTCACGATACGACTTGTTCCAGACAGGCGTTACTTCCACACCTGCGCTGGCCGCCTCGATTACAGCCGCAAGCAATGGCCTGCCCTGCTGGCCGAATCTGTCCCCAATTCCGAATGAATACTTACCCAGCTTCACAGTCTGCTCATCAAAAGCTACTTGGCCGACGTATAATTGATTTTTACGTTCTCAAAAACAACCTTCTTAACTCCGCTGAGAACATCAGCGCTTCGGACGTTATTAAAGGAACAATCCTTCAGAAAAATATCGGTAATCGACGGCGCGCGGTCATAGCCGCCGAGGAACAAAACATATTGGCTTTTTTGGCTCGTGACATTTTCGATTTGGATATTGCGGACGATTGGCAGATATGGACCTGCATCGCCTTCCCAGAAATAAAAGTTGATATTCAGAATCGCCTCGCTGACTTCGCCGATTTCGACGTTTCTCATATAGATATCTTCGATGATACCTCCGCGAACCGAGTTGCTCTTGATTCGCAGCGCCTGTCGCAGATTGGGACTGTCCATTTTGCAGTTCTCGGTAAAAACATTTCTTACTCCGCCCGTCATCTCACTGCCGAGGACCACTCCGCCGTGACCGTCCTTCATTTGACAATTCTGGACAACGATATTTTCGCATGGAACATTAACTCTTCTGCCGTCGTTATTCCTGCCAGACTTTACGGTAACGCAGTCGTCACCGTTGTCAAAGAAACAGCCGGTAATCAGCACGTCTTTGCAGGATTCGGGATTACAGCCGTCGTTATTTGGGCCGTGACCGATGACCTTGACGTCTCTGACGGTAATATTTGATGAAAGCACGAAATGAATATGCCACATTGGGGAATTTTTTATTGTCACGCCCTCTATGAGAATGTTTTTGCATTTGTACGGCTGAATCATATTTGGCCTTAAGTGCCTGCCGGCACCGAATATTCTTTCTTCAACCGGCACTCCGTCACGACCCTGGTCATTTAGTGTCTTGATATCGTCAATATCCGCTCCTCTCGTATTCCATCGCCACCAGTTATCCTCGCTGCCCTGCCCGTCTAATGTCCCCTTGCCCGTTATAGCGATATTTTCCTGCCCGTATGCGTAGACTAAAGGCGAATAATTTATGCACTCGATACCCTCGAATCTTGTATTTACGACCGGAAGATACTTATTGGGGTCCGTCGAAAACTTTATGACGGCCCCCTCTGATACATAAAGATTTACATTGCTGGCCAAATGAATCGCCCCAGTGCAATATTCCCCTGCCGGCACCACTACTCGTCCGCCGCCCTCCTTCTGTGCCGCTGCTATCGCTTTCTTGAAAGCCACGGTGCAATCAGTCTTTCCGTCACCCATTGCTCCGTAATCGATTATATTAAAATCCCGGTCTGGAAACTTCGGCTCACTTATCCTGCCAAGGATCTCACCAACCTTATCCCATCCTGCAAACGCCTGCCCCGTATAACCGGCTAAAAGAATAAGACAGAATAAAAGCCACAGAACCTTCCTCGGCTCCGGGCCAATTTCTCCCCGGTGAATATGTGCTTCTTTCGCTCCCTTATTCATCTTAACACATTCTACTTCTACACTCCTCATTACTTCTCTCCTTTATAAATAACTCGACAGTTTTTTCTCCACCGTCTTCTTCGCCAGCCGGACATACTCAGGCAGCCCGTCTTTGCCAACCGTTATCGGCGCCTCGCCCTTAATCAAAGGTGCGATATACTCCCTGCACGCCTTTGTGATATGGTTGCCTTTCCCGTTTATGTATGTTTTCGGAACCTTCTTTTCGCCGTTTGCCACATCCCTGAGTTCCGCCAGTCCAGTCGTGCACTTATATTTCGGCCCCTTTTCCCGCACTAATGTTATCATTTTGCCGTTGACTCCTCTCATTGCCGCCTTTACCGCTTCTTTTCCGCACATATACGCCTCCCGAACGTCAGTCAGGGAAGCAAAATGCATAGCGCTGCGTTGATTAGTGCCCAATTTGTTCCATCTCGTCTTTATGCCGATCTCTTTCTCGATTACCACCTTGAGCATATCAGCCACCCCACCTAACTGAACGTGACCGAAACTGTCTTTGCCGAATGTCCCCGCATCCGCAGTAACGTAGTTACCCTTCTCGTCTTTAAGCCCTTCGCCGACGACGATAAACACCCTGCCCAGCCGCTTATGCACCTCTCGAACATCGGCGATGAATCTCTCCCAGGTGAACGCTGCTTCCGGCATATAAACAAGTTGGGGCGAATCTTCAGGTGTCCTGGCCGCCAATCCCGTCGCCGCTGCAATCCACCCCGCGTTTCTGCCCATCACCTCCAGGATACTGCATGTATCGAAAGTCCAGAGCGCCTCGGTATCCTTGCCCGCCTCCATCGCGCAGGTGGCAACGTATTTCGCCACGCTGCCGAAGCCGGGACAGTGGTCTGTATATGCAAGGTCATTGTCGATTGTCTTTGGTATCCCGATGCAAACAAGCTCATATCCACGCTCAGCCGCCAGCTTATTGACCTTGTCGGCGGTGTCCATCGAGTCATTGCCGCCGGCATAAAAGAAATACCGTATATTGTGCGCCTTGAATACATCCAGCACCCGGTCAAAATCCTCCTTCGCCTTGTCTAATGATTTGAGTTTATATCTGCACGACCCCATCGCCGCCGCCGGCGTGCGCTTCAACGCCTCTATCACCGATGACTTTTCAGCAGATACGTTAAAAAGTTCTTCTTTCAGCACCCCCAATATCCCGTTATTCGCTGCCAGTACCTTACCGAGTTTCTTTGAGCGTTTCGCCTCCTGAATAACTCCGCATATGCTTGAATTGATTACCGCAGTCGGCCCGCCCGACTGCGCAACCATCACATTGCCTTTTGATTTCGTCATAACTGCCGTCCTCTAAATATTTCCTGGGATTCTAATACGTTACTACGCCGTTAAAATACTTTGTAAATTCAGGTATGTCAAGGTGCTCTTTAAGATGCCGCAACAGCTTCATCACTTTCCGATTAATTCTGCCTTAGCCATCGGAAAACTTCCAAAAGCTTCGGGCGTTTTCCGTACATCAGGATGCCGGTCCGAAAAATCCTGGCTCCTGCCCACATCACCGCCAGCACTGCTGCAGCCAAAAGAACCATTGTTGCGAGAATTTCAACCCCCGATATACTGCCCGAAGAAATTCGCAGGACCATAATCATCGGAGTTAAAAGCGGGAAAAATGATAGCGCTCTTGTAAGAGTTCCTTCCGGATGTTCCACAAATAATGGCCAAGCCATTAACGGCAAAATAAAGATTAAAGTAATCGGCATCATCATACTTTGAGCCTCTTTAAGTGTATTACAAACCGAACCGACAGCCGCCAGGATAGAGGTAAAAAGCAGAAAGCCGAGAATATAATAAACCACGAAATAAAGTATCAGCCCTAAATGAACCTCAACACCTAAACCCTGCCACTCTGCGGTCGCATACGCCGCCACACCCCACAATCCGATTACCGTCAGGCCGATAGCGGCAATGCCTGATATCTTGCCGGCCATCAATTGAAACGGGCTTACCGCTGATAGGAGCACTTCGATTACGCGAGAAGATTTCTCCTCGATAATGCTCGTAAGCATTTGTTGCCCATTGCCGAAGATTCCCATAAACATCAGGAACAAAAAGAAAAAAGGAACCATCGCCTTGAAAATCTGTTCGCCCTCTTCTCTTTGTTCTTCCCGCGAGGTTGATGAAATATCAATCTGTTCGACGGGTACTCGGCGGCGCAGCTCCGCCAGCAGTTCACGCGAAACATTCTTCAGCCTGCAGCGCCGGTTGACAACAGCTTGGTTCAGCAAATTCTCCACAGTCGAAATAAAGGCAAGGTCGGATATCTTTGAACTGCGGGTATAACAGCGAATACTCCCATTTCCTTCCACACAGTCTTTGTCCATAACAAAATAGGCATCAAGCTGGCCGTCGCGAACCTGGTTTTTGGTTTGTTCGTCCATACTATCGTCGGCTTGAGGCTCACCAGACAGAATCTGTCTCTCAGGATTTGAAGCGTTGTACTCATTGAATGATGCTTTAATATCGCCTGAAAGCTGCTTAGATAAATCTGTTACGACTACCTTCCTGGGCGGATGCGGCCCTGTTACGCTGCGGGAGATATATTTGTTGATTAGAACAATTGCCCCAATAATAACCGGCGTCATTAACAAGCCAAAAATAAATGCCTTGGTCTTGACGGTTTCAACGTATTCACGCTGGGCAATCTTAAGAATCCTTCGCATTGTCTTGCTTCACCAAACTAACAAAAATTTCATGTAGCGACGGTAATTTGACCTCGAATTGCCGAACACGTACCCGCCCGACTAATTCCCGAAGCAGTTCTTGCGGGTCAGCATCCTTTGACAGGACAATATTCAATTTACTACCATCATGTTCTATCTTTCTGACGATGGGAAGTGTCTCGATAAAGCCAGTCTCACCCTCAACCTCAGCGCAAACCGCACCGGTTTTATAGCGAGAACGAATCGAATCCAGCCTATCATTCAGGACCTGTTTTCCCTTATTTATTAAAAGTATGAAATCGCAAAGCTGCTCTGCCTCGTGCATCACATGTGTTGAAAAGATTACGGTTTTACCGTCACTGCTCATCTGACGAATGATGTTTTTGAATAAATCCTGATTTATGGGGTCCAGCCCCGAAAACGGCTCATCAAGAATCAAAAGTTCAGGGTCGTTGATTACAGTAACCGCAAACTGCAGTTTTTGATGCATTCCCCTTGACAAGTCTTCCACCTTTTTATTTGCCCAATCGGCCAGACCTACCTGCTCCAGTTGCTCAGGCACTCGTCTCGAAAGCTCGGCAGTTGTCAAACCTTTTATCGCACCGAAATAAGTTAACACTTTCCCAACGGTCATTTTCCGGTATAGCCCTCGCTCTTCCGGCATATAACCGATACGGCTTTTAGCGTGCTCGAATTTTCCATCGCCGAATATCTTAATATCTCCGCTGTCCGGCTGGATGATGTTCATTATCATACGAAGGGTGGTCGTCTTTCCCGCTCCGTTAGGCCCTAAAAAACCATATATACAGCCGACCGGAACTCCAACGCATAAATTTTCTACGGCACGGACTTCTCCGAAAGACTTACAGACTTGTTCAAGTAGTATTGTCTGCTGTATTGACATTTGACTTTTATAACTTCCTGCTTGCTGTTATTTGGTTTCCCTTTTAATGGTAACCTATCGAAAACGTAACTGCAAAATACAATTCTATACCTTCTGGATATTCTGCACAAACAATTTTTATGACATTAACAGATATGAGAAGACGTTGTTCCTGAAAGAATTATGCAACAGGTAAGAAATAGAGCCATTGATTATTACAACCAAATCAGTAGTATTATGAGCTTCAACCGTATGATTAAAAGGAAAGTCAAAAAATGGGTTTGTTTTCGTCTCTGCTGACAATTAGAAATATGAAGGATATTTTTCGTTCATTGAAATACAGGAATTACGGTTTATTTTTTGGCGGGCAGAGCATCTCATTGATAGGCACGTGGATGCAGAGAGTCGCACTGAGCTGGCTGGTGTATCGTCTGAGTAATTCTGCATTAGTGCTGGGTATTGTCACATTTGCAGGTCAAATACCAGGTTTTCTTTTAACTCCGTTCGGCGGAGTGGCAGCCGACAGATACAACAGGCATAAACTGCTTATCTTCACTCAAATCCTGTCGCTGATACAAGCTGCCGTTTTATCGCTGCTTGTTTTGACAGACAGTATAGCGATTTGGCATCTGGTATTTCTGAATATCTTTCTCGGCACGATAAATGCCTTTGATATGCCGGTTCGTCAGGCCTTTGTTATTGAAATGATTGAAAAAAAGGAAGATTTAAGCAACGCTATCGCCCTGAACTCATCTATGGTAAATACCGCCAGGTTGTTAGGCCCACCGATAGCCGGAATCCTCATCGCCGTAGTCGGCGAAGGAATGTGTTTTCTTCTTAACGCCATAAGTTATCTTGCAGTGATTGCCTCCCTGTTTTTAATGACAACAACTAAAGTTAAAACCAAACCAGCCGCTGCTACCGCCTGGAAGCAATTAAAGACTGGTTTTACTTATGCCTTCGGCTTTGCACCTATCAAATACATTATATCGCTTCTGGCATTGGTCAGCTTAACCGGAATGTCTTACATAGTTCTGATGCCTATCTTCGCCAAAGATATTCTTCATGGCGGACCCCGCTGCCTTGGTTTCCTTATGGGTGCTTCAGGCATCGGTGCTTTAACAGGTGTTGTGTATCTTGCGGGAAGAAAAAGTGTTCTCGGGCTGGAAAAAATAATACCTTTAGCATCGGGACTTTTTGGAATCGGACTAATTTGTTTTTCGATATCTACATCAATATGGACTTCTATGTTTTTTATGCTGTTGGCAGGCCTTGGAATGATGGTGCAAATGGCATCGTGTAATACGGTTTTACAGACAATGGTGGAAGATGACGTCCGGGGTCGCGTTATGAGCTTTTATGCAATGGCTTTTATGGGAGTAACACCATTCGGCAGTCTATTGGCCGGCAGTTTGGCGCACAGGATAGGAGCTGCGAATACGCTGTTGATAAACGGTGTTTTTTGCGTGCTTGGCTCTGTTTTATTTATAATAAAACTACCCTCTTTAAGGAAAATGGTCCATCCGATATATGCACGAAAAGGCATTATCCCTGAAATTACCAAAGGGATTCAAACAGCAACAGAATTAAGTTTACCCCCGAAAGACTAACTTTTTTTAACGCGGTATTGCTTATAGTCTATACCAATCTCAGCGACCTTATATCTCAAAATTCTTGCAGTTGTTTTTAGGTCACGTGCCGAAGCCGCCAGATTCCCATTGCATCGTTTCAGTGCATCAATTATCAAATCGCGTTCAAATAAACTCGTCCTTTCGCCCAGTGAACCTGCACCTATAGTATCTGATGCCTCTGATGTTTGTAATGTCGGTGGTAAATGATGACCGTGGATAACACCATCGCTGCTCAAGAGGACTGCTCTTTCGATACAGTTTTCAAGCTCCCTGACATTACCCGGCCAGTGATAAGACACCATCATATTGATTGCAGGAGTACTGATTCGTCTTATGTCTTTTTTCATTTTCCTGGAATACCGCTCAACAAAAAAATCGGCCAACAGCAAAATGTCGTCCCTGCGCTGGCGCAAAGGCGGCAGGAAAATAGGAAACACATTTATACGATAGTAAAGGTCCTGCCTAAAGGTCCCCTTATCGACGCATTTTTCCAAATCCCGGTTCGTAGCTACTATGATTCTGGCGTTTGTTTTTAAAGTCCTGTTGCTACCCACGCGTTCAAACTCCCTCTCTTGAAGAACTCTAAGAAGCTTTACCTGAACAGTAGAAGTAAAATCACCTATTTCATCAAGAAATAAGGTTCCTTCGTTTGCTTCTTCGAGCCGCCCTTTTCGGCTTTGTATGGCCCCTGTAAAAGCACCTTTTTCATGACCGAACAATTCGCTTTCGAGCAGATTTTCATTCAAAGCGGCACAGTTAACTTTTATAAAAGGCCCATCTGCTCCGTGGCCGGAATAGTGAATAGCATGCGCAACTAACTCTTTACCAGTTCCTGATTCTCCACGAATAAGAACTGTTGTATCGCTTCCGGCAACCTGATGAATCTGTTGATAAACATCACGCATAGCATTCGAATTGCCTATAATGTTTTCCGGACGGAATTTATCTTCAAGCTCCTGACGCAGTCTTAAATTTTCGTTTTCGAGCGACCGTCGCTCAATTGCAGCTTCTCTGTGTGCTCTTAAATCATTTGCAATCATACTCGCAACAATACTCAGTATTCGCATCTCATCATCAAGTGGAGCTGTCTGCTCGTATGGTCTGTCAACTGAGATAGTCCCAATTACATCATTTCCGATTGAAATTGGCACACAAATAAAAGTCAACTCCTGTTTTGTATTATCCCATCTTTCAAAACGGTTTAAAAACAACGGCTCCTGAGAGACCTTTGGTACAATCATTGCTTTACCGGTTTGCATAACCTTTCCGGTTACACCTTCTCCGATTCGATATATAATCCTCCGACTCTGCTTTTCCGAAAGGTTATGCGCCGCTTCGATCCGAATTTCATTACCGGCAGGTGAAAGAAGTGTAATTGTGCCCCTATTTAAACCAAGTTCACTATCCAGCGTATCCAAAATTTCAGACAGTGCTTTTTGCTGACGCTCACCGGCAGCAATAATTTGGCTTACCTTATAAAGGATTTCAAGATGCCTTGAATCGTGGACTTTACCTGTTTGCAAAAGTATTCCCTTTGGGGTTATTTTTTAGCTATTTCTTGTTATCTTTAATCATTTTAACTATCTTTATTAGTCATCATAGAAGATTTCTTATACTATTATTATCCTACATAATTGTAACATTTCCTTATTACACCACAATATATTTTTTTAACAAAGATTATTGGCCGGAATTTGGTTTCTATAAGTCTTGCAATAATAAAAAGATATGAAAATATAAACAACATAAATGAAATTCACATATTAATATTTATGTTTATGTACACTATTTAATTATATTGTAACATATATGTTACATTACTCATATTATGCTACATATATGTATCATATAATTGCCTGTCATCTATCTGTCAACAAAACATATCTAAATTGTATATAAGCACTTATAACTTTATTAAACGTTCTGGCACGGGTCTTGCTTATACAATAAAAGTAATTGCTTTATCGTGGCATTGTGCAAGAAAGTAACCTTTTATTTAATAGGTCTAATTTAAATGGGTAAGGGAAGCACTTTAATCTTAGCTTTAATTGTATTTGTGTCGTTTTCCTTGATTGCCAGCGCCTTCGGCGGTGAAGGGGGTGCGGGGATAGATTTCGAGATCACAACTGACTTTTTTAGCAAGTATGTTTGGCGGGGTCAGCTTTTAGATGTAGACCCGGTATTTCAAACCGGCCTCAATGCCAGTTTCAAGGGTCTTAATGCAGCGATTTGGGGCAGTCTTGAATTGACAAATATTAATGACAATGGTGGCGAATTTACTGAGTTTGACTATTCACTCGACTACTCAGGCGACTTCCCGGGGATAAATGGGTTAGGCTACTCAGTTGGTGTTATATACTATGACTTTCCAAACACCGATTTTTCGGGTACAACCGAGGTTTACTGGGGTTTTAGCCTTGATGTGCCGTTTAGTCCATCGGTAACGGTGTATCACGACGTGGACGAGGTAGAAGGCTCATACGTTTCACTGACATTTGGACATAGTATTGAAAAGATTCTTGATATTACTCCGAATTTACCGGTAGGGATGGATATCAGCGCAAGTTTAGGATGGGGCAGTAGTTCTTATAACAAGTCTTACTGGGGAGTTGACAGCAGCAAGATGCAAGACCTTACGCTTTCGGTCAGTTTCCCGTTGGGCCCGGGCGGTTGGACTATAACTCCAAGCCTTAACTACGTTACGCTGCTCAGCGGTTCCATACGTGATAATGCAGCTGACAGTGACATCTTTTTCGCCGGTGTCGGTCTTTCGAAGAGCTTTTAAGGATGAAGTTTGAAGGAATATGAAAATGAAAAAGTTAATTTTAACTGTTTTGTTGGCATTTTTACTAGCGTTTTCGATGCCGGCATATGCCGAAACACCTAAAGGGAGTTTTAACAGCCTCGATTTAATACAGGGGCTTGATACCGTTTGGGTGCTTATAGCAGCTTTCTTGGTATTCTTTATGCAAGCCGGCTTCGGGATGGTAGAAGCTGGTTTCATCAGAGCAAAAAATACCTGTAATATACTTACAAAGAACTTTCTCGACTTCTGCATAGCTTCGCTTGGTTTTTTTCTCATCGGTTATGCTCTGATGTTTGGAGACGGTAATGGTTTTGCTGGATTAAAGGGATGGTGCCTGTTAGGACTGGAACCTGTTGCTAACGGCATTCCTCTATATGCATTCTGGCTTTTTCAAGCGGCATTTTGCGGCGCTGCTGCAACTATAGTTGCAGGCGGAATGGCTGAACGTATGAGATTTCCAGCTTATCTGATTTATTCGTTTCTCATATCGGCCCTGATTTATCCAATCGTAGGCCACTGGATATGGGGAGGTGGGTGGCTTGCAAAAATGGGATTTGCCGACTTTGCCGGCTCAACTGTTGTACACACAGTCGGCGGTTTTGCAGCTCTTGTCGGGACTTCAATGCTAAAACCAAGAGAAGGTAAATATGCGATTGATGGCAAGCCTAATGTCATTGCGGGCCACAATATACCATTGGCATCACTGGGTGTGTTTATTCTGTGGTTCGGCTGGTTCGGATTTAACGCTGGCTCAACTCTCTCAGTTGGTAATGGTTCGCTGATTGGAAGAGTTGCAATAAATACAAACTTGGCAGCCGCATTGGGAGGTATAGCAGCCATGGCTACAGTTTGGAAAAGCTTCGGCAAACCTGACCTTTCAATGGCAATGAACGGTGCTTTAGCTGGTCTTGTAGCCATTACCGCTCCGTGTGCATATGTCGAGCCATGGGTAGCTATGATAATAGGCGCAACAGCAGGCTACATAGTTGTAAGAGCAGTTGAATTGCTGGATAAGCTCCATCTGGACGACCCTGTGGGTGCTTTCCCAGTGCATGGAATCTGCGGAGTCTGGGGCACATTATGTATAGGAATTTTCGGAAAAGCTTCTCTGGGACTGGCGAATGATGGTTTTATTTACAGCGGCAACCCAATGCAGATAGGCATCCAATTGGTTGGCAGTGTGAGCACCGTAGTCTTTGTGGTTTTAGGTATGGGTATAATTTTCAAGCTAATAGACTTAACGGTAGGATTGCGAATAAGCAGGATGGAAGAACTAAGAGGACTCGATATAGGAGAACATGGTATGGAGGCTTATGGCGGCTTCCAAATATTCAATACTATGTAAGTTAGTTCAGATTGAAGGAGTTATTCAATGAAGTTGATAATAGCTTATATTCAGCCACATAAATTGAAGGATGTCAAGCAAGCCCTTTATAAGGCTCAGGTTTATAAAGTATCGGTTACAAATGCACTCGGATGTGGAGAGCAGCATGGCTACGAAGAAAGCTATAGAGGTATCAAGTTTGAAGTAAACCTGCTCAAAAAGGTGAGGCTTGAGATAGCGGTCAATGAGGACTTCGTTGAAAAAACGATCGATGCCATCATCGAGGGAGCAAAAACAGGACAAATTGGTGATGGTAAAATTCTCGTCGTGAACCTGACCGAATGTATCCGCATTCGCACAGGGGAGCGAGGGATAAAAGCAATTGGTTAGAGGAATTAAAAAAAATAGCTATAACTTTAGAAAGGAACAGAATAATGACACCGAAAGAGTTTTTTGAGTTTGCTAAGAAACACAGTGCAAAAATGATTGACCTTAAGTTTGTCGATTTGTTGGGTACATGGCAGCACTGTTCATATCCGGTTGATACCTGGGACGAGAGCACGTTCAAGGAAGGTGTCGGCTTTGACGGCTCATCAATTCGGGGCTGGCAGGGGATACATATGTCAGATATGTTGGCAGTGCCCGACCCTGCTACGGCTGTGATTGATCCGTTCTTCAGAGAGCCTACCGTCAGTGTCATAGCCAACATTGTTGACCCCGTCACTAAAGAAGACTACAGCCGTGACCCGCGTTATGTCGCACGAAAAGGAACAGCTTATCTTAAGGAAACAGGGATTGCGGACAAGGCCTATATAGGACCTGAACCGGAATTCTTCATATTCGATGAAGTTCGTTATGAGCAGAATCAGCATACGGGTATGTATCAGATTGATTCCGTTGAGGGCGCATGGAATACAGCTCGCTTTGAAGAACCAAATTTGGGTTATAAACCAAGCTTCAAAGGTGGATACTTTCCCGTAAGCCCGACGGATACGTACCACGATTTGCGAGGTGAAATGGTTGCCGAGATGCAAAGGGTCGGCATTGTGGTAGAAGCACACCATCACGAGGTCGCCACGGCTGGTCAGGCCGAGATTGATATGCAGTTTGCAGAGCTGCTTAAAATGGCGGACCAGTTCATGTGGTATAAATACATCATCAAGAATGTTGCCAAGCGCAACGGCAAGACGGTAACATTTATGCCAAAGCCGGTGTTTCAGGATAATGGTAGCGGGATGCACTCTCACTTTTCGCTGTGGAAAGATGGCAAGCCGTTATTTGCAGGCAACGGCTATGCAGGATTGAGCGAAACAGGATTATATGCGTGTGGGGGGCTTCTAAAGCACGCATCGGCGATTTTGGCGTTTGCAGCTCCGACGACCAATTCATATCGTCGCTTGGTGCCTGGCTTTGAAGCGCCGGTAAATCTGGTAATGAGTGCACGGAATCGCTCTGCTGGCATTCGAATACCAATGTACTCGGCTAGTCCGAAGGCAAAACGGCTTGAGTTCCGCTGTCCAGACCCAACAGCAAACGGCTACCTGGCCTGGACGGCAATGCTAATGGCAGCGCTCGACGGAATCCAAAACGAAATTGACCCGGGCGAACCGTTAGACAGAGACATCTACGAAATGACGCCGGAAGAGCTGGCAAAATATCCGAAGACACCCGCTTCGTTGGCAGAAGCAATTGACGCCCTCGAGAAGGACCATATATTCCTAACAGCAGGTAATGTGTTTACTGAGGACCTCATCGAGACGTGGATTACCTGGAAACGGGAAAAGGAACTGGATGAAATGGCTCTGCGGCCTCATCCGCATGAGTTTAATCTGTACTACGATAGTTGATATAAGGCAGTCCGGCTTGCAAACTGTTGTTGTATTGTTTATACTCCGCCTCCCTGTCGGTGCGGCTGCTGCTGAACCGATAGAGTGGCTTTGCGTATAGTTTTTACAGAACGAAATGGCAAAGAAAACAAAACATTTTGGGCTTTATGATTCGCAGTATGAGCATGGTTCCTGCGGCATCGGCGCGGTTGTAAACATATCAGGCCGGCAGGACCATTCTATTATTAAATACGGCAAGGAAATTCTTTTGAACCTGCGACACCGCGGTGCAGCCGGCGCCGATGAAGTTACCGGGGACGGGGCCGGCATCTTATTTCAGATCCCGCACAAGTTCTTACAGACCGAGTGTCATCGGCTCGGTTTTTTTTTGCCCGAACCGTTTCAATACGGCGTCGGGATGGTATTTGGCTCACAGAACAAAGAGCTCCGCGCTAAGTGTGACCGGATACTGGAAGACTCTCTCAGCCATTATGGTTTGAAAGTATTGGGCTGGCGAGATGTGCCTACTTCAAATGAATGTTTGGGCGAAATAGCTCTCCAGGCGGAACCCACTGTAAAACAGATTTTTGTGGATGGTTCAGGACTTGAGAATGAACCACTGGAGAGAACTCTGTTTTTTGCGCGTAAGCGAGCTGAAAAACTTGTCATAAAAAGTTTTGGACAAGAAGTCGAAGATTTCTATATATCGACACTATCCTGCAGAACCATCTGTTACAAGGGAATGTTTATGGCATGGCAGTTGTTTGCCTATTATCCCGACCTTGCAGATGAGCGGGTTAGTTCCGCCCTTGCTATAGTCCATCAGAGATACAGCACCAATACCTTCCCGAACTGGCGGCTTGCACAGCCGATGAGGTGCATAGCTCATAATGGCGAGATTAACACGCTTAGCGGCAATCGCAACTGGATGCAGGCACGTCAGATGAAAATGTCCAGTGAAGTGTTCGGCGATAATATTGATGACCTGTTTCCAGTTTTAACTCCTGACGGAAGTGACTCTGCATGCTTTGACAATGTGCTTGAGCTACTTGTCCGTGCCGGTCGAAGTTTGCCTCATTCGATAATGATGATGATACCGGAGGCATTCGGGGCAAAATACCATATCAGCACGGATAAACGTGCATTTTATGAGTATCATGCCTCTATAATGGAGCCGTGGGACGGTCCTGCCGCGATGGTATTTACCGATGGCCGTATCGTCGGCGGAACACTCGACCGTAATGGACTTAGACCCTGCCGCTATCTTGTAACAACTGACGGTTTGGTCATTATGGCAAGTGAGGCCGGAGTTGTCCAATTGCCGCCGGAGAAAATCCGGCAAAAAGGGCGCCTTCAGCCCGGCCGTATGTTCCTCGTTGATACAACCGAAGGACGGATAATCTCTGACAACGAAATAAAAAGTAAGATTGCCCGCCAGAGGCCTTACCGCAGATGGCTGGATGAAAACAGAATAGAGCTTAGAGGTTTGTTTGATGCGCCTAAACTGGTTCGGACTACCCCTGAAACATTAACCCAACGACTGCGATTATTTGGCTATACCCGTGAAGAGTTGAAAATGATTTTGCTCCCAATGGCGTTAAATGCGCAGGAACCGGTAGGTTCTATGGGAAACGACACACCGCTGGCGGTGCTTTCAGATAAACCGAAGCTTCTGTTTAACTATTTCAAACAGCTTTTTGCCCAGGTAACAAATCCCGCCATAGACCCTTTGCGGGAAGGACTGGTTATGAGCCTGATGAACTTTGTGGGCAGAAAGTTAAACCTTCTGGAAGAAACGCCTGAACACTGCCGTCAGCTTAAGCTGCCTCATCCGATTTTAGCCAATGAAGATATTCAGCGGCTGCGTACGGTAAAAAGACAAGACTTAAAAACTGTCAGCATCTCATCTGTTTTTGATATCAGCGCTGCTAATATCGCCCATAGTTTGAAACTAGCATTAAGGGAATTGAATGATTCAGCAGAAAAAGCTATCAAGAAAGGCGCTTCATTGATAATAATCAGCGACCGGGATGTTTCAAAGACGAAGGCCCCGATTCCATCGCTATTAGCGACAGCCGCGGTACATCACGGTTTACTTAATCGCGGCCTGCGGGGCGAAGTCGGCCTGATTATCGAAAGCGGCGAGCCACGAGAGGTGATGCATTTCTGCCTTTTATGCGGTTTTGGGGCTAATGCGGTAAATCCCTATCTGGCATTTGAAACACTCGATTATCTGCATCGCGACACCGAACTCCCTGCTGATATGGAGTCTTCCCAAATAGCAGACAATTATATTGCCGCAATTAAAAAGGGCATCTTAAAAACAATGAGCAAGATGGGGATTTCCACACTCCGAAGTTACACAGGAGCCCAGCTCTTCGAGGCAATCGGTTTGAATCGTTCTCTCGTGGACGAGTACTTTACCGGCACCAGCTCGAGGATTTGCGGAGCCGGTCTTGCAGAGCTTGCTCAGGAAGCACTTGCTCGACACAAAGCAGCCTTCCAGCAGCGCCCCCCGGGGGCGCTTGAACTGGATTTTGGCGGCGAGTATCATTTCAGACATAATAACGAAGAGCATCTTTGGAATCCTACGACCGTAACACGGCTTCAACATGCTGTCAAATACGATGACCAGAAAGCCTACGATGATTATGCGAACGCTGTAAACCTGCAAGCCGAAAAGCTATATACCCTTAGAGGACTTTTTGAATTTATTGAGGATAAGGCAATACCAATCGAGCAGGTTGAGTCTGCTGATGAAATCGTTAAGAGGTTTTGCACCGGCGCAATGAGCCACGGTTCAATCAGCAAAGAAGCCCATGAGTGCATAGCAGTCGCAATGAATCGTATAGGTGCGATGAGCAACACCGGTGAAGGTGGTGAAGACCCCTGCCGTTATAATCCTGAGCCGAACGGTGATTCGAAAAACTGCGCCATTAAACAGGTCGCCAGTGGACGGTTTGGCGTCACATTGAACTATCTCTCTCATGCCAAAGAGCTTCAAATAAAAATAGCTCAGGGTGCAAAACCAGGTGAAGGTGGTCAGTTGCCCGGTCATAAGGTTACAGAAGAAATCGCCGCACTTCGGTATTCGACGCCGGGTGTAACGCTGATATCGCCTCCTCCACACCACGATATATACTCAATCGAGGACCTCGCACAGCTTATATATGACCTCAAGTGCAGCAATCCGGGAGTTAAGGTTTCGGTCAAGCTTGTGGCTGAAGTTGGGGTTGGCACAATCGCTGCCGGCGTTGCAAAAGGCAATGCAGATGAGGTCCTTATCAGCGGCCATGACGGCGGTACCGGGGCCAGTCCGCTTTCTTCGATAAAACATACAGGTTGTCCCTGGGAGCTGGGTTTAGCTGAGACACAACAGGTTCTGGTAACGAACAATTTGCGAAATAGAATTCGGGTTCAGGTTGACGGCCAAATTAAAACCGGCAGAGACATTGTTATCGCGGCCCTGCTCGGCGCCGAGAGATTCGGTTTTGGTACTGCTGCTCTGGTAACGCTTGGCTGCACCCTGCTTCGCAAATGCCATGAGGGTGCCTGTCCGTTTGGCATCGCAACACAGGACCCGGACCTGCGCCAACGATTCGCCGGTAAACCCGAATATCTTCAGCGATTTATGTATTTCGTAGCTGAGGAAGTCCGCCGAATTATGGCACAACTCGGATTTAATAAATTTGAAGATATGATCGGAAGAGCCGACAGACTGCAGACCCGCACAGCAATCGACCACTGGAAAGCAAAGGGGCTGGATTTCTCCGCAATTTTTTATCAGCCGTATGTCTCGGATGACAAGGCAATAAGGTCCACGACTCCTCAGGCGGACAAACTCGGTGAACATCTCGACTGGCAAATACTGGAAAAAGCCGAACCTGCGATTGAACGGGCCGAGCATACTATTATAGAGATGCCTATTCGCAATGTAGACCGTACAGTCGGAGCAATTTTAAGTAATCGAATAGTCAGAAAATACGGTGAAAAAGGGCTGCCTAATGACACTTTGCAGGTCGTTTTACAGGGTTCTGCCGGGCAAAGCTTCGGAGCATTTCTGGCCCACGGAGTGACCCTAAAGCTGATTGGTGATAGTAATGATTATTTAGGCAAAGGTCTTTCCGGCGGTCAAATCATCGTCAAAACACCCGAGGATTCACCTTTTATGAGTCACGAGAATATTATTGTCGGTAATACTGTCCTTTACGGTGCCACATCAGGCAGGGTCTTTATCAATGGAATGGCAGGTGAGCGATTCTGTGTGCGAAACAGCGGCGTAACGGCTGTTGTCGAAGGTATTGGCGACCATGGCTGTGAGTATATGACGGGTGGATTGGTTGTGGTCCTCGGAAAAACAGGATGTAATTTTGCCGCAGGAATGAGTGGCGGCATTGCTTATGTCCTTGATGAAGTCCAATTATTTGACACGATGTGCAACCTTGATATGGTTGAGCTGGAAAGTGTCTGGAAAGAAGAAGATAAAAACCTGTTATATGATTTGATTCAACAACATCTTAAGTGGACCGGCAGCGCACGTGCACAGTATATTTTGGATGCCTGGTCAGACATAGTCGGCAGATTTGTGAAGGTTGTCCCGATAGATTACGGCAAAGCACTGAAAAAGATGCGAGCCGCCGAACAGCGGGATACTGAAACAATCCCTGCTACCGAAGAGGTATTTTAATGGGTGAAGTAAAAGGCTTTCTAAAACACAAGCGTCAGGAGGTTGAACATCGGCCGGTCGAGGAGAGAATACACGACTTTGCTGAGTTTGACCTGCCGCTTACGCCAGAGCAGATACATCAGCAGACGGCAAGATGTATGGATTGTGGGATACCATTTTGCCACGGCGCAGGTTGTCCATTGAAAAACTGCATACCGGACCTGAATGAGCTTGTGTATAAGGGCAAATGGCAGCAGGCCTGTGAATTGCTTCACTCCACTAATAATTTTCCTGAAATTACCGGTCGGGTGTGCCCGGCGCCCTGTGAAACTTCGTGCACGCTCTCTATTAATGATGAGCCTGTGTTAATCAGGCATATCGAGTTTCAAATTGTCGAGCGTGGTTTTCAGCAGGGCTGGATTAAACCACTGCCAGCCAAACAAAAAACCGGCAAAAAAGTTGCTGTAATCGGCTCCGGACCTGCTGGACTAACCATTGCTCAGCAGTTGGCGCGCGCAGGCCATCAGGTCGTCGTTTTTGAAAAGGATGAGCGGATAGGAGGTTTGCTGCGTTATGGTATCCCGGATTTCAAGCTCGCCAAGAACATCATTGACCGTAGAATAGAACTGCTAATGGCCGAAGGTATTGAATGTCAAACCAGTGTCAATGTTGGGGAGGATATTTCTGCTCGATACCTGAAAAACAGGTTTGATTGTATCTGTCTTACGATGGGTGCAGGCCAGCCGCGAGACCTTAATATCCAGGGCAGAGGATATGAGAATATATTTTTTGCTATGGACTACCTGAAGGCGCAGAACAAGCTTTGCGCCAACGAGCCTGCAGATGAGTCCTCATTTATAACAGTGAAAAACAAAGTTGTTGTAGTAATCGGAGGTGGTGATACTGGAAGCGATTGTGTTGGAACAGCCCGCAGGCAGCAAGCCAAAGAAATTCATCAAATTGAAATTTTACCGAAGCCGCCGGAGACTCCGCCGCCCGACACTCCCTGGCCTATGTGGCCCCGGATTATGAGAACTTCCTCCTCGCACCAGGAAGGCTGCCAGCGTCAATGGGGTATAATGACCAAGAAATTCTCCGGTGTGGAAACTCGTGTCACCCAGCTTCAGTGCTGCAAGGTCGAACGGATGCAAAAAAATGGTTCCTGGAAACTAAAAGAGCTGCCCGGCACTGATTTTACTCTTAAAGCCGATGTAGTACTTTTGGCAACGGGATTTCTTCATGTAACACATAGCGGGCTTATAAAGAGCCTGAATTTAAAACTCGACGACGTCGGCAATATTTCTGTGGACAATTATCAGACAAGTGAAGCTGGTATATTTGCAGCAGGTGACACCATTACCGGGGCTTCGTTAGTTGTAAAGGCTATTGATAGTGGGCGCAAAGCAGCAGTTGCGATTGATAAATGGCTGCAACAGAGCAGCTAAAAATACAGTTCCGTAAAATTTAAGTATGCCAAAAAGTAAGAACATAAAGAAAATACTAATAATCGGCTCAGGACCAATTGTAATAGGTCAGGCCTGTGAATTTGATTATTCCGGAACACAGGCCTGCAAGGTATTAAGACAGCAGGGATTTAAAATCATTCTTGTTAATAGTAATCCCGCTACGATAATGACTGACCCTGAAATAGCTGACAGAACCTATATTGAGCCGATTACTCCCAATATTGTTGAAAAAATAATCCAAAAAGAAAGACCTGATTCTCTGCTGCCGACCCTTGGAGGGCAAACCGGTTTAAACACTGCCGTGGCGTTAGCTGAAGCCGGCGTATTGAAAAAGTATAATGTTCGCCTTTTAGGGGCCGATTTAAAGGCGATTAAAAAAGCAGAAGAAAGGGATAAATTCAAAAAAACTATCGAAGATGCCGGACTTGAGGTTCCTAAAAGCGGCTATGCTCGTTCCCGGCAGCAGGCCCGGGAAATACTCAAATATGTAGGTTTGCCCGCTATTATCAGGCCCTCATATACACTGGGAGGTACCGGCGGTAACATCGCCTACAATATGGAAGAGTATAACAGCTACATTGACTGGGGCTTATCTCTGAGCCCCAAAAAACAGGTTTTGATAGAGCAATCTGTTGCAGGCTGGAAGGAGTATGAGCTGGAAGTAATGAGGGACAAAAAGGACAATGTCGTAATTGTTTGTCCGATAGAAAACCTCGACCCGATGGGTATTCATACAGGAGACAGCATCACCGTTGCCCCTGCACAGACACTAACCGACAAAGAATACCAGTTAATGCGCGATGCTGCTATCAAGATTATTAGGGCCATAGGCGTTGAAACCGGCGGCTCGAACATACAGTTCGCGGTCCATCCTGACAACGGCAAACTGTACGTGATAGAGATGAATCCGAGGGTCTCGCGAAGCTCCGCCCTTGCCTCTAAAGCCACAGGTTTTCCAATTGCAAAGATAGCTTCCCTGCTTGCGGTTGGTTATACCCTTGACGAGATCCCCAACGACATTACCAAAAAGACACCTGCCTGTTTCGAGCCTACTATTGACTACTGTGTTGTTAAGTGGCCTCGCTTTACATTTGAAAAATTCCCTAACACTAATCCCGAGCTTACGGTGCAGATGAAGTCGGTTGGCGAAGCTATGGCGATAGGCAGGACATTTAAGGAATCGCTGCACAAAGCCATAAGGTCGCTGGAAATCGACCGCTATTCACTTGATAATAAACATATCAATGGCAGGCTTAATCCGGCCCAATTGAGAGAAAAACTGCGAACAAACCGCTGGGATAAAATCTGGTATGTGGCCGAAGCTTTGAGAAGAAAACTTTCTCTGGATGAAATATTCACCCTGACAAAAATCGACCCGTGGTTTCTGAATAACATTAACGATATCGTCCGGCTGGAGAGCAAAATCAAGTCAACCGCTCTTGATAAATTCGACCGCCGCCTGATGCGCAAAGCAAAGGAGTACGGCTTCAGTGATAAATACCTGGCATCCCTGCTGGATATATCTGAAGTACAATTCAGAAAACATCGCCGTTGTTTGGAAGTCGAGCCGGTATATAAAATTGTAGATACTTGTGCAGCTGAGTTCGAGGCCCATACCCCTTATCTTTATTCGACGTATGAGAGTGAATGTGAAGCCGACCCGAGTGATAGAAAAAAAATTGTCATCCTCGGTGGCGGCCCGAACCGTATAGGCCAGGGAATCGAGTTCGATTATTGCTGCGTCCACGCCGCCTTTGCATTAAAGCAGATAGGTATCGAATCGATAATGGTAAACTGCAACCCGGAAACAGTAAGCACCGATTATGATACATCCGACAGATTGTATTTTGAGCCGTTGACCTTCGAAGATGTTATGTCAATCATCGAAAAGGAAAAGCCCGACGGCGTAATCGTGCAGTTTGGCGGACAAACTCCGCTCAAGTTGGCCGTGCCGCTGGAAAAAGCGGGCGTAAAAATAATCGGTACTTCACCCGACAGTATAGCCTGCGCTGAAGACCGTAAGCGATTCAATAATCTCGTCAAAAAACTCAAACTGCGTCAACCAGCCAGCGGAACTGCGACAACTTATGACAATGCCCTGAAAATCGCACACAAGCTCGGATTTCCCTTGCTCGTTCGGCCTTCTTTTGTCTTAGGAGGTCGGGCAATGAAAATTGTCTATGACGAAAAATCATTCGAGACCGATGTCAAAAACGCATTTGAAGCTTCGGACGAACATCCAGTCCTTATAGACAAATTTCTCGATGATGCTACAGAACTCGATGTTGACGCCATAAGCGACGGCAAGCGTGTAGTAATCGGCGGGGTTATGGAGCACATCGAAGAGGCAGGCGTACATTCAGGCGATAGTGCCTGCGTATTACCTTCGGTTTCCATCAGCGATAAAACTCTGCAGCAAATCGAAAGACAAACAAGGCTTTTAGCTTTGGCCCTAAAAGTAAAAGGCCTTATAAACATTCAATTCGCTATAAAGAATGATGAAATTTACATACTCGAAGTCAACCCGCGTGCATCCAGAACCATCCCATTCGTAAGCAAGGCAATTGGCGTGCCCCTGGCTAAACTGGCAACAAAGATAATGACCGGAATGACCCTGGATGAGCTGAAATTTACAAAGCAAATAAGACCGGGATACTTTTCGGTCAAAGAGGCGGTATTTCCGTTCCTGAAGTTCCCCGGCATAGACACACTGCTTGGGCCGGAGATGCTTTCCACCGGTGAGGTTATGGGTATAGACGACGACTTTGGAATTGCCTTTGCAAAATCTCAGATAGCAGCCGGAAACAGCCTGCCGACCAGCGGCAATGTGCTTTTTAGTATCAAGGACGGCGATAAGAAAAAAGCCGTTGAGCTTGCACGCAAAATGTACGAAATGGGCTTTAGAATCGTAGCAACAAAGAAGACGTGCCTCGAATTTATAAACAACAATATCCCCTCGGAGTTCATTCTTAAAATGTCCGAAGGCAGACCAAACGTGGTTGACTGGATAATAAACGGCAAAATCGACCTTATTATAAACACCACAACCGGCGCTCAGTCAATCAGAGATTCTTTTTCAATAAGAAGGACCGCACTTGACAAACAAATCCCCTACGTGACAACAATCAGAGCCACTGCAGCAGTCGTAAAAGCCATAGAAGCAATGAACGGCAGAAAAATAGGTGTAAAACCCGTCCAGCATTTTTATCCGCCGTAGCCTCGGCGAAGGCGGAATTACGATTAGGAGTGAATTTAAAGTTGAAAGCCATTCTGTTACTTGAGGACGGCACGGTTTTTGAAGGTAATGCTTTTGGAGCTAAAGGCCAAAAGTGCGGGGAAGTTGTTTTCAATACGAGTATGACCGGCTATCAGGAAATCCTCACCGACCCTTCTTATAAAGAGCAGATAATAACAATGACATACCCGCTGATTGGCAACTACGGCACGAACAATAGTGACCCGGAATCAAGAAAAGTCTTTGCAAGCGGTTTTGTCGTTAAAGAAAACTGCCCGTATCCGAGCAACTGGCGGAGCAGCACGTCCCTTGACGGGTATCTAAAGAAAAACAATGTTGTCGGCCTCGAAGCAGTAGATACGAGAAAACTTGTAAAGCACATCCGCACTGTTGGCGCTATGAAAGGAATCATATCCTCGAGCGTTTTAAATATAAATAAACTACGGGAAAAGCTCCAACACTATCCCGGCCTTGTCGGCAGAGACATAGTTAAAAAGATAAGCACCAGAAAGACCTATCGCTGGAATCAAGGTGTCGTTGACGTACTGACCGGCTCAGAGCGGAAAGATGAAAAAAAATATAAGGTCGTGGCCTTCGATTTCGGCATAAAACACAACATCCTCAGACTGCTCTGCTCTTACGGATGTGATGTTCAGGTAGTATCCGCAGCTGCTTCGGCGAAAGAAGTCCTCAGCCATAAACCTGACGGGGTGTTTTTAAGCAACGGCCCGGGCGATCCTGCGCCATTAAACTATGCCGTCGAAACGGTAAGAAATCTTCTCGGCAAGGTGCCTGTCTTCGGCATTTGTCTCGGCCATCAATTACTCGGTCTGGCACTTGGCGGCCGGACTTACAAACTTAAATTCGGCCATAGAGGAGCGAATCATCCGGTCAAAAACCTGCTGACCGGCGCAGTTGAGATAACCACTCAGAACCACGGATTTTGTGTTGATATTAATTCTTTAAAGAATAAAAGTGTTGAGCTTACACATATAAACCTTAACGACAACACACTGGAGGGTATCAGGTCTAAGAAGCTGTCTGCTTTTTCTGTTCAGTACCACCCTGAAGCCGCCCCCGGCCCGCACGACTCACTTTATTTGTTCGAAGACTTTCTAAGACTAATGAGCCGTAAACGGGCGCGACACTAAAATTATCTGTTTATAGTCTTCTATCCAGCTTTCTGTAACTTATAGCTTCAGCTATATGTTCAGGCTGAATATTTTCAGAATCTGCCAGGTCGGCTATAGTTCGAGCAACCTTGCAGATTTTGTCGTGTGCCCGTGCAGACAGACCAAATTCGGTCATAGCCTGTTTGAGCAGCATTTCACAGGCCTGGTCAAGCTCGCAGAATTTTCGAACCTGTTTATGACTCATTCTTGCGTTTGTCATAGTCTTGTCGTTGTCGAACCGCCTGCCTTGAACATCTCTTGCCCTGACAACATCGTCCCTCATCGTTGCTGAATCGAGCTGACCTGATTTGCTGCGCAGCTTGCTGAAACTTATTGCGGGCACATCGATATGAATATCGATTCTGTCCACCAACGGCCCGGATATCTTCGACAGGTACCGCTCAATCTGGCCGGGCGTGCACTTACACCTTCTCGCATCCGTGCCGAAGTAGCCGCACGGACACGGATTCATTGCCGCAACAAGCATAAATTGAGCGGGAAAGCGGATAGTGCCTTTGGCACGTGAGACTGTAACGAACCCGTCCTCCAGCGGCTGTCGAATCATTTCGAGAATATGTCTGGGAAATTCCGCGAACTCATCGAGAAACAATATCCCGAAATGTGACAACGACAATTCTCCCGGCCGGGGGTTTGTGCCTCCGCCCACCAGCGCCGGGCCGCTGGCCGAGTGATGAGGCATCCGGATGGGACGAATTGCCAGCAGCGCCTTGCCTTTGCCCAGAAAACCTACAGACGAATATATACGGGTTGTTTCGAGCGATTCTTCCAAACTCAATCCCGGCAGAATAGTTGCTAACCTTTGCGATAGCATCGTCTTGCCCGCTCCCGGTGGTCCTATCATCATTATATTGTGGCCGCCGGAGGCCGCAATAGTCAGCGCACGCTTGACGCTCTCCTGTCCCTTGACATCTGCAAAATCAACATCATAGTTCGATGCTGCATTAAAAAGCTCATTGATATCAATAGTCGTCGTCTCAAGCGTTAACTGCCCTGAAAGAAAACCCACCGCCTGCGCCAGCGAGCCGACTCCGTAAACCTCAACATCCTGAACGACTGCTGCTTCCTCGGCATTATTTATAGGAACAATCATTCGCTTAAAACCGTTTGCAGCAGCGGTCATCGCCATACTCAACACCCCGTTGACCTCTCGAACGCGCCCGTCCAGCGCCAGCTCGCCGATGATAACAAAATCCTTAAGCACCGTGCTGGCCAGACTGCCGTCCCCGATGAGCATACCTAATGCGATAGGTAAATCGAAAGCCGGCCCTGCCTTTTTGACGTCGGCAGGCGCCAGGTTAATCAGCGATTGCTTTTTGGGATACTTATAGCCGCAATTGGTAATTGCGCTTTTGACCCGCTCGATACTCTCTTTTACAGCAGTATCAGGCAAGCCCACTATTAGTGATTTTTCGAATCCGCCCCGTGCGACATCAACCTCAACCTCACAAATAACGCCGTCAATACCTACCAGTGTTACGCTGTATAATCTTGCTAACATATCCTCACCTCGAATTTGTTATTCCCGCTTTTTCCAAGCGGACTGAAAATCACATTTTACGGTCTGCTCATCCACGCCGCAAGAAAATCCTTTGATTTACCACTCGCAGACAGTAAAATATCGCTTTACGATTTTGTGTTTTCTAATAAAGGTTTTTTCTATGAAGGTTTATTTATCTCGGCCGGACATCACTGAAAAAGAAATCGAAGCAATCTGTGCTGTCCTTCGAACTCCCAACCTTTCCCTCGGCCCGAAACTTTCCGAATTCGAGAACGCTTTCGCCGAATATATCGGCAGAAAACGGGCTGTCGCAGTTAATAGCGGAACCAGCGGTCTGTTTTTATGCATTCTGTCTCTGGGAATCGGCCCGGGCGATGAAGTCATCACCACTCCGTTCACTTTCATTTCTTCCGCAACTACTATTATGATGGCCGGTGCTAAACCCGTTTTTGTCGATATCGACCCGGCAAACTTGAACATCGACCCCGCAAAAATTGAATCTGCAATCACCAACAGGACAAAGGCCATTATGCCGGTCGAGGTCTTCGGCAGTCCCGCCGGCTTCGACAAAATCTGCCAAATCGCTGAAAAGCACAACCTGACCATACTTGAAGATAGCTGTGAAGCACTTGGCTCAGAATTGAACGGCAAAAAAGCCGGCACATTCGGCAGAATGAGCGTATTCGCATTTTATCCGAATAAGCAAATCACCACCGGTGAGGGCGGAATGATTTTAACCGATGACGATAACTTAGCAGATATGTGCGTCTCGCTTCGAAACCAGGGCAGGGGTAAAAGCAGCGGCTGGCTCAGCCACGAACGGCTGGGCTATAATTATCGCCTCAGTGACATCAATTGTGCTCTGGGTATTGTCCAGCTTTCACGGCTCGACGAAATCAAAGCCAAACGTGCTCAGGTCGCAAAATGGTATCAGCAAATGCTCTCTGGTGACGACCGTCTGATTGTTCCCGCCGAGCCTCCCGGCTGCAATGTGAGCTGGTTTGTGTTCGTTGTCCGGCTTGTGGATAGCTTCACTTTAAAGCAGCGCAATGGCATTCTTGAAGCAATGAAAGCCAAAGGTATTCAGGTAGCGAACTATTTCACACCTGTCCACCTTCAGCCGTTTATGGCCGAGCGTTACGGCTATAAACAGGGCGATTTCCCTGTTACCGAATCCGTTGCCGAAAGGACGATCGCCCTGCCGTTCTACAATAATCTGACCAAAGACGACATCGACCTCGTTTGCAAAACACTAAAAGAAGTTTTAGACGGTTAAATTTGTCATTGCGAGGCCTTTAGGCCGCGTTAATCTCAAAAAATTTAGCCCCCCAACCCGTCTTCTGTGGTTGTGGGGTTCTCCCTTCAACGCCCGCCGCCTGTTTTCTTAAATCACTGGGACAAACTCTACTCCAAAAAGTGCTTTCGAACTTTCGACATGATCTGAGAATCAGTCATCTTGTCAACTGTTTCGATACCTGCTATACGTCCGCTGAGTTTGTTTTTCTCGAGACGATGTTTCAGCTCACCCTTTGCCTCACCGGGACCAAATATCAGTATAGCTTCCGCATCACGAATACACGCTATGACCGCATCGTAGTAAATGTTGAGATGGCCGGTAAACTCTCTCTGTCGGCTGTCATCTGACTTAACCTGATGTTGTCCATCACGGGTCTTGGAACGTACACCATCAATACGTCCGGGCTGTTTTTCAACCTTTGATATTACTAATTTTATGTGCGACTCCTTGTCCGAAATAATCACGATGACCGCCTTCCTGTGGTCGATCCACAAACCTGCTTTTCTTTTCATAGATTTTCCCTTTGTCTATTAAGTCCGCCTGACTGCTGTTTATATACCTTTCGCACAGCACCGGCCCGGAAATAATAATTTTTCACTCACAATTCTAACTCCATTCTTCCCGTATTGTCAAGGACCTCGCCCCTCAAAGCGGAAATGTCGTTGCGAGCCCCCTTCTTGCTTTCGCAAGAAAGCAGGGGGCGTGGTAATCTCATCTGTCATTCCCGTGAAACTTGTCCTGAGCGAAGTCGAAGCTTCACGCTTCACAAGATACGAAATTCGAGATACGCTTCGGAGTTTACCCCGTGAGATGTGTCTTTTACTATCTCATCGGGGCTTCACGAGATACGAGATACAAACGACGAGCGACGAATTTACCCTTGACTTCTCCCCTCTTTCCACCTATTGTATTAATACTTACCCCCGCAATTTATCGCGTGGGTTACAGAGCCGCGCACGTAAGTAAGTGGCCTTGCCACACCAAGGGCGCGGTAAATACTTCAAACGTAAGCCCGGCCGTAAAATATGCTTAATTCGATACTGAATGCGGATTAAAAACGACTGAGTTTGCTCCGAGTTTGTCGAAGGATCTAAGATTTGCACAGGGAAAATAAAATCGTTTATCTAAATATATTTCAAGGAGATAACAAATGGCAAAGAGAAAAGAAACAGTAACAAGAGTAGTTGATGGGGATACATTCCGGACTGCGTCGCGTAAGCACTCTGTTCGTTTAGCAAATGTTGATGCTCCCGAAAAAGGCGCAAAAGGTGGAGCTAGTGCTACAAAACAACTCAAAAGTCTAATACAAGGCAAAAAAGTTGAAGTTAAAACTGTAGCCCGAGATACCTATGGAAGAACTGTTGCTGATGTTAAAGTCGGAAATAAATCCGTGAATAAGGCTATGTCCAAACGCACAAGAAAATAGTATCTTTAATTTCGACAAATTGTACCTTCGGTATTGTTTACATTCAGCAGGTTTTAAGACAGTATGCGAATTCCTTCACTCAAAGCTGAATTTGACAACTTCTTTGCCAGTATGACCCAACACACGGATTTGCTGGTTAAAATAATCAAAACCACAAGAATCATACTACCACCGCACGAAGAAAAAGAAATCTTAACGAAGTTTCTGCAATCTGAAAAAAAACAAATTCACGAGGCTTTTGTGTTAAAAATTTGTGCTACTTGGGAAATTTTAGCAGAAAATATATTCGTCGAATGCCTATCCCGTAATACATCAAAGTACGCCGCGTCTAAAGGATTCATATTGCCCAGGAAACTAACGAAAAATACATGCAAAGGACTTATTTCCGGCCTTAGTTACTTTGTTTTCCGAAACATGCAAGATCTACAAGGTAAGGCAAACAAATTTCTCGAGGATCATTATAATCCATTTAAAGAAGTTCCAAATGATGTGAGTAAAAAAATTGATGAATTTTACCAAATAAGGAATTATATAGCACATCGCAGCGATACTGCAAAACAGTCTCTTAAGCGGACGTATAAATATCCCTACAAGATGAGATTTCGTCCTCCAGGCAGTTTCCTTTTTGACATAGTTGAATTTATTGAATCTGGCGAAAGTGGAAAAGAACTTCGTTTTGCAAATTACACGAAAGCTTTTGAAAAAGCAGCAGATGAAATGGCTATGTTTCTTGGTATTAGATAGCCCGTTGAGTAAACCTCATGCCACGTTGTTTTATTCCCCGCCAATTCTTAGTTCATTTACCACAGAAAACGCAGATTATTTTGACTGCGGACAAAAAGAGGCTCGTTTAAAAGCTACAAGTTTGACTTAGCAAGGTTCTATGTCCTGACATTTACATTGTGGGCAAACTATAGGATAACCTTGTTTGCCCTCTGCTTTTGCTTCGCCTGGTTCATAAACCGGCTTTTTGAATTTACACCCACATTTTTTACAAATGAATGTTTTTTCCTTCATAATGATTCCCCTTTAATATTATTTACCTTGTTTTAATCTACGTTTTAATAGTTTAAGATTTTTTAGTAAATCATCATAAAATATTAGATCAACATTTTTTAATGCATCATTAAGCAGACGAAAATTATCTTTCATAATAGGCTTTTGAAGTTGTTTTCTCGTTCCTGCAATAATAAACCCTCGAGGACGTACAAGCTCTGCCTTAATTCCCTTTAACTTCTCTATGTCCTCCCTTAGATTTGAGCCGTTTCTTGCAAGTTGATGCCTGTAATTCTCTACTTGCGAAATAGCCTTTGAAATCTCAGCTGACCAATAGTAATTATGTCTACTGGAATCGTAATTCAATATTGTTGTGCCCGGTTTTTTAATCTCGTAAATATCAATGTAGTTATATGGATCTATCAAAAGAAAATCCGGGTAATCTATTCTTGTAGAGATATTTTCTTTTTCGATAAAGTATGTATATTGGTTGATTAGAATTAAAATATGTTTCTTCAAAAACTTCTGCCATGTTCCTTCTACATTTGGATTGTTTTTCAATTTTTTCTCAAACTCTTCGATAATACCATCAAGATATACTTTTTGACTTGTTTCATAATCACTTTTAATTAACTGAACTGTTTGAGTCGATCTGAGCGTAAATTGTGTGCTTGCAATAAGCTTTGAATGCAAATTTAGCAGAGCTGTTCTATCTTCATCAGAAAGGTGTTTCTCTACCTTAGTCGAGCTTAGTATTTTTGCAACCGTTCCTTTTTTATATCCAACAGTCTTAATATATTTTTTAGGAAACTGTCTCGGGAATTCTGTTGCCAAAAAACTTTCAACATTGCTTGCTCTATTGGTTTTTCTCTCACTTTCAATCTTCCGAAATATTTTATTAATTTCCAACAATTGTGAATGATTCAGAATTATTCTATAACTTTTCTTGTTTTTAATTACCCTTGAATGTTCTTTTGAGGAAATGGCCAACTTAATATTATCACCAAGTTTTTGCTTGAAATATCTTAACAAATATCCCCCAGAATATGTCATGCCTTTCCCCGTACTACTTAATCCAGAAGGGAGTGCATCAAAACCGTGAAGTTGTATTTGTGATATGTACTTTTTTCTCTGCCATGACTCCTCAAAAATAATATAGTTGCCATTCTTTGTTTTTTTATTGATTTTGCATATTAGAATTCCATCCCTATTTTTTTTCTCATAATAATCAGACTTTTTCTTAGCTACTTTTTTCTTCGCTTTCTTCTTTTTAGCCATCCGTTTTCCTTTGTTTCCTGTATTTTACTTTCTCGTTTTAAAACCTATTGCAAAACTAGCCCAAAACCACAAAAACCAAAGACTAACCCCGCGATGTTTTTCTCCGCAGTTGATTACCCAATTTTACCCCATTTTTTAAATTCCCACAATCATTTTTCCGGCCTTGATTAAAATAAACTCCCCGCAAAGCTTGTGCCTTAGGTGCGGCTCCACAATTTTGCATTTTACATTTTGATTTTTAAGTTCTCTTTTTCCGCCTGTTGCTCGGATACTTATTTCAGCTTTTCACCTGCTCCACTTTTCAAATGCTCTCCGCTTCGGCCGCCTCCGTCGATATACGCTTCCCTCTTCACGAGATATGATATTTGAGATACGCATCCCGCAATCCAAAATTGTCCTTGCGAGCTAAGCGCGGCAATCTCTCTTTTCATTCCTGCGAAAGCAGGAATCTATAAAGTTAACTCCGGCTCTGCCGGACTCAACCATCGAGATACAAGATACGAGATACGAAATCATTTTCCCGCAAATCTAAAAAATCCGCCAACGCCTCGACGTTTTTTCTCCGCTACTGTCCGCTACACGCCGCAAATATGTATTGTCATCCGTCTACGGGGTCCGCTACTCGTATCGACCCTATTTCTAAAAATATCTCTAACAGATTGGCTGCGCCGCCGTGTTCCACGATACGGCCGTCAACAACTCGGTCTATGTTCACGGCCGCAATTTCTACCCTTTTCCCTGTCGGCTTCATTCCAAGCCACACTCCCTGATGAGTGCCTCGTGCCGTAACACGACTTACAACCCATTCGCCTTCCGCAATCTGCTTCTCGATGGTTAAACGCATATCGGGGTAGGTTTTGCGAACGCCGAGAATATGTTCCTTTGCCCCTTCAAGTCCGACTCTTTGCTTGGTGTTATTGTGTACCTCAATATAATCCGGCGAGATGAAATCTGCTAATTTATTGACATTACCTGTATTAACCACTTCCTCATAGTAACGTTTGACAAGTAACTTGTTCTCATCGGCTGACAAAATATCGACTCCCTGTTTAAACCGCCGTACAATTTCCCGGCTTTAACTTTGTTAAATTAACTATAAATCCTATTGAGCTTCACGTCAACTCTGCAAATCAAACTCATCCTAAACCTAACCCCGCCAAAAACCCCCCGTCAACTTCAAACCCTCGCCTGTCGACTCCTCAATTTTCCAATTTGCATTTTGATTTTTAAATTCTCTTTTTCAGCCCCAACGCTAAAAAACGCCTCTGGCGTCCCGAGCGTATCTATCCTGAGCGTTGTCGAAGGAGCCGAGGTATCTAATTCTGCCTTCTGCTTGGATACTTATTTCAGCTTTTCACCTGCTCCACTTTTCAAATGCTCTCCGCTTCGGCCGCCTCCGTCGATATACGCTTCCCTCTTCACGAGATACGTACGCAGCACATCCACCCATCTACTCATCCACTCATTGACCCATCCACTCATTCACGCATCAACTCATTTACTCATCCACGCATCGTCTCATTTCCAACTTAACCATTTAACCAATGAACCATAAGAGATTTCCCGTGTAAATCCGTGTCCATTTTATCAATTATGGATATTTAATTCTCTTTTAGTCAGATTCACAAGAAGGCCATTTTATATGGCCTTGTGGACAAAGGCAAAGCTTTGTGACAAAGCTTGTTTTGGGAGCAAAATTTGCCAGGAACACCAAAGCTGACTAAAACTCCTCTGTGTCCTTTGTGGCTAAAAAAATTCCGGGTAAATCCGCCTGTCCTCGAATGTTGTAGTCGGGGGTGTTAATTTCAGCAACTTTTTTATTCTGACTCCTGTCTCCTGATTTCTACTTGTGTTAACTTAGGCAAAAAACCGCCCCCGGCGTCCCGAGCGCATCCGAGGAATCTACCCAAATATTTCTCTTACTGTACGCCGTACGCTGAACGCTGCACGCTAATTTCATTTTTCTGAAATTTTCCAATTTTTTCAAACGTTTTGCACCAACTTTCGAATATTTCTACTCATTTTTTGTCTATTTCTATACAATTTTCGATCGTTTCTATATGGTTTTCGAACGTTTTCCAATATTTTCCATTATATGCCCGTAAACACGCGCCGTTACCCCCTTTCGAGTCGTTTTACAAAAAATTCGAGCGATTTTCCCCCTTTCCTATACCCCCTATTCCCCCCATATTAACTATCTCCTCGCAGCGCAACTCAAATAGTAAACTATCACACTTTTTAAATATCATGATAAGCTTGTATCTGTTTACATAGCAAGGACTTACGCTTCTTCGCTATTTAGGAAAAAGGTCACTGGCCCATCGTTTACGCTGCTTATTTGCATATGTCCCCCAAACACCCCCTTTTCAACTATAACTCCTTGCCTGCCAACAAGTTCGATTACTTTTTCATAAAGCTGCTGAGCTAATTTCGGCTCACCTGCCCCATCGAAGCTCGGCCGTCTGCCCTTCCTGCAATTCCCATGAAGTGTAAAATTGCTCACTACAAGAATTGCTCCTCCGACATCGAGCACACTTCTATTCATCTTGCTCCCAATATCAGCAAAAATACGAAGGTTTACCAACTTTTCAGCTATAAATTCAGCATCGCCTATGCCATCCTGCTTGCCGACGCTCAGGTAAACAAGTAAACCTTCATTGATTTGGCTAACTGTGTGTCTGTCAACCTCGACACTGCTTCGCAAAACTCGTTGCACAACTGCTCGCATAGCTATACTTTTTCCCTTAAGTTTTGCAGTTTAACGTAAATTTTGATGTGCGAGAACTCTCGGCTTTATTTGTAGTCTATAGTATCTTCTTGCGTTTTCTTGCTCTTTTTCAGTGTGTCTCTTCTACCTTCATCAATATGCTATCTGTTGCGTTCTCTATTATTACGCTCTCTATGGTCTTTGTTTCTTCTCTCCTCCCGTTCAGCGCGTCGCCGGAGTCTTCTATTGTTTTTTTCCAATTCCTCTATAACACCCTTAAATCGTTCCTGCCTGTCTAACAATATCCCATCGATTGCCGCCGTGGTTTTTGCAGCCTTTTCTTCAACAGCAATTTGCTGCAGGAACTTTAGCTCCATTTTGATTTGCTCTTGCATTGTTAATGCCAGTTTTAGTCTGTCATCAAGTCTACCCCGTGTCCACTCGCGTATTTCTTCCTCACTTTTCAAGTTTAGTTTCTTTAATTCACTACCCAATCCTTCAAATTTCTCAATTTCTGCTCTAACAGCATTTGGGTCAGCAGCCACATTCGCATCAGTAACCGAATTGACATCAGAAGTCGCATTTATATCAGCAATCGTTTTCGCATCAACAATCGTATTCGCATCATTAGTTGTATTTGCAATGGCAGTCTTTTTGTACTCTTTTTCTTTCGCTGATTTTTCCTCCTTCTCCGTTGACTGTGCCTGCTTGTCCTCAACAGGCTGGCCATTAGCGGGAATAAGATTGAAAAATGCTATCGACAAAATCAATATTGATATGACAAAAGTTTTCACAATATATCCTCCAAAATATCAACATCGTTAATCAATTTTACTCAACGACCTAATCGGCCGTTTTCGCATATGATGCTCTTCATCGTGGCCACGTTACATATTACTCAATTATACGAAAAAATTTTCTCTTAAAGTATCCTCAAAATCCTAAAAATTTGTTTTTCTTTACTTTTTAAATCTGCTCCATAGAAGCAATACCAATTCTTTCTGTTATTCTATCAAATTCATCTAAAGAATAAAATTCTATAATTATTTTGCCCCTCTGCCCATTTTTTCGGGTTTCAATAGCCACTTTCGCGCCTAACTGCTTTGTAAGCTCGCTTTCCAGTTCTATTATATGAGTCGATTTTGAACGTACTTTTGTCTTGGCCTGACCAGCTCCGACAAGATATTTTCGCACTAATCTCTCTACCTCGCGCACGCTTAGCCGACCAGCCATTGCTCTATTGGCAAGCTTTCTTCGAAGTTCATCTGTAGGCAAAGCAAGTATTGCTCTGGCGTGTCCCATAGTTATCTGGTCCTCTGCCAACATTTGTTTTATTTCATCAGGCAAGTCCAATAGTCGCAAGTAATTAGCAATAACAGAACGGTCTTCGCCGAGCCGTTCGGCAGCCTCTGCCTGTGTTAATGAGAAGGTATTTAGATAGTTCTGATAGGCCTTTGCACGTTCGATTGTATTGAGATTAGCCCGATGTATGTTCTCAATTAACGATAATTCAAGCATTTGCTCATCGCTTGCTTCTCTCACCAAAGCAGGTATTGTCGTCATAGCAACCATTTGAGCCGCTCGAAGCCTGCGTTCTCCGGCAATCAGCTCGAATTTGTTGCCGGCGGGGCGTACAATAATTGGTTGAACTACTCCGTTGGCTTTAATTGATTCAGCTAAATCAGCCAGCTCCTGCTGGTTCCACACTGTTCTCGGCTGATAAGGATTCGTTGATATATCATCGATACTGATTTCCCGCAGTGAACCGCTTAACTCTTTATCTTGCGGGTAGTTACCTGTAGCAGCCCCAGGAACTCCTAATTGAGAGCCAGCAGCTGTTGTTTGATCAGCTAATACTTGGTTTGCCTTATTATCTATCAATGTTATCGGACTTAATAACGACGCGAGCCCCCTGCCGAGATGTTTTGGTTTTTCTCTTTTTTTGTTGGCCATATATAACGCTCCTTCGTAACTTTGTCCGCTTAATGCGGAATAATATGTAGTAATCCAGCCTTGCCTTTACGACTTTTTTATATGATGCTTATCCCCTATGGACGGACCAAAGCACCAACACATTTAAAATTTCGGAATTTTTACTAAAAATTCTTCAATTTTGCCAGCCTAAAAAGTGGTTTTTCAAAAAAAATGTTTCACGTGAAACAACGCCAATAAGTGTAAAATGCCTAAAACAAGCTAAAATTATAACAA
>Ga0315548_1000172_pt1 | contig 59464 bp, 54 predicted proteins | sample SalMarSW160110MG_2_FD_202540 | JGI IMG/M metagenome (GOLD analysis project Ga0315548, IMG submission 202540) | Salt marsh sediment microbial communities from the Plum Island Ecosystem LTER, Massachusetts, United States - Salt Marsh Sediment SW1601-110 ... | reverse complement strand
CGCCGGGCGCTGGCGCAAGCGGCTGGACTCCGCCGACCGGCGGTGGCGGGGGGAGGGCAGCACCGTCCCCGACTATCTTGATTCAGGGGGGGAGTTTAGCCTCACCCTGGCCCCGAAGGCATTTACCGTTCTTAGCAGGGAGGTCTAGATGGAGCGCTATATCTGCATTCACGGTCATTTTTACCAGCCCCCCCGGGAGAACGCCTGGCTGGAGGTAGTTGAGCTGCAGGACCAGGCCTACCCCTTCCACGACTGGAACGAGCGGATAACCGCCGAGTGCTACGCCACCAACGCCGCTTCAAGGATTCTGGACGGCGAGGGCTACATCACCAAAATCGTTAACAACTACGCCAAGATTAGCTTCAACTTCGGCCCGACCCTGCTGGCCTGGATGAAAGATAGCGCCCCGGAGGTCTATAAGACTGTTCTGGAAGCCGATAAGGAAAGCCAGCAGCGCTTCTCCGGCCACGGCTCGGCGCTGGCCCAGGCCTATAATCATATCATCATGCCCCTGGCCAACCGCCGGGACAAGTACAGCCAGGTGCGGTGGGGTATCCGGGACTTTGAGCACCACTTCGGCCGCCAGCCGGAGGGAATGTGGCTGCCGGAGACGGCGGTTGACACCGAGACCCTGGATATTCTGGCCGAGCTGGGGATAAAGTTCACCATCCTGGCCCCTCATCAGGCCCACCGGGTACGCCAAACCGGCAGTGACGGCTGGAGCGATGTCAGCGGGGGCAAGATTGACCCCACCATGGCCTATGAGCTGCACCTGCCCTCAGGCCGCAGGCTGGCTATTTTCTTCTACGACGGGCCCATTGCCAACGCGGTAGCCTTCGAGGGCCTGCTCGATAGCGGCCAGAACTTTGCCCAGCGCCTCACCGGCGCTTTCTCTAGTGAGCGCAGCTGGCCGCAACTGGTGCACATCGCCACCGACGGCGAGACCTACGGTCATCATCACCGCTTCGGGGATATGGCCCTGGCCTACGCCCTTGACGATATCGAGACCAAGAAGACAGCCCAGATAATCAACTACGGGGCCTTTCTGGAGAAGCGCCCGCCGACCCATGAGGTGGAGATTTTCGAGAACACCTCCTGGAGCTGCAGCCACGGGGTTGAGCGCTGGCGCCGCGACTGCGGCTGCAACACCGGTCGGCACCCGGGGTGGAACCAGGTCTGGCGGGCGCCGCTGCGTCAGGCTATGGACTGGCTCCGCGACAGCGTGGCCCCCAAATACGAGGAGAAGGCGGGCCAGCTCTTGAAAGACCCCTGGGCGGCCCGCGATGACTACATCGGGGTGATTCTGGATCGCTCGCCGGAAAACATCGAGCGGTTCCTGAAAAATAATGCCAGCCGCCAGCTTGATGAGGCGGAGGGGATAGCCGCGCTGAAACTACTGGAGCTCCAGCGCCACGCCCTGCTCATGTACACCAGCTGCGCCTGGTTCTTTGACGACATCTCTGAAATCGAAACGGTACAGGTGATGCAGTATGCCGGGCGGGTAGTGCAGCTGGCCGAGGAGTCCTTCGGCGAGAGCCTCGAGCCCCGCTTCCTGGAAATCCTGGAACAGGCCAGGAGCAATCTTCCCAGGCAGGGTGATGGCCGCCGTATATATGAGAAATATATCAAGCCGGCGATGGTCGACCTGACCAAGTTGGCCACCCACTATGCGGTAAGCTCACTGTTTGAAAAATACGAAAAGCAGACCAGGATTTACTGCTACGGCGTGGACGTTGAGGACTACCGCAGCTTTGTTGCCGGCAAACTAAAACTGGTGGTGGGGTGGGCCAGGGTCAGCTCTGAGATTACCCGGGAGTCTGCCTTGCTGTCGTTCGGTGTCCTCCATTTCGGCGACCACAACCTGAATGCCGGCGTCCGGGATTATCAGGGGGAAGAGGCGTATCAGACAATGGTTCAGGAGGTAAATCAGACCTTCCAGAAGGCGGACTTCCCCGAGGTCATCCGCCTCCTGGATAAGCACTTCGGCACCTCTACCTACTCCTTGAAGTCCCTCTTCCGGGACGAGCAGCGCCGGGTCTTGGGCTACGTTTTGGGGTCGGTTCTGTCCGAGGCGGAAGCGGCCTACCGCGAACTCTATGCGCGCCACTACCCGTTGATGTGCTTTCTCAACGAGATCGGTAACCCGCTGCCCAAGGCTCTTCTCTCGGCGGCTGAGTTCATCCTCAACACCGACCTGCAGCGTGAGCTAGGCGGCGAGAGCCTGGACGTGGAGCGCATCGGCCAGCTGCTTGACGACGCCCAGCTCTGGAACATCACCCTTGACGCCGAGGGGCTGGGCTATCGGCTCCAGCAGACCCTGGAGGGAATGATGGCCAGCTTGGCCGCTAACCCCGGCGAGATTGACCTTCTCAAGGAGATGGTGGCTTCGGTGGCGCTGGCCGGCTCGGTGCCGCTAACGGTTGAACTGGGAGGAGTGCAGAACCTCTACTATAAAATGCTGCAGACCGCCTACCCCGACTCCCAGAGAAAGGCCCAGCAGGGGGATGCCGCCGCCGCCGAATGGAACACCCAGTTTATCTCCCTGGGGGAAAAACTATCCATACGGACGGCCTAGATGCCCAGCTTACGAATACCTACCGCCGCCTACAGGCTCCAGTTTAGCCGGAGGTTCGGCTTTGAGGACGCCCGAAAGCTGGTGCCCTATCTCCACCGGCTGGGTGTCACTGACCTTTATGCCTCCCCCATCCTCAGGGCGCGCCAGGGGAGCAGCCACGGCTATGACGTAACCGACCCCTCCCACCTCAACCCGGAGCTGGGAACGGAGGCCGAGTTCGAAGCATTAGTCCAGGAACTCAGTAGCCACGGAATGGGGCTGCTCCTCGACATCGTGCCCAACCACATGGCGGCCAGCCTGGAGAACCCCTGGTGGGCGGACGTCCTGGAGAAGGGCCGGGACTCCCCTTACGCCGCCTTCTTTGACATCAACTGGAGTCCCCCGGGCAGCCGGGAAAAGATTAGCTACCGGCGCTTCTTCGACATCAGCGACCTGGTCGGCGTCCGCGTTGAGGACCCGAGGGTGTTTGAAGCCACGCATGCCCTGGTCCTCCGGCTGGTGCGGGAAGGCAGGGTCACCGGCCTGCGCATTGACCATATCGACGGCCTGTATGACCCGCTGGGCTATCTCTCCCGCCTGCAGCGCCGGATTAAGCCGGAAAAGGGCACCCACCGCCCCGGCTTCTATATCGTGGTGGAGAAGATTCTGGCTGGCGACGAGGTCCTGCCCGCCGAGTGGCCCGTTTCGGGCACCACCGGCTATGATTTCCTGAACGCGCTGAACGCCCTCTTCGTTGACGGGGAGGGGGTAAAGGTCATTGACGACTGCTACTCCCGGTTCACCGGGGCCCGGCCAGACTTTGGCGACCTGGTATATGAAAAGAAGAGGCAGGTCATGAGGGAGCTCTTCGCCGGCGAGGTGAAGGCGCTGGGAAGTGAGCTGGTCAATCTTGTCCCAAAAGGCCTTTCCGGGGAGGAGATGACGGAGGCCCTTATCGAGGTTACCGCCTGCCTGCCCGTCTACCGGACCTATATCCGTGCTGCCAGGCTATCTACTCAAGACCGCCTTTATCTGGAACGTGCTGCTAAAGAGGCCCGCCGCCGCAACCCGGCGCTGGCCGGGGCGCTGGACTTCTTGAGGCAGGCGCTGACCCTGGACTTCCCCCCCGACTTTAATTCGGAAGAGAAAAAGGGGTGGTTACAGTTTGTCCTGGGCTGGCAGCAGTGGAGCGGGGCGGTCATGGCCAAGGGGGTTGAGGACACCGCCCTTTACCTCCACCACCGCCTGCTCTCTCTCAACGAGGTGGGGGGAGACCCGGCCCATTCCGGCCTGTCCATTGGCGATTTCCACCGCTTTAACCAGTGGCGGCTGGCCCACTCTCCCCACAGCCTGAACGCCACCTCCACCCACGACACCAAGCGCAGCCAGGACGTCCGGGCCAGAATCAACGTGCTCTCGGAAATCCCCGGGGAATGGGAGAGGCATTTAGCCCGTTGGAGCCGGTGCAACCAGCTAAAGAAAAGGAAGGTAAGGGGGCTAGCCGTGCCCGAGCCGAACACCGAGGTCCTCCTCTACCAGACGCTGCTCGGCGCCTGGCCACTTTACCGGGAAGAGGTGCCCGAGTTCAAACGGCGGCTCAGCTCTTATATGGTCAAGGCAGCCAGGGAGGCCAAGGCCTTCACCAGCTGGCTTGAGCCCGATGCGGAATATGAGGTGGCTGTCCTCGATTTCATTGATTCTATTCTGGAGTCCTCCCCTCAGAACCGGTTCCTGCCCGATTTCCTCCGGTTCCAGAAACGGGTTGCCCACTACGGCTTTCTCAACTCCCTGGGGCAGCTGTTGCTCAAGGTCGCCTCGCCCGGCGTGCCCGATTTCTACCAGGGAATGGAGCTCTGGAACCTGAGCCTGGTCGACCCCGACAACCGCCGCCCGGTTGACTTTCAGAAGCGGATAAAGCTGCTGGACGGCCTCATCCGGCAGGAAGCAGAGGGGCAGCCATCGCTGATAGGGCAGCTCCTTAAGTCCTGGGAGGACGGCCGGGTCAAGCTTTACCTGACCTATAAGGCGCTTAATTTCAGGCAGTCCCATAAAGAGCTGTTCCGGGACGGGGACTACCTCCCGCTTGAGATACGGGGTCAGAGGCGGGAGCACGTCTGTGCCCTGGGGCGGCATAAGGCGGGAAGGTGGGCGCTGGTGGCGGTACCCCGGCTCCTGACCGGGCTAATCAGCGCCGGGGCGCTGCCTCTGGGGGAGCCGGTCTGGGGGGACGATTTGCTGGTGCTGCCCCGCAGTGCTACCCACGAGTGGCTCAATGTTCTTACTGGGGAGACTATCTCCGGGGCCGCCAAAGGTCTGCCCCTTTCCCGTGTCTTTAGCCTCTTTCCGGTGGCCCTGCTGGCAGAAAGCGGCTGACACACTGCTCAAGGCATTGTGTTATTATAGATATTATCAGGAGGCTGCTCGGTGGCAGATGCAGATATGGAGCCGTCAGACAGCAGGGCCCGGGTTGTTATCAGCGGGGTGAGCCCTGAGGTTGACTGCGGCCGTTTCCCGGCCAAGGCCGTCGTCGGCGATAAAGTAGAGGTGGAGGCCGATATTTTTGCCGACGGCCACGATGCCATTACCGCCATACTTCTATACCGGAAAGAGGGAGAGCCGGAGTGGGCGGAGACTCCGATGGAATTCATCACCAACGACCGCTGGCGGGGCTCTTTCCCGGTCAGCGAAATAGGGCATTATCGGTTCACCATAACCGCCTGGGTTGACCGCTTCCAGTCCTGGCGGCAGGATTTTCAGAAGCGGGTTGAGGCCAGCCAGGAGGACATAGACATAAATCTGGCGGTGGGGGCCGGTCTTATCGCCGAGGCAAGGGCCGGGGCGGCCAAAGCCGATGGTCAGCGGATGCGGGCGTGGGCCAAGACCCTGAAGTCGGCGGCGGTTCCGCTGGAGGAGAAGATAGAGCTGGCCCTGAGTGATGAGGTGGCCGGGCTGATGGACAAATATTCCGACCGCCGCTTCGCCGTAACCTACCCCAGAGAGCTACAGATAGTGGCCGACGGTGAAAAGGCCATCTTCAGCGCCTGGTACGAGATGTTTCCCCGCTCCTGCGCCGACCAGCCGGGCAAGCACGGCACCTTCCGGGACTGTGAAGCCCGCCTCCCCTATGTAGCCGAGATGGGCTTTGACGTCCTCTACCTGCCGCCGGTCCATCCCATCGGCAGGACCCTGCGCAAGGGCAAGAACAACGCCGTTGCGGCGGCCTCGGGTGACCCCGGCACCCCCTGGGCTATCGGCGCCGGGGAGGGTGGGCACAAGGCCGTCAATCCCCAGCTGGGCACCCTGGAGGACTTCCGCCGTCTTGTCGAGGAAGCCGGGGAATACGGCCTCGAGGTTGCCCTGGATATCGCCCTCCACTGTTCCCCCGACCACCCCTATCTCAAGGAGCACCCGGAGTGGTTCGTCAGCCGTCCCGACGGGACGATTCAGTACGCCGAAAACCCGCCCAAGAAATATCAGGACATCTACCCCTTTAACTTTGAGTGCGAGCACTGGCGGGAACTCTGGGAGGAGTTAAAGAGCATCTTCCTCTTCTGGATTGAGCAGGGGGTACATATTTTCCGCGTGGACAACCCCCACACCAAGCCCTTTCGCTTCTGGGAGTGGCTCATCAGCGGGGTGAAAGAGGAATACCCCGATGTTATCTTTCTGGCCGAGGCCTTCACCCGGCCCAAGGTTATGTACCGGCTGGCCAAGCTCGGCTTCAGCCAGTCCTACACCTATTTTGCCTGGCGTAACACCAAAGAGGAGCTGACCCAGTATCTAACCGAGCTTACCCGGAGTGAGGTCAGCCAGTTTTACCGGCCCAACTTCTGGCCGAACACGCCTGATATCCTGACCGAATACCTGCAGTCCGGCGGCAGGCCGGCCTTCATGGCGCGCCTGGTGCTGGCCGCCACCCTGTCTGCCAGCTACGGCATCTACGGCCCCGCCTTTGAGCTCGGCGTGAACACTCCCCGGGAGAAGGGCAGCGAGGAATATCTGGACTCGGAGAAATACGAGATAAAGCAGTGGGATATCAACCGGGCCGACAGCCTGAAGGACCTGATAGCCCGGGTCAACCGGGTACGCCGCCAGAGCCCGGCCCTGCAGAGCAACCGCAACCTGTGGTTCCACGCCTTGGGCAACGATGAGCTGATAGGCTACAGCAAGCACACCGGGGACCTGTCCAATATTATACTGGTGGTGGTCAACCTCGACCCGCGTAAAACTCAATCCGGCTGGGTCCATCTCCCCATCGGGCCCTGGCGGCTGGACCCGCAGCGGCCCTATCAGGTCAGCGACTTGCTGAGCGGTAAGAGCTACCAGTGGCATGGTGCCGATAACTACGTCGAGCTTGACCCCGGCCTGTGCCCGGCTCATATCTTCAAGGTTAGCCGACAAACCCCTGGAGAACACGACTTTGACTACTAAATGTGGGAAGAAATAGGCTATGAAGAAAAAGAATATCATCCTGATAGTTGGCAGCAACCGGACTGAACTGGAACTCCTGTCGCAGCAGATCGTCAAGGAGGGCTGCGGGACACTGGTCGCCGCCGGCCTCGAGGAGCTGGACAGCGCTATCGAGGAAGGGGGCTTCACCCTGGCCCTCACCGACCTTACCGGCTTTGACCGCACTATCTGGCAGCGCTGCCAGGCGTTACATAAGGCCAGGATACCCTTCATTGTGATTTCTCCGCAGCGCAGCCCCCTGGTACAGAAGGAGAGCCTGAAACACGGCGCCAGCGGCCTGCTGGTCAAGCCGCTCGGTATAAAGGAGCTGATAGAATACATGCATACCCTGCTGGGTGAGTAAAATATGGCCAGACGAAATACTAAATCATGGCAGCTAGGCGACGACCCTTTGTGGTATAAAGATGCCGTCGTCTATGAGCTTCACGTGCGGGCCTTTGCCGACAGCGACGAGGACGGCATTGGCGACTTTGGCGGCCTTATCAGCCGGCTGGACTACCTGATGGACCTGGGTATCACCGCCGTCTGGCTGCTTCCCTTCTACCCCTCGCCGCTCAAAGACGACGGTTACGATATCTCCGACTATACCAGCATACAGCCTGTCTACGGCGATATGCAGGACTTCAAGACCCTGGTTGAGGAAGCCCACCGGCGCGATATCCGGGTCATTACCGAGCTGGTGCTGAATCACACCTCCGACCAGCACCCCTGGTTCCAGAGGGCAAGGAAGGCCCCGCCGGAGAGCCCCTATCGCAATTTCTACGTGTGGAGTGACAGCGCCGAAAAATACAAAGAGGCCCGCATCATCTTCAAGGATTTCGAGTACTCCAACTGGGCCTGGGACCACCTGGCTAAAGCCTACTACTGGCACCGCTTTTATTCCCACCAGCCCGACCTGAACTACGATAACCCGGCCGTCCGCCAGGCTGTCTTTAAGGTGATGGAGTTCTGGCTTAAACACGGCGTGGATGGCCTGCGCTGCGACGCGGTGCCCTACCTGTACGAAAGGGAGGGGACCAACTGCGAGAACCTCCCGGAGAGCCACGCTTTCCTGAGGGAACTGCGGGCCCGCATTGACGGGAAATTCACCAACCGCATGCTCCTGGCCGAAGCCAACCAGTGGCCTGAGGATGCCGTGGCTTACTTCGGCAACGGGGACGAGTTCAACATGGCCTTTCATTTCCCCCTCATGCCGCGTTTATTTATGGCCATACGGATGGAGGACCATTTCCCCATCATCGACATAATGCGGCAAACACCGCCGATACCGGAGACATGCCAGTGGGCGGTATTTCTGAGAAACCACGATGAGTTGACCTTGGAGATGGTCACCGACGAGGAGCGCGACTACATGTACCGGGTCTATGCCAGCGACCCGGCCGCCAGAATAAACCTGGGCATACGCCGCCGTCTGGCCCCGCTTTTAAACAATGACCGGAAAAAGGTTGAGCTGATGAACGCCCTGCTCTTTTCCCTGTCGGGTACGCCGGTAATCTACTACGGCGATGAAATCGGCATGGGTGACAACTTCTACCTCGGCGACCGCAACGGGGTTCGCACGCCGATGCAGTGGAGTCCGGATAGAAACGCCGGCTTCTCCCATACCAATCCTCAGCGGCTCTACCTGCCGCCAATCATTGACCCGGAGTACCACTACGAGGCAGTCAACGTTGAAAACCAGCAGAACAACCCCGACTCACTGCTGTGGTGGATGAAGCATCTAATTACCCTGAGGAAACGATTTAAGGCATTTGGCCGGGGCAACATTGAATTTCTTCAGCCGGAAAACCGCCAGGTCCTGGCCTTCCTGCGCCGTTACGACCAGGAGACAATTCTGGTGGTGGCCAATCTATCCCACCTGGCCCAGCAGATTAAGCTTGACCTTGCCCAATTTGAGGGATGGAGGCCGGTTGACCTCTTTGGCCGGACGCAGTTTGCCCCGATTACCGAAAGCAGCTATTACTTTACCTTAAGCCCCTACGGCTTCTACTGGTTCTCCCTCGAGCCGCAGCCGGCGGAGACGATGCGCGTCCGTGCCCTGCCCTCCGAGGAAGTAGGCGCGGTGCCGACCCTATCCCGGGAGAAGGGCGAGCTTTTTGACCGGGACAACTGGTTCCTGCTGGAGAGGGCCTTGGCTGACTATTTGAGAGGGCGGCGCTGGTTCCGCGGCAAGGCGCGGGAGATGCGGTCAGCCAGTATTAAGGACGTCATACCGATGCGCTTCGGTCAATCAACCAGCCACTTTGTCCTGGTTCAGCTAGAGTATACCGAGGGCGAGCCCGAAACCTACGTGCTGCCTCTGGCCACCGCCCCGGCGGAGAAAATCGAAGAGATTATCAGTGAATACCCCCAGGCCCTGGTCGCCCGTCTCAAGCCCGGCACCAAGAACGGCCAGTGGTTGCTCTATGACGCCCTGGTGGACAAAGCCTTCTGCCGCTCTCTCCTCCGGGCAATCGGTAATAAACGCCGCTTCCGGGGGCGGGTGGGCGAGATATCGGCTTCAACAAACCGGGTATTCCGCAGCGCCCACGGCTCCGACGAGGCGGCCCTGGAGCCGAGCCCGATGAAGGTGGAACAGAGCAACACCTCGGTGGTGTACGGCGACCGGCTGGTCCTGAAGCTCTTCCGCCGCCTTGAGGAGGGGATTAATCCCGACCTCGAAATCGGGCGCTTTCTTACCGAAAAGACGCCCTTTGAGCACATTCCCAAGGTGGCCGGGGCGCTGGAGTACCAGAGCCGGAGGGGCAAACCCATGGGCCTGGCCATCCTGCAGGCCTTTGTCGCCAACGAGGGTGATGCCTGGCAGTACACCCTGGACTCGCTGGAGCGCTACCTTCAGAATGTGTCGGCCCATCCCACCGTTCAATCGCCGCCCATTCCCCGCAAGCATATGCTGTCCCTGCCCGAGGAGCCGCCCCCTCTGGCCAGAGAGACCATCGGCCCTTATTTGGCTTCGGCACAGCTTCTCGGCCAGCGCACCGGTGAGCTGCACATCGCCCTGGCCTCGGGGCTGGATGACCCCGACTTTGCCCCCGATTTCTTTACCAACATGTACCAGACCTCTCTCTATCAGTCCATGCGGAGCCTGACCATCAGGACTATGCAGCTACTGCGGGAAAACCTGGCCGATATCTCCGAGGAACTTCAGGAGGACGCCGGGCAGGTGCTGGACCTGGAGGCGGAAATCATCGAGCGCTTTCAGCCGTTACGCCAGCAGAAGATTTCGGCAGCCCGTATCCGCTGCCACGGCGATTATCACCTGGGGCAGGTGCTGTTCACCGGCAAGGACTTTATCATTATCGATTTCGAGGGCGAGCCGGCCCGTTCCCTGAGTGAGCGCCGCCTCAAGCGTTCGCCTTTGCTGGATGTCGCCGGTATGATACGGTCATTTCACTACGCCGCCCACAGTGCCTTAATCCACCATGAGCCGCTGGCGCCGAGGCCGGAGGACTTGCCGCTGCTGCAGCAGTGGGCCCAGTACTGGTATGTCTGGGTTTCGACGGTCTTCCTGAACTCATATGTCGATGTCGTTAGGCCGGTCGGGCTGCTGCCTGAGGATCCGGAGCATCTCAGGATTCTGCTCGATGCCTATATTATGGAGAAGGCAATATACGAAATCGGGTATGAGCTTAACAACCGGCCTGACTGGCTGAAGGTGCCGCTGCAGGGGATATTGCAGTTGATGGCAGTCGAAGGCTAAAAATACCGGTTTTGGTTGAGGTGACTGGTGTCCATCCATAACGCCGAGATTGCCCAGATTTTCAACGAATATGCCGACCTCCTCGAGATTCAGGGTGCCAACCAGTACCGGGTACGGGCCTACCGCACCGCGGCGCGCAATATCGCCGACCTTTCCCAGAGTATGGCTGATATGGTCGCCCAAGGAGAAGACCTGTCAGAGCTGCCCGGAATCGGCAAGGACCTGGCCGACAAGATAGCCGATATTGTCACCACCGGCCAGCTTCCCCAGCTGGAGGAGCTGGAGAAAGAGGTGCCCGTCGGGTTGCTTGACCTTACCCGGCTGGCCGGGCTGGGCCCCAAGCGCACCGGGGCGCTGTATCGAGAGCTGGGAATCACCAGCCTCGGGCAGCTGGAGGCGGCGGCCAAGGAGCAGAGAATCAGAGAGCTTCCGGGCTTCGGCGCCAAGACGGAAAAGGCAATCCTGGCCGAAATAGAGCGCCGGGGCGGCCTGCGGGTGGAGAAACGCTTCAAGCTGTCGGCAGCCCAGCGGCTGGCCCGGCCGCTGCTGGACTATCTCAAGAAAGCCAAAGGGGTCAAGCGGGTGGAGGCGGCCGGCAGCTACCGGAGAAGAAAAGAAACAGTCGGCGACCTGGATATACTGGTTACCTCCAGCCAGGGCTCGGAGGTGATGGAGCGGCTGGCGGAATACGAGGCGGTGGAGAGGGTTATATCCCAGGGGAGCACCCGCTCCACGGTGGTGCTGCGCTTCGGGCTTCAGGTCGATGTGCGGGCCGTCCCTGAAGAGGACTACGGCGCTGCCCTCCACTACTTCACCGGCGCCAAGGCCCACACTGTGGCCATCCGCAAGATGGGAGTGAATAAGGGCCTCAAAATAAACGAGTATGGGGTCTTCCGGGGGGAGAAGCGGGTTGCCGGCAGGACGGAAGAGGAGGTCTATGCCCAGGTCGGCCTTCCCTACATCGAGCCGGAGCTGCGGGAAGACCGGGGTGAAATCGAAGCCGCCCGGAAGGGAGAACTGCCGGAGCTGGTAAAGCTGGAGGATATTCGCGGCGACCTGCACGCCCACACCAGGGCTACCGAGGGGCGCGCCAGCCTTGAGGAGATGGCCAGGGCCGCCAAAGAGAGGGGCTATGAGTACCTGGCCATCACCGACCACTCCAAGCGTCTCAGCATGGCCCACGGCCTGGACGAGAAACGGCTGGGTGAGCAGATTAAGCAGATTGACCGCCTAAACGAGAAGTTAGGCGGCTTTATCATTTTAAAGGGCATAGAGGTGGATATAATGGAGGACGGTTCGCTCGACCTGGCCGATAATATCCTTAAGGAGCTCGACCTTTTAGTCTGCTCGGTGCACCATAAATTCAACCTCCCTCAGGATAAGCAGACGGAGCGCATTATCCGCGCTATCAGCCACAGCCCCACCTTCACCATTTTAGGCCACCCCACCGGCCGCTTAATTGGCGAGCGTGAGCCTTACGACGTTGACCTGGAAAAGGTGATGAAGGCGGCCCGGGAGTGCGGCTGCGTTCTGGAGGTCAATGCCCAGCCGGAGCGCCTAGACCTTAACGATATTCACGGCAAGATAGCCCGGGGTATGGGGGTGATGGTCGCCATCTCCACGGATGCCCACAGCGTAAAAGACCTTGACTTCATGCCCTTCGGCGTTTACCAGGCACGCCGCGGCTGGCTCGGGCCAGGCGATGTCCTCAACACCAGGGGCTGGAAAGAGCTGAAGAAATTGCTCAGGCGGTAGGGGGGCTGGCATGGGCTATTGCCCGCTTGGGCAAAGAAGGGTAAAATGGCCGAAAGGTCGCCGCCGGTAGGGCGGAGCCCAATCCGGAAAAGGAGAAGATAGCTGAAGACCAGGGGTAGGCAAATGCCGACAGAGCAGTTGAGTCTGGGGCAAATCGAGGCCGTGATTTTCGACATGGACGGCGTGATAACCAATACCGCCGCTATCCATGCCGCCGCCTGGAAGCAGATGTTTGACCACTATCTCAAGCAGCGCGCCAAACAAAATAGGGAGCGGTTTCAGCCCTTTGATATTAAGCTTGACTACCGCCGCTATGTCGACGGCAAGCCCCGCTATGACGGGGTCAAGAGTTTTCTGGAGTCCCGCGGCATCTCCCTGCCCTACGGAAGTCCAGAGGACGACCCGGATAGCCAGACCATATGCGGGCTGGGTAACCGTAAAAACGGTTATTACCTGGAGCGTCTCAAGAAGCAGCGGGTAAAGCCCTACCCGTCCTCGGTTAAGCTGGTAAAGCAGCTAAAGACGGGCGGCACCCGTACCGCCGTCATATCGGCCAGCCGCAACGCCGGGGCGGTGCTGGAGGCAGCCGCTATCGGCGGGCTCTTTGATGTCAAGGTGGACGGCGTTGACTCCGATGAACTCCGCCTGGAGGGTAAGCCCGACCCGGCCATCTTTCTGGAGGCTGCCAGAAGGCTTGGGGTAAAGCCGGGGAAGGCAGCCATCGTCGAGGACTCGCTGGCCGGCGTTGAGGCCGGGCGCCGGGGAAAATTCAGGCTGGTTATCGGGGTGGACCGGGCCAAACAGGGCCGGGAGCTTAAGCAACGGGGCGCCGATATCGTGGTCGAGGACCTGTCCCAGCTCGAAATCCAGGCTGGCGGCGGCCTGCCCTCCGCCCTGGAGAAGAAGGTCCTCAACCGGCTGCGGGGGAAGGCGCTGGCTATCTTCCTCGACTATGACGGCACGCTGACGCCCATTGTCGAGGACCCGGAGAAGGCGACCCTTTCCGATAAGACCAGAAAGGTAATCGGGCGGCTGGCCGAGCACTATCCGGTGGCCGTCATCAGCGGCCGTGACCTGGGCGATGTGCAGAAAATGGTCGGCATTGGCGATATCGCCTATGCCGGCAGTCACGGCTTCGACATCATCGGGCCGGGGGGCAAGTTCCGTGACCAGAAGATGGGCAAGCGTTTCCTGCCCGTGCTGGAGAGTGCCGAGAAGGAGCTGGATGCCATCGTAAAGGACATACCGGGGGCCAGGGTCGAACGCAAGCGGTTTGCCATCGCCGTCCATTACCGCCAGGTCGAGAGGGCCGATGTCGGCACCCTGGGGCGGCGCTTTGATGAGGTCTTATCGCATTACCCGGAGCTGCGGAAGTCGGCGGGCAAGAAGGTCTTTGAGCTGCTGCCCAATATTGACTGGGACAAAGGCAGGGCCTTACTTTACCTGCTTGATGTGCTCTATGCCGACAGCAGCCGGGTGCTTCCCCTCTACATCGGCGACGATGTCACCGACGAAGACGCCTTCCGGGCCATCGGCGACCGGGGCATTGCCATCGCTGTCGGCGAAAAGGACCGGACAGCAGCTCACTATAGGCTGCAAGACACGGACGAGGTGGCCAAGTTCCTGCAAACCCTGGCGGCGCAGGCCGAAAGAGACGTCGCCAAGGGAGTCTGGGTGATGGCCTACGAAGGCTTCGACCCGGAGCAGGAGGGGCTGCGCGAGGCGCTGTGCACCCTGGGTAACGGCTACTTCGCCACCCGGGGGGCGGCTGCCGAATCGAGTGCCGATGGCATTCACTATCCGGGGACCTACGTCACCGGCTGTTATAACCGCCTCCAGACCGAAATTGCCGGAGCAACCATTGAGAATGAAAGCCTGGTAAATCTGCCTAACTGGCTGCCGGTCAGCTTCCGCTTCGGGGGTGGAGACTGGTTTGATGTCGGGGAGGTGAATCTCCTGGAATACCGCCAGGAGCTGGACCTGCACCAGGGCGTGCTCAGCCGCTTGGTCCGTTTCGCCGACGGGAAGGGACGCCGGACGCGGATATTTCAGCGCCGTTTCGTCAGCATGGCTAATGAGCACCTGGCCGGACTGGAGACGACCATCGTCGCTGAGAACTGGTCGGGACGCCTCTCCGTCCGTTCCGCTCTGGACGGACGGGTGACCAACAGCGGGGTGAAGCGTTACCACCAGCTAAACAACCGCCACCTCACCCCTATCGAAGCAAAATCAGCCAGTAACGAGACGATTTACATCCAGGTAGAAACGAACCAGTCGCATGTCCGTATCGCCGAGGCGGCGCGGACCAGGCTGTTCAGCAACGGCGAGCGGGTCAAGGCCAAGCCGCGGGTAATAGAAGAGCCAGCCTACGCTGCCCAGGAGTTCTCGCTTAAGCTTGAGGAGGGCAAGGCGGCCACTATTGAGAAAATCGTGGCCCTGTACACCTCCAGAGACCGGGCTATCTCAGAAAGCGGCATCGAAGCACGCGAGCAGGTTGAGCGCGCCGCCAGCTTTGATGAGCTGCTGAAACGCCATATCCTCAGGTGGGACCATCTCTGGCGGCGCTGCCGCATTATCCTCAAGCACAGTGAACGGGTGGCCATGGTCCTCCATCTGCACATTTTTCACCTGCTGCAGACGGTGTCGCCGCATACCATTGACATTGATGCCGGTGTTCCGCCCCGGGGGCTGCACGGAGAGGCCTACCGGGGGCATATCCTCTGGGACGAGCTCTTTATCTTTCCCTTCCTTAACCTCCGCATCCCGGACATCACCCGCGCCCTGCTGATGTACCGCTACCGCCGGCTTCCCGAGGCCCGCTGGGCCGCCAAAAAGGCAGGGTACCAGGGGGCCATGTATCCCTGGCAGAGCGGCAGCGACGGGCGGGAGGAGAGCCAGCAACTGCACCTGAACCCGCGCTCGGGGCGCTGGGTAGCCGATAACTCGCCGCTGCAGCGCCATATCAATATTGCTATCGCCTATAATGTCTGGCACTACTATCAGGTCAGCGGTGACGTCAACTTTATCTCTTTTTACGGGGCCGAGATGCTGGTCGAGATTGCCCGTTTCTGGGCCAGCATTGCCCGCTATAACCGCTCCTTAGACCGCTACGAGATTCACCGGGTTATGGGGCCGGACGAGTTCCATGATGCCTATCCCGGCGCCAAGGAGCCCGGCATTAACAATAACGCCTACACCAATATTATGGCGGTCTGGGTGCTGTGCCGCGCCCTGGAAGCGCTTGACCTGCCCGAAATGCGGCGTCTGACCCTGATAGATAAGCTATCGCTGAAGCGGGAAGAACTGGAGCGTTGGGAGGACATCAGCCGTAAGATGCGCGTCGTTTTTCATGACGACGGCATCATCAGCCAGTTTGAGGGCTACGACCAGCTTGAGGAACTTGACTGGAAGGCCTACCGCAAAAAATACGGCAATATTCAACGCCTGGACCGCATTCTTGAAGCCGAAGGGGACACCCCCAACCGTTACAAGCTGTCCAAACAGGCCGACGTGCTCATGCTGTTCTACCTGCTTTCCGCCGATGAGCTGGGGGAGCTATTTCACCGCCTCAACTACCCCTTCGAGCATGATACCATCCCCAGAAATATCGAGTATTATCTCAAGCGTACCTCTTACGGCTCTACCCTGAGCGGGGTGGTGCACGCCTGGGTGCTGGCCCGCTCCAAGCGTGAGCTGTCGTGGCATATCTTCAAGCAGGCCTTTGAGAGTGATGTTTCCGATATCCAGGGCGGAACTACGCCGGAGGGTATCCACCTCGGCGCCATGGCCGGTACGGTTGACCTCATCCAGCGCTGCTACCTGGGCATTGAAACCCGCCAGGACAGGCTGCAGCTTAACCCCTACCTGCCCAATGAACTGAAAGAGGTGCAGTTTGATATTCTCTATCGCCAGCACTGGGTCAACCTTCTGGTTAAGTCTAACCGGCTGACGGTAAGCACCCGCCCCACCGCTATAGCGCCAATCACGATAGGCTTCCGAGAGGACACCTTCGAACTGGAGCCAGGGCATACCCTGCAGTTTGACCTGCGGTGACCCTGGCGTCTATTAAGAAAAAACTGTGGCTAGACCAGCTTGCTCTCCAGGAAAGCTATCCGGCTCGATACCGCCTTGGCCGCCTGTTCCTTGTCTAGAGACTTTTCCAGGTCTTTGGCCAGCTTCTCGTCGCCGAATATATCCCTGACCCACCGGCTGAAATCGTTCCTGCCTTCGGTGGCATGGTAGGCAAAGGTTTCGTCTGCCATGCCGGCCAGGCTATGCTCGAGCTCCCTCAGGTTCCTCATTGTCCGGCCGTTGCGGCACCGGAAAACAACCTCGTCCGGTACGTTGGCCAGCCACCTTTCGGCTATGTCTTTGGTTATTTTTGCCATCGTTTTATCCTCCCTTTGCACTAGCGTTTATCTTAATTATAGTGCGGGAATTTCCGGCAGGAAATCCGTAAGAATACGGATATTATCGGGTAACTGTTGCCCGAAGGGCAGTCCTGGCAGACTGTCCAGCGCTTGTGAAAAAAGCTGCCAGACTCAACTGGTTTTCTTGGCCGGGAAGAATTTTCAAAAAGAAAGGAAATGGGTTAAAATAAAGCCAGTTGGCTGACGTAAGCGAGCAGGATAGATGACGACGATTTTACTGGCTGACGACCATGCCCTGGTCAGGCAGGGACTGAGGGCACTGCTTGGGGAGGAGCCGGAGTTTACTGTTGTCGGCGAGGCCGGCAGCGGGCTGGAGGCCATCCGCCGGTGCAGTGAGCTCAAGCCCGATGTTCTGGTCCTGGACATTATGCTGGATGATGTCAGCGGCATCGAGGTAGCCCGCCAGGTGAAGGAGAACTGTCCGCGCACCGCCATCGTGGTTCTCTCCATGTACGGAGATAAAAAACATGTCCTGGAGGCGCTGCAGGCGGGGGCCAAGGCCTACGTGGTCAAGAAGTCGGTCTCCTCGGAGCTGGTGCAGGCGGTGCGGGAAGCTCTGGTCGGCCGCCGCTATCTGGGGCCGTCCCTGGCCGACGTGGTCGTTGATGCTTACCTGGAAAAGGTGGAGTCCGGCCCGGCCGACCCCTATGACTCACTGAGCAATCGGGAGCGTGAGGTGGTGCACCTGGCGGCGCACGGCTACACCAATGCCGAGATTGCCGAGCGCCTGTGCATCAGCCGGCGCACCGTGGAGACACACCGCGCCAACGCCATGCGTAAGCTCGACCTGGGCAATCATACCGAGCTGCTCCGCTACGCCCTGCAGCGGGGAATACTGCCGCCGGACAGCTAGCCGGCGCTGGTCACCGCACCCCTGCAAGACCATTAACTTCCGTACCCCCTGCCTTAAGAATTAGCCTTGCTATCGGGCTGGATTAGGTATGTTTACGGATGTACATTACTGCCGATAGTACGTAATATGTAGTATACGGTTGGGACGATGGTAATGACTACGGTAGCCATATCTGATGACCAGCCCAGCGTCCGGGGTGGCATCCGGGCATTGCTCGAGGCAGAGCCTGACCTTACCATTATCGGTGAGGCGGGTAGCGGGCTGGAGACGATACGCCTGGTGGACGAGGTGAGGCCGGAGGTCCTGGTGCTTGACCTGGCCCTGGGTGATATCAGCGGCTTTGAGGTCAGCACCCGTATCAGAGAGAACTCCCCGTCAACCAAGGTGGTTATCTTTTCCGTGCACTGGGACGGGAATTACGTCCTGAGGGCGCAGCAGGTTGGTGCCAAGGGCTATGTCCCTAAGAAAACCCCCCAGGATTTAGTCAGCGCCATCCGTGAGGTAGCCGCGGGCGGGCAGTATTTCCCTGACCAGGCTAAAACCCGGTCATAGAGTCGGCGGCCGGCTTTAAAGTGCCTTTTCCTCTAAAATGTCATAGTTTTGTAACTTTTCTCGCTGCCATTTTATGACTTTTCCACGAGCTAACTTTCAGAATATACTCAGCATGGCAGTAACCGGGAAACCAATGGCTGCCCAGAAGCTCTACCAGCCCGCTGAGCTGGAGAAGCGGGTGCGGGAACTATCTCTCCGGCTCATCGACGCCCAGGAGAGAGAGCGGAGGAAGGTAGGCCGTGACCTGCACGATAGGGTTGGGGGTTCCCTGACCCTGCTTAAGCTGGCGGCGCACAAAGCCAGGCAGGCACCGGCCGAGAAGATTGGGGAGGCACTGGGGGAAATAGAGAAGATAGCCGACGAAATATACGAGGAGGTGCGCACCCTGTCGTATGCCCTCAAGCCGGATATGCTGGACGACCTCGGCCTGGTGGAGATGCTACCGGCCCATTTTGAACAGTACAACGACCGGTGCGGCATCAAGGTCAGCTTCCAGCATGCCGGGCTGGAGAAGCGCTTACCGGTGGAGATAGAGATAACCGCCTTCCGCATTATCCAGGAAGCCCTGGTTAATGTTGCCCGCCACGCGGAGACGAGCGAGGTGACCGTCCGGCTGGCCTGCCAGGGTGGTGTTTTGCATCTGCAGATACAGGACGGCGGCTGCGGTTTTGACCCCGCTGTGATAGACCAGCAGTCCAGCGGCATCAGCGATATGCAGGACCGCGCCTATCTGGTGGGGGGACTGGTGACGGTTGATTCCTCACCGGGGGCGGGCACCTGCGTAAGTGGCGAACTCCCGCTGACCCTGCCTTGACCACCAGTGGCCCGGCCCGAGAACCCTAGTTGCGGACTGTTTTCCCCATAATTGCGTAGGTTTACGGATAGCTCCGCTGGCTGTTCTATAATACCAGCCATCGTCATTGTCCACCAGAACTTGTCAAGGGCGGGCCAAAACGGTTAAAATCAACCGGATGAGCCGGTTTATTTATAGATTAAAGCAGGCCTCGAGCGTCGGGGCACCGATGGGCTTCCGGACAGTGGCGGCGCCGTCCAAACCCAGGATGCTGCTGGTGGCGGCGGTGGCCCAGGCTGACGCTGAACGCCTGGTTGATATTGCCGCCGGTGCCGACGCCGGGCTGCTGATAATGGCTAAATTAACTACCGGGGCTGAGGCCCTCAAGCAGGCAGCTAAGGCTGTGCCCGATATTCCCTGGGGCGGCTGGTTGAAAGAGGCCGGTGGGGAGGAGGTGGGGGAGGTGGGGGCTGATTTCGTCGTGTTTGCTGCCGCCAGCCCGCTTTTCGCTGAGGAGAAGACGGGTAAAGTCCTTGAGGTTGAGCCGTCGCTGGAGCCGGGCCTGCTCAAGGCGGCTGACGACCTGCCGGTGGACGCGGTGCTGGTCGCCGCTGAGAACAAGACGCTCACCTGGCGCGACCTGATGCTCCTCCAGCGCTGCGCCAACATTTTAAATAAGCCGCTGCTGGTGCTGGTGCCCCAAGAGGTGACCGCCGCCGAGCTGGGGGCGCTCTGGGAGGCCGGGGTGAGGGGGGTGGTGGTCAGGGCTACGGCTGAGGGTAAAATAGCCGGGATAGGCCAGATGCTGGAAAAGCTGCCCCCGCCTTCAGCTAATAAGAGAAAGAAAGCCCAGCCTCTGCTGCCCCGTATCGGTGGGGAGACCGCTGAAGAGGAAGAGGACTAGCCTTAAGTCCGGCCCTGGGCAATCTGCCAGAACTTGCCCTCGGTGGTAATGGCCGGGGCGATGACCATCTCCGCCTTATGCATCTCCTTGATGTCGCGCGCCCCGCAGACGCCTAAGGCGGTGCGCAGGGCCCCAATCAGGTTCTGGCTGCCGTCGGTGACCGAGGTCGGGCCGAAGAGAATCTGCTCCATAGTCCCGGTGGTGCCAACCTTTATCCGCGTCCCCCGGGGCAGTGCCGGGTGGGGATTGGCCATACCCCAGTGATAGCCCAGCCCCGGCGCTTCCCTGGCCTGGGCCAGCACCGAGCCCAGCATAACGCCGTCGGCCCCGGCGGCGACCGCCTTGCAGATATCCCCTCCGTTGCGGAAGCCGCCGTCGGTGATTACCGGCACATACCTTCCCGACTGGCGCTGGTAATCGTCTCTAGCTTGAGCGCAGTCCATAGTAGCCGTTATCTGGGGGACACCGACCCCCAGCACCTGCCGGGTGGTGCAGGCCGCCCCCGGCCCCACTCCCACCAGCACCGCCGAGATTCCTGTCTCCATCAGTTCCAGGCAGGCGCTGTAGCTGACGCAGTTGCCCACGATGACCGGCATCGATACCAGCTTACGCAGCTTGGGGAAAATCAGCCCCTCGTAGCTCTTGGAGGTGTGCCGGGCGGTGGTCACCGTGGAGGCCACCACCAGTATATCGGCCCCGGCTGCGGCGGTGAGGGGGGCAAAGCGTTTGGTGTTGGCCGGGGTCACCGAGACGGCACAGACCGCCCCCGCCTCTTTAATGGCGGTAATCCTCTCGCCGATGAGGTTCTCCTTGATTGGTGACGAATAGACCTTCTGGAGGAGGGGGGTGATTTCCGATGCCGGGGCGCGGGAGATTTCGATAAGCATTTCTTCGGGGTCGTCGTAGCGGGTCTGCACACCTTCCAGGTGGAGGACGCCCAGCCCGCCCAGCTTGCTTAAGGTTATCGCCGTCCTGACATCGGTTACGCCGTCCATGGCCGAGGCCAGTACTGGGATAGCTAAGGTGAAGCCCTCTATCTCAAGGTCAATGTTGGTCTGGTCCGGGTTGATGGTGACGTTGCCGGGGACGATGGCTACCTCGTCAAATCCGTAGGAGCGCCGCAGTTCCCTGAATTTCGGTCTGGCCATTTTACACCTTCTTAAACTAGAACTATAGCAAACTAGGCTCTCCAAAGTCAAGGAAATTTAGGGTGTCTAAGAGGGGCGCTAGCCCCTCTTCTAGAAAATGACTCCCCCTCTCCAAGAGTGGAGCGGGGGATAAAGGGGGTGAGGTTGATAAAAACACTAAAGTAGACGGGGAATTGCCTATGGGTTATAATAGCCAAACCGGGGAGAAAACAGACCATGCCTCTCTATATTGTGGCCACCCCGATCGGTAACCTGGAGGACATCTCTTTGCGTGCTCTGAGGACACTGCGTGAGGTAAAGCTGATTGCGGCCGAGGACACCCGCCGCACCCGGAAACTGCTCAACGCTTACGACATTAAGACCCCGGTGACCAGCTATCATGAGCATAACAAACTGGCCAAGCTGGACTATATCCTGGACTGCCTTAAAGAGGGGGACGTGGCCCTGGTCTCCGACGCCGGCATGCCCGGCATCGCCGACCCCGGCTACGAGCTTATCGTGGCCGCTCATGAGGAGGGCATCCCCCTGGTGCCGGTACCGGGGCCATCGGTGGTGACCACCGCCCTAGCCCTCTCCGGGCTGGATTCAAGCCAGTTCCGCTACCTGGGCTATCTGCTGGCCAGGGCCGGCGCCCGGCGGCGCCAGCTGCGGGAAGTGGCCGGGGAACAGTCCACCCTGGTTGTCTTTGAAGCCCCTCACCGCCTGCCGGCGGCGCTGAAGGATATTTTAGAAATATTGGGCGATAGGAAAATTGCCGTCTGCCGCGAGCTGACCAAGCTCCACGAGGAGGTCTTCCGGGGCACGGTGAGCGAAGCTATAGAGCACTTCACCGCCCCCAGGGGGGAGTTCACCCTGGTTATCGAGGGCAGCCGGGAGCCGGAGAGACCGCAGCTTACCGATGCGATAAAGAAACGGCTTAAGCAGATGAAACAGGCGGGGGCGGGGGCTAAAGAGGCGGTGGCCGAGCTGGCCGCCGGGACCGGCCTATCCCGGAAAGAGCTGTATCAGGCCTGGCTTGAATTAAAATGAGGAGGTTTGCCAGTGCGCCGTGGCGGCATATCTTTGGGTGATATCAATTGTGACCAGTGCCATCGCCTGATTCCATACCCGGAGCGTTACCTGCTTATCGAGGAAAACGAAGGCAAGGTATCGTGCCTGTGCACCGACTGCTCCCTGAAAAAGGGCTATGCCCGCTATATCGAGGACAAGGGGCAGCGGGTGCTCACCTTTTTCCCGGAAAAAGACTGAAAGCTAGAGAAACAGAGAATGAGTGAGAGAATCCTGGTGGCGGTAGCCTGGCCCTATGCCGACGGGCCGCTGCACCTGGGCCACATAGCCGGGGCCTACCTGCCCGCCGATATCTTCGCCCGCTACCACCGCCTCAAGGGCAACGAAGTATTGATGGTATCCGGCTCGGACCAGCACGGCACGCCCATCACCATCAAGGCCGAGCAGGAGGGGAAGGAGCCGGGCGAGCTGACCGCCTACTATCACCGCGGTTTTCTGGAGTCCTGGCGGCGGCTGGGCATCTCTTTCGACCTGTTCACCACCACCGGCACCGCAAACCACGCCAGAGTTACCCAGGATATCTTCCTTAAGTTACTGGAGAAGGGCTATATCTATAAATCAATTGTCTCCCAGCCCTACTGCCCCCAGTGCCGGCGCTACCTGCCCGACCGCTATATCGAGGGCACCTGCCCCTTCTGCGGCTCGACCAACGCCCGCGGCGACCAGTGCGACGACTGTGGCAAGCCGATAAACCCGGAGGAGATGGCCGACCCCCGCTGCCGCCTCTGCGGCGCCACTCCCCAGTTCCAGGACTCGGAGCACTTCTTCTTTAAGCTCTCCGACTTCCAGAGACAGCTTGACGACTGGGTGTGCCAGCAGGGCCACTGGCGGCCCAATGTTTTTAATCTGACCCAGCGCTACCTTAAGGAGGGGCTCCGGGACCGGGCCATCACCCGCGACATTGACTGGGGGGTGGCGGTGCCGGTCAAGGGCTATGAGGACAAGCGCATCTACGTCTGGTTCGAGGCGGTTATCGGCTACCTATCGGCCTCTAAAGAATGGGCTAAAACAAAAGGGGACGGGGAGGGGTGGCGCCCTTTCTGGCAGGATAAAGAGGCCAAAAGCTATTACTTCATCGGCAAGGACAACATCCCCTTCCACACCATCATCTGGCCGGCGATGCTGATGGGCTACGGGGGGCTTAACCTCCCCTACGACGTGCCGGCCAACGAGTTCCTGACCATCGAGGGCAGGAAGCTCTCCACCAGCCGCAACTGGGCGGTCTGGCTGCCCGACTACCTGTCGCGATATGAGCCCGACCCGCTGCGCTACCTGCTGTCAATCAATATGCCCGAGAGCGGCGATACCGATTTCTCCTGGCGGGAGTTCCTCCGCCGCAACAATGACGAGCTGGTGGCCACCTACGGCAACCTGGTCAACCGGGTGCTTACTTTCGTGTATAGGAACTTTGACGGCCGCGTGCCCGAGCCCGGCGAAATGGATAAACCGAGCCAGGCCATTATTGACAAAGCTAAGGAGACACTTGATACCGTGGGCGGTCTAATCGCCCGGTGCCACTTCAAGCAGGCGATGATGGCCGCTATGGCCCTGGCCCAGGAGGCCAACCGCTACCTGGACGAAAAGTCACCCTGGAAAATGATTAAAGAGGACAGAGGGGCGGCGGCCAACTCGCTGTATGTGGCTGTTTGCGCAATCTCCTACCTGAAGACGATGCTGTATCCCTTCTTACCCTTCAGCTCACAGAAACTGCATGAGTACCTCGGCTTTAAGGGTGATGTGAAAGATGGCGGCTGGCAACCACAAACACCCCTACCGGGGCAGAAATTATTAGAGCCGAAGCCGCTGTTTGTCAAGCTGGACGATAAGCTGGTTGAGGAGGAGACAGCCCGGCTGGGGCAGGTCAATTGCTGATAGATTCGCACGCTCATATCGATTTGCCTGAATTTAATAAAGACCGCGACCAGGTAATGGCCAGGGCCAGAGAGCGGGGAGTAAGGGCGGTGATAAACGTGGGGCTGGACGCCGCATCGAGCCGGAAAGCGCTGGAGACGGCCAGAAAATATGATGACGTTTTCGCGGCGGTGGGCTTTCACCCCCATGAGGCGGCCAAGATGGGAGAGGGCGACCTTAAATCTCTGGCCGATTTAACTAAAGACTCCCGGGTGGTGGCTATCGGCGAGGTAGGGCTCGATTTTTACCGCAACCTTTCGCCGAGGCCAAGCCAGCTTGAAGTCTTTAAAAAGCAGCTTGACCTGGCGGTTGAGTTGCGCCTGCCGGTGGTAATACACTGCCGCCAGGCGCATAGAGAGGTGTATGATATACTGAGCGGCTGGGTGAAGGCTAACCCCGCCAGCCGGCGGGGGGTTATCCACTGCTTCAGCGGCGATATCGAGATGGCGCGGCGCTATATTGAGCTTGGTTTTTATATCTCGCTGGCCGGTTCGGTCACCTACCCCTCGGCGCGGGAGCTGGTAGAGGTGGCCAGGGAGCTTCCCCTGGGAAGGCTTTTGCTAGAGACCGACGCCCCCTTCCTGGCCCCCCAGGCCCACCGGGGGAGGCGCAACGAGCCGTCGTATGTCGCCCTTACCGCCCAGAAGGTGGCCGATATCAGGCAGGCGCCGGTTGAGGTGGTGGCCGAAGCCGCTGCCCGGAATACCATCGAGCTTTTCCGCCTGCCCATAAGCTAAAAGGAGAGAGGCTTGGAACTGAAAACTGTCTATCGGCTGGTGCAGAAGGACCTGGTCAAGGTAGAGCGCCAGGTAAAGGCGGTCACCGAGGTCGATTTCCCCGGCCTGGCCGAGCTGTTAAAGCATATCCTGCTCGGGGGCAAGGCCATCCGGCCGGCGCTCACCCTGCTCTCGGCCAGGTTCTATGACTATAACCTTGACCGGCTGCTGCCCATGGCTACCTCGGTGGAGCTGCTGCACACCGCCACCCTGGTGCACGATGATGCCATCGATAAGTCGGCGGTGCGGCGGGGGAGGCCGACGGTCAACAGCCTCTGGGGGGAGGATCGGGCGGTGCTGCTGGGGGACTACCTCTTCGCCAAGGCGGGGGAGTTCGCCGCCCTGACCGGAGACCTGCGGGTAGTCCGGCTCTTCGCCCAGACCCTGCAGATTATCTCCAGCGGGGAGCTGAGGCAGACCTTCGACGCCTTCAACCTGGAGCAGAGCCGCCAGCATTACTTCGAGCGGATTACCAGGAAGACCGCCTCCCTGTTCTCCCTGTCCACCCAATCGGGGGCTATATTGAGCCAGGCCCCGGAGGCTTCCGTCCAGGCGTTAAGGGTATATGGCACCAACCTCGGTATCGCCTTCCAGATTATCGATGACGTCCTCGATTTTACCGGCACCGAGAAGGAGCTGGGCAAGCCGGTAGGCTCGGACCTGGCCCAGGGAACATTAACCCTGCCGGCGATGCTGCTCCTGGAGCACTACCCCGAAGATAACCCGGTGCGAGAGCTGTTCACCAACCGGGATATGCCGGAGATATTCCAGCAGCTGCAAATCAAGCGGGCCATAGAGACGGTGGCTAACTCGTCAATCGTTGAGGAATGCTACCTAATTGCCTCGGACTACTGCGCCCAGGCCCGTCAGGAGCTGGACCTGCTGCCCGATAAGCCGGTCCGTAAAGCGCTGGAGGAGGTAGCCGACTTTGTCGTCAGCCGACGGAGCTAACTGCGGCCCCGCCTCAGGGTGAGGGCGGCTAATACCAGCAGGCCCACAGCATAGGCCGCCAGCACGCCGACGTCCTTGCCGATATCCAGCAGGTTCTGCCCCTCCAGCATTAAAGCTCGGATGCCTTCCACCCCGTAGGTCATGGGCAGGACATTGGCCAGCCACTGCAGGTATTCCGGCATCTGGCTTACCGGCCAGAGCAGCCCGCATAAGAATATCTGGGGCACGATAATCATGGGGATGAACTGCACCATCTGGAACTCGTTTTTGGCCAGCACCGAAAAGAACGTCCCCATACAAACGGCGCCGATGCCGATAAGGATCTGTAAAACGATAATCTGCCAAAGGTCGCCGTAGTAGTTGATGTTGAGCACGTATATCAGGTAGAAGAAGAGAATCATGGTCTGGAGCACGGCGAAGAGCAGAAAACCGAGCAGATAGCCCCCCACGATATCCAGCCGGGAGACTGGCGAGGCCATCAGCCGCTCCAGCGTTCCCTGGGAGCGCTCCCTGAGGAAGCTGATACCGGTGAGCAGGAAGCCGAAGAAGAGGATAAGCACGGCCAGTATCGCCGGGGCGGTATAGTCCAGTATTCTTTTATCGGGGACGCTGACGCCGACCAGGCTGGCTATCAGCAGGGGCACCACCACCAGCAGGACGATGGTGCGCCGGTCGCGGATAAGCTGGTTGATAATCCGTCCGGCGATGACCAGGGTGCTAGCCGACACCTTGCTTCTCCTGGCGGCGGACAAAGTGGAGGAAGGCGTCCTCCAGGGTGGCCTTTGCCTGCCCGGTAGCCTGCCTCAGTTCATCGGGGCTGCCCAGGGCAATGACCCTTCCGTTGCGCATGAAGGCCAGTTGGTCGCAGTGGGCGGCGTCGTCCATGGTGTGGCTGGAGATGACCAGAGTCGCCCCCTGTCTGGTCAGGGCGGTGAAGTATTCCCAGAAGGTGACCCTCAGTTCGGGGTCGAGGCCGACGGTGGGCTCGTCGAGGAAAAGCAGCCGCGGCTGGTGGACGATGGCGCAGGCCAGGCTGGCCCGCTGCTTCATGCCGCCGCTTAAATTGCTAACGCTTTTCTTACGGTGCTCCCATAAATCGACCAGCTTGATTACCTCGGCCACCCTTTGGGCTCGCTGTTGCCTGTCTTTAAGCCCGTAGATGCGGGCGAAGAATTCCACGTTCTGGATGACCGAAAGCTCGGCGTAGAGGGAGGGCAGCTGGGGCATATAGCCGATGAGGCGGGCTATCCTGGGGGAGGGTCTCTGGCCTAAGGTCAGGATAGTGCCGGCCCTGGCTTTGAGCAGGCCGACCAGCAGGCGGATGAGGGTGGTCTTGCCGGCGCCATTGGGGCCGAGCAGGCCGAAGCTGATACCGACCGGGACCTCCAGGGACAGTCCGTCGAGCACCTTCTGCCGGCTGTAGCTGAACGAGACCTGTTCTACCTCTACTGCTGGCCCGGAACTGCTTTTTGGCATAGAATTAGCCCAACTTTATCGTTTAGAGGGGGTGGTGTCAAGGGTAGGGGCTAGTTGGTGATAACCGAACTGCTGCCGTCGGCGTAGGTCTCCGTCTTTCTGGTGGGCAGCAGCTCCTTAAAGCGGTCAACAGCGTAGCTGCAGGCGGCCAGTCCCTCCTTACGGTGGGCAGAGGCTACTGCCACCAGGAAGTTGATATCGCCCACTTTAAGCTTGCCCAGCCGGTGGCATACCGCCATCTTCTCTATAGGCCACTTCTGCCTGATTTCCTCGGCTATCTCTTTAAGCCTTTCGGCGGCGTTCCCCATAGTGTCTTGGTACTCAACCGAGGTTACCACTTTGCCCCGTGAGGAGTTGCGAATCAGGCCGACATAGGTCACCACGCAGCCGCTGGCATCGGTCTTGACCAGGTTGATTACACGTTCCGGGGAGATTGGCTGCTGGGTAATCTCAATCAGGCCGCTGTCGCTCATGGCGGTTACGGGGAGGCCGGGGCCTGCTTGGGGATAATGCCGGGGGTCGCCCTTTTTCTGGGCGCCGGCTTGGCTGCGGGCTCGGACACTGGCTGGACCGGGGGTGGGGTGGGAGCTTTCGCCTTTTCCTTGGTGCCCAGAGGTTCGGTGAAGGCGGCCTCCAGTTCATCGCCCTCTATGGTCTCTTGGGCTATCAGCCTTTCGGCGATGTGGGTCAGCCTTTTCTTATTTTTGGTCAGGATACGCTCGGCCCGGTCATGGGCGGCTTGGATGATAGACTGGACCTCTTCGTCAATCTCCTGGGCTACCTTCTCGCTGTAGTCCCGCTGCTCGGCGATTTCACGGCCTAAAAAGACCATTTCCTGCTTATCCCCGAAGCTCCGTGGGCCCATTTTATCGCTCATGCCGAAGTCAGTCACCATCTTGTGGGCAAGCTCGGTGGCCCGCTTAATATCATTGGCGGCGCCGGTTGAAATTTCACTGAAAATCAGCTTCTCCGCCGTCTGTCCGGCCAGAAGGGTGGCTATCATGTCGTTGAACTGGGAGCGGGTCATCAGGTAGCGGTCTTCGAGAGGCAGCTGGCGGGTGTGCCCCAGCGACATCCCCCTGGCCACTATTGAGATTTTATGGACCGGGTCGGCGTTGGGCAGCATCTTGGCTACCAGGGCGTGTCCCGCCTCGTGGTAGGCGGTGATTTCCTTTTCCTTGGCGCTTATCCGCCGGCTCTTCCGCTCCGGGCCGGCAATCACCCGGTCGATTGACTCCTCCAGCTCCTCCATCTCGATAACCTTCTTGCCCCGCCGTGCCGAAAGGATGGCCGCCTCGTTGACCAGGTTGGCCAGGTCGGCGCCGCTGAAGCCTACCGTCTGCTTGGCCAGCACCTCCAGGTTGACCTCTTTGGCCAGCGGCTTGCCCTTGGTGTGGACCTTGAGGATGGCCGTCCGTCCGGTGATATCGGGCTGGTCCAGGATCACCCGCCGGTCGAAACGGCCGGGGCGGAGCAGGGCCGGGTCTAATATATCGGGGCGGTTGGTGGCCGCTAGGACGATGACGCTGGTATTGGTATCAAAGCCGTCCATCTCCACCAGAATCTGATTGAGGGTCTGCTCACGCTCGTCGTGGCCTCCGCCCAGGCCGGCGCCGCGGTGACGGCCGACGGCGTCAATCTCGTCAATGAAGATAATGCAGGGGGTGTTACGCTTGGCCTGGTCGAAGAGGTCGCGGACACGTGAGGCGCCGACGCCGACAAACATCTCGACGAACTCGCTGCCGCTGATGGAGAAGAAGGGGACGTTGGCCTCGCCGGCCACCGCCCGGGCCAAGAGCGTCTTGCCCGTGCCCGGCGGGCCGATTAGCAGCATTCCCTTGGGGATTCGCGCCCCCAGGCTCTGGAACTTCTCCCGCGACTTGAGGAAGTCGACCACCTCGGCCAGCTCCTGCTTGGCTTCCTCCACGCCGGCGACGTCATCGAAGGTCACCTTGGGCAGGTTCGATGGGAAAAGCCGGGCGCGGCTGCGCCCGAAGTTGAGCGCCTGGTTGTTGGCCCCCCGCGCCGAGCGGAATAAAAAGAAGAGCAGGGCGCCAAAGAGAATCAGGGGAATGAAGCCTATCAGCAGGCTGCCCCAGTCAAAGCCGGAAGGGGTGACCTCGTAGTCCACCCCGTTAAGGTTAAGCCCCAGCTCCTGGAGGTCAACCAGGGTGAGGTTGCCGATGACGGCCTTCATCTCAACGCCGGAGGTGGTGGTGATGAGCAGGTCGCCGTTGTCCACCACCAGTTTGCTTATTTCGCCGTCCTGCGACATAACGATGGCTTGGTCCAGGCTGATTTCGGTCGGCTTGGGGGTAAGGGGGAAGAACTGGTAGAGGAGGACGACCACCGCCACCAGAATAATGACATATATTAGGCTACTGCGTAGCCAGCCTGATTTCATCCCTTCACCTCTAGCCTTTATATTATAACAGAAATGGCCATCAATAGAAAAAAGTCAACTACCCGTATGGTATGGCCAATTGGTACCTGTATCCCCCCTGCGGCTTATAATACTCTACCAATGTTAAAAAATTATTTAGAGGCTGCCTGGAGGGGAGTCCTACAGCTTGTAATAGGTCTCCTGTAGGAGGAGGGCGTCTTCCTCCAGGTTGGGGCTCTCGCAGATTACCAGCCCCTCGGCTTTATAGTCCTTGAGCGCCTGGAGGAGTTCCACATAGCGCATGTCTGAGTCTTTTAAGTTCAGGTGCTTGAGTTCCCCCTTCTGGCCGTAGGCGATTCCCGAGAGGTGGATGTGCATATCGGCCAGGGCCTGGTCTCCTAATCTTTCTTTTATCTGCTCCAGTATGGCGGCGAACTCGGTGTAGGAGTTGGCCTCCCCCTTGAAGGCGTGCCAGTGGGCGAAGTCCATGCAGATGCTGGTGCCCTCTAATTCGGTGCATAGTTTTAATACCTCGTCCAGCGTGCCGAAGGCGGTGGGCTTGCCCATGACCTCGGGCCTGATTACTATCGGGTTACCCTCTTTTTTAAGCTGGCTCAAGACCTGGGCCAGGTTTTTCTTGACCGTCTGGTAGGTCTTCTCCGGCGGGCCGCCGAGGTGGAAGGCGGCGTGGAAGGTGAGGCTCCGCGCCCCGCAGACAGCGGCGATGCGGGCTGACTGCAGTATCCGCTGCTGGCTGGCGGCTACCTTCTCCGGCTCGCGGGCGTTGAGATTTATGTAGTAGGGGCCGTGCGCCGTGAGCCGGACTGCCTGGCTGCGGGTGGCCTCGGCCACCAGCCTGGCCCCGGCCTCAGCCATCTTTACCCCGTAGACGAACTCCAGCTCCATGCAGCCCAGCCCCAGCTCGGCGATGCGCTTGATGCCGTCAATGGTGGCGGCCGTCTTGGAGCTGTGGGGGCTGCCGCCGGTGCCAAAGAGCAGTTTTTCCATACTTTAAGTATAACACAAAGCTAATATGCTATAATTAAATTGGAGGCTGATAGCTGGAATCGTTAGAAGTGGCCCGAACGGCGGTGGAGGCCGCCGCTGATAAGCAGGCAGTTGATATTGTTCTGCTGGACGTCCGCAAGGTGTGCAGCTTTGCCGACTATTTCGTGATCTGCAGCGGCGAGTCCGACCGGCAGATTTCCGCCATCTACGATGAAATCGCGCACCGGCTTAAAAACGAGGGCACCCTGCCCTACCACCACGAAGGGACGATAGACTCCGGCTGGCTCCTGCTCGACTTTGGCGATACCATCGTCCATATCTTTGCCCCCTTCGAGCGTGAGTTCTACCAGCTTGACGAGCTCTGGAGCAAGGCAACGCCGGTGCTGCGCATTCAATAGCCGAAAATCTCATCAGGGGAGAAGAAGAGCCTGATTTCGGCCTCGGCGGTGGCGGCTGAGTCCGAGCCGTGAACGCTGTTCTCCCCGATGCTCAGGCCGAAATCGCCCCTGATGGTGCCCTTCTCCGCCTTGGCCGGGTCGGTGGCCCCCATCGCCTGCCTGATTTTGGCCACCGCCCCTTCGCCCTCGAAGACGGCGGCGACTATCGGGGCGGAGCTGATGTAGTCCACCAGGTCATCATAGAAGGGCTTGCCCCTGTGGACGGCGTAGTGGCGTTGGGCCAGGGCTTTATCGGGGTGGAGCATCTTTACCGCCACCAGCTTTAAGCCCAGCTTCTCCAGCCGGGCAATTATTTCCCCGGCCAGGCCTCTCCGCATGGCGTCCGGTTTGATTAGAACTAGAGAGCGTTCCATCTAAACTCCTTTCAGCCCCTTTATATCGTTTATAGTCACCTTTTCCAGCGTGTCCACGATAAGGTCGGCCTCCTTGAGCTTCTGCCTGGAGTGGGTGTTAGTCACCGCCAGGCAGGCCATGCCCGCCCTCTTGGCCGCAGTAACCCCGGCTACGGCATCCTCGATGACCAGGCAGTTCTCAGGCTTAACTCCCAGCCGTTGCGCTGCCAGCAGGAAGACCTGGGGGTCGGGCTTGCCTTTGGTGACTTCGTGGCCGTTAACGATGACCTGAAAGCAGTCGGCGATGCCCAGGGTGCCGGTGACCAGCTCGATATTTTCAGCCGGTGTCGAGGAGGCGATGGCCATGCTGAAGCCCTCTTTTTTAAATAGCTTAAGCAGCTCTAAGGCTCCGGGGAGGGGCTTTATCCTGCCCCTGGCCAGACGGCGGAAGGTCTCCTCTTTTTCCCGGGCGATGGTATCTACTTCATCCTGGGTTATCTCTTTTCCCAGCGTGTTCCTGATGATATTATCGTTCCTCAAACCGAAGCTGTGCTTAAAGTCTTCGGCGGTGAACTTCACCCCTCTCCTGCCCAAGATTTCCTGCCAGGCGGCTAGGTGATAGGGGCCGGAGTCGGCGATAACCCCGTCCATATCCCAGATAACCGCCCTGATTTCAGCCATTGGGCGGTTCCTGGGGCCTGATGGTGAACATGGTGCCGGTGCTGTCGGCTACCGGCGTGCCGTCCTTGAGGTGCATCTCGGCTTCAGTCTCAACCAGCCTCCTGGTCTGCTTGGTGACGCGGGCGGTGACAACCGATAGCTCGCCTATCTGGAGGGGGCGCTTGAAGCGGGTCTGCATCCTGGCGGTAAGGGTGCTTACCCCGGCAAAGAGGGCGGCGTAGCTCATCGCCTCGTCCAGAATGCAGCCGATAATGCCGCCGTGAACTACTTCCGACCAGCCCTGGTGCAATTCGCTGGGGGTGAACTCGGCCCTGACACCATCGCCTTGCTGAGTAAACTTAAGCTTCAGGCCGATGGGGTTTTTCTGCCCGCAGGCAAAGCACATGTCAAAGTCTTTGTCGGTATCAATTGATAGTTTAGGCCAGTTTATCATTCTTCTCTCCGTCGTTAAATTATTAAGGGCGCCGGCGCTTGGTAATGGCCGGGCGCCTGAGGTAGAGGGGCTGCAGGGTGGTCGGGCTGTCGTAGTCATGGGCCTCAAGCCGGGCCTTGGCCAGCTCGGCCATCCGGCTGGAGCGGCGGGGTAGGGGTGGGGCGATGACCGCTTTATCTTTGAGCCTTTTCTTCAGCTCACCGGCGATTACGGTCGCGTATTCCCCGCAGAACAGTGTTTTATCCTTTATCTCCGAGCCCAGCGCCTCAACAGTGGTTATATGTTCCGGCGCAAGCTGCTGCCAGCTATCTTTATTCCGGTAGAGAGCGGTGGCAATCTCTCCCCGTCCGGCGTTGAGCACCGGGGCGATGGGCAGGTCGCTTTGGGCGTGCTGGCGGGCCTCCAGCTCCAGGCTGCTGACGCCGATAATGGGGATATCCAGGCTGAAGGCCAGCCCCTTGGCCGTGCTCAGGCCCACCCGCAGCCCGTTATAGCTGCCCGGGCCTCTGGCCACCAGGATACAGCCTACTGATTTAAGCTCTATCTCGGCCTCATTCAGTAATTGAGTCAGGCGGGGCAGAAGCTCGACGCTGTGGTTCTGGCCGCAGCGCCAGGTCGCCTCAGCCAGCGTTTTGCCGTCCCGCACCAGCGCCAGGCCGGCGCTATCGGTTGAGGTGTCTATTGCCAGCAGTATCATTTCAGCTCTGCCACCAGCTCTCGGTAGCGTTGGCCTCTGGCTTTCAGTTCCAGGCGGCGGCCGGTATCGGAAATATAGCTCATTTCAATCAGCAGGTGCTCCGGCGGCAGCAGGCTCAAGCCCTTCTCCGCCCACTCCACCACCGAGACGCCTTTTCCGTAGAAGTAGTCGTCCAGGCCCAGGTCGGCAATCTCCTGCAGGTTGTTCAGGCGGTAGAAGTCCATATGATAGAGCGGCAGCCTTCCGTAAAGCTCCCTGACCACGACGAAGGAAGGGCTGGCGGCATACTCCCTGATGCCCAGCCCCCGGGCGATACCCTGGGTAAGGCAGGTCTTGCCCGTCCCCAGCTTGCCCACCAGCAGCAAGACATCGCCGGGCCGGGCCAGCTTGCCCAGGCGGGCGCCCAACCCCTGCGTCTCCTCCGGGCTATTGCTGGTTATCTCCAGATGGCTCATCGGCGGGTAAAGTGCTCCCAGCCCGCCCTGCCCAGCTTAAGCGGCTTCCCCTTATGGTCGACCACGGTTACCCCCTTACCGGCGGTGATTTCGCCGATAACGGTTACCGGGCAGGAGGCCGCCTTTTTTAGCCTGTCTATCACTTCGGCATCGGTGGTGAAGAGCAGCTCGTAGTCCTCACCCCCGGCTAAGGCTAATTCTAAGGCTCTATCGCCGAAGCTGGCTTTGACCAGTGGCTCGACGGGCACGCGGTCGGCCTCTATTCTGGCGCCGACCTTACTGGCTTTAGCTATCTGGCCTAAATCGGCGAGCAGTCCGTCGCTGATATCTATGGCTGTCTTTACCCCCTGCTCCAGTAGTAGCTGGCCTTCGGCCAGGCGGGGGGTGGGCCGAAAGAAGGCCTGCCGGAAACGGGCGGTGGCCTCGTCTTCAAATTCAAGCTTTCTGGTCAGCATCTCCAGCCCGGCGGCGGCCGCTCCAAGATTGCCGGTAACGGCGATAAGCTCCCCCGCTTGAGCCGAAGCGCGGGTCAACAGCCGCTTCTGGGGGCTTGAGCCCAGAACGGTTATCGAGATAACGACTAAAGGGGCGTTGCTGGAATCGCCGCCGACGACGGTTACCCCGTATTCCCTGGCCAGCTTGAGCAGGCCGGTGTAGAGGGCGGTGACACTGTCCACCTCGGTATCTGGGGGCAGGGCCAGAGACACCAGGGCGTAGCGGGGGAGGCCGCCCATGGCGGCGATATCGCTCAGGTTAACCGCCAGCGCCTTGCCGCCTATCTCCGGCCAGGGGACTAGGCCCGAGGGGTAGTGGACGTCCTGGATAAAGGAATCGACGGTGGCCAGCTCTATCGAGTTATCGCCCTGCCAGGCGGCGGCATCGTCGCCGATACCGATTAAGAGGCGCTCGTCCCGACCGGCGGCCATCTTGGCCAGCAGGTCAATCAGCCCGAACTCGCCCAGTTCCGAGACCTTCATGGCGGAATTATAGCATGGCCCTGTCTGGGGTCACAAGGTGGGGAAAAAGAGGCAATTAATCAGGGGTGCTATCGAAATCATGCAGGGCCGAAGCCGAGCCGAGCAGTCTTCTGGTGTAGGCCTGCCTGGGTGCGGTCACTATCTCGTTCGACGGCCCCTCTTCGATAATCCGGCCGTCCAGCATGACGGCGATCCGGTCGCTTACCTTTCTGGCGGCGGCGATGTCGTGGGTGATGTAGAGCAGGCTCAGGCCGCGGTGCTCCTGCAAATTGAGCAGCAGCTTGAGAACCTTGGCCGCGACGCTGGCGTCGAGAAAGGCGGTCGGTTCGTCGGCGATGAGTAGGTCCGGGTCCAGCACCAGGGCCCGGGCGATGGCCACCCGCTGCAGCTCGCCGCCACTGAGATGGTGTGGGTAGGTGTTGAGGAAGGCCTCGGTTTGGGGAAGCTCGACCTCCTCTATGGTCTGCACCGCTTTCTGGCGCCTCTGTTCCCCGGTGCCTATTCCCTGCACCTCCATCGGCTCCATGACCAGCTCCAGGACGGACAGGCGGTGACTCAGGGACTCTCCCGGGTTCTGAAATATCATCTGCACCCGTTTGTAGAAATCTTTCCCCCGGCGGGCCACCTTCTGGCCTTCAAGGTGCACCGTCCCCCCGGAGGGCGGGTGGAGGCCGATAATTATCTTGGCCAGGGTCGTTTTGCCCGAGCCGCTCTGCCCGACCAGGGCCAGTGTCTCCCCCGCCTCGATGTGCAGGCTGACCGAGTCCACCGCCTTGAGTGATTCAAACGACTTGGACAGGTCGGCCACCGATAGAAGGGTGACGATGCCGCCGCGGTGACAGGCAACCCATCGTCCCCGGCTCCGGGCAAGCGGTGGTATTTCCCGCGAGCATATCTCTACCGCCTGGGTGCAGCGCGGATGGAAGGGACAGCCGCTCACCAGCCGGCTCATTCTGCCCTTGATACCCTGCAGGTCCTTTACCGTGGTCATGTTGGGGTAGGCCCGGACCAGGGCCCGGGTGTAGGGGTGCCTGGGCTGGCGCAGGACCTCCCGGGTCGGGCCGATTTCAACTATCTTACCGCCGTAGAGCACGGCCAGCTTCTTGGATAGCCGGCTGGCGGTATCCAGGTCGTGGGTTATCACCAGTTTGGCGCGGCGCCCGTCAATCTTCTCCAGCAGAGCGCAGAGCTCTTCCCTGGTGGTGACATCAAGCGATGAAAGCGGCTCGTCCAGTATCAGCAGCTCGGGGTCGTTGGCTAGGGCCATGGCCAGGAGGGCCCGCTGCTGCTCCCCCCCGCTGAGCTGGTGTGGGTAGGCGGAGAAGCGCTTTTGTGGAAGGCCGAACCGGGCCAGCAGCTCGGCGGCTCTGGCCCTGGCTTCATCCTTTTTCCGCAGCTTATGCTCAATCATCGGTTCGGCTACCTGGTCGAGAATGGAGTGCACCGGGTTCAGCACGTTATTCACGTTCTGGAAGACCATAGCAATCCGGTTCCACCTTATTGCCTGCATCTCCCTGTCGGCTAAAGACAGCAGGTCCTGTCCGTTAAAGCGAATACTGCCCTGAACCCTGGCTTCGGCCAGGCGCATAATGCTCATTCCCAGGGTGGTCTTCCCCGTCCCCGACTCGCCGATGATGGCCAGCGTCTCCCCATCGGCCAGCTCCAGGTTGATGCCGTTGAGGACGACATCGTTACCGTAGCTTACGCGAAGGTCTCTTATCTCAAGCAACGGCGCCACCTCTCAATCTGGGGTCGAGGACCGACTCGGCGGCATGGCTGACGAAGGTCAGCCCTACGATGGTCAGCGACAGAGCCACGCCGGCGGGGACCAGCCACCACTGCCACACATTCAGGTAGCTGAACTTCATGGCATCGTGCATCATCGTTCCCCAGCTTACCAGCATCGGGTCGCCGATGCCGAGAAAGGCCAGCCCGGCCTCGATGAAGACGGCGCGCCTGACGTCGTAGATGAACTCCACCAGCAGTATCGGGCCCAAGTCGGGCACGATGTGCCGCCAGGCGAGGTAAAACCGGCTGGCGCCGAACGTCCTGGAGGCGTTGATATGCCCCATCTCCTTTAGGGAGAGGGCCTGCGCCCGTATCACTCTGGCCGCGCCCTGCCAGCTCAACAGCGCCAGGAGCAGGATAAGGACGGCCAGGTCGGGCCTGATGTAGGCCGCTACCAGGATGACCACGACTATCATCGGAATCACGATAAAGGCATCGACTATCCTCATCACTATCTTGTCGTAAAGCCCGCCGATGAGCGCCGCCGATACCCCGAAAAGGATACCCAGTATCAGCCCCAGGACGCCGACGCCGAAGCCGACCATCAAAGAGGTCCGGGCGCCGTAGAGCAGCTGGCTCCAGATATCCTGCCCCACCTGGTTGGTGCCCAGCCAGTGGCTGATAGAGGGCGGGAGCAGGGAGGTGGCTGACTGCTGGACGGGGTCATACTGGCTCAAAAAGGGGGCGAGGGCGGCTAGGGCAATCACCAGCACCAGGATAATAAGCCCTGCCTGGCCGGTATGGCTCTGCTTTATCTCTTTCTTCAGGCTAACGTGCATAGCTTACCCTCGGGTCCAGCTTCGGGTAGAGAAGGTCAACGGCAAAATTGACGATTAGTACCGAGATGGCCACCATCAGAAATACCCCCTGGATTACCGGATAGTCCCGGGCGAGCAGCGCCTGGTAGGCGAGCTGTCCCACCCCGGGATAGGCGAAGACCAGCTCCACGAAAAGGGCGCCGGTTACCACCCGTCCCAGCCATATCCCGGTCATAGTGAGCACGGGCAGCATCGAGTTTCGGCCGGCGTGCCGGTATTTGAGCGTTTTCTGGGATAGTCCCTTAGCCCTGGCGGTGAGCATGAACGGCGACTTGAGCACCGTAATCATGGTGTTTCGCGTGAGCAGGTAGCCCCCGGCCAGATAGGCTGCGGTCAGGGCCGCCACCGGCAGCGCCATATGTTTCAGGACATCGAGCACCAGGGCCAGGCCGGACAGTCCTGAGTACGGCGTCAGCGCCCCGGAAAGCGGGGCTACCCCCAGCAGAACGCCGAACACGATGAGCAGCACCAGCCCCAGAAAGAAATCGGGGAAGCCGTTCAGGCTCATCAGCCCGGTCAGCAGGGCGCGGTCGGTCCTGGAGCCACGCCGCCACCCCGATTCTATGCCCAGCTCTATTCCCAGCAGCGTGGCCAGCACCAGCGAGGTGCCCACTACCAGCAGGGTCCAGGGCAGGCTGCCCAGGATTACCTTTAACACCGACGCGTTATAGAAATAAGACCAGCCCATATCCCCCCGGAACAGGGTGGATATGTAGGCGGTGAACTGCTGCCACAGCGGCTGGTCGAGGGCGAAACGGGCGACCAGGTGGGCCTTGAGGGCCGGCGTCATCGCCACCAGCGCCTCGTCCCCGTAGATGGCCGTCAGCGGGTCTCCCGGCATCATCCTGGGCAGGAAGAAATTCAAGGCCAGTATGAACAAGAAGGCGATGCCGTAGGTCGTCAGGCTGCGTTTGCCAGTCACTGGTTAAAGCCGTCCTCTGTCTTTCTCTTTAGTCCACGAAGCACATCCGGTTAAGCGGCAGGGGCACGCCGACGGCGATGCCGTCCCTGGTGTAATAGAGGGGCAGGCTGCCGTCGTGGGCCCAGTACGACTTGGGGTAGTAGAGGGTGAGCGCCGGCAGGTCTTCGGCGTAGAGCTGCTGAATCTGGGATACCATGTCCTTCCTCTTGGCGGGGTCCATCTCGGTAAGCTGCGCCTGGAGCAGCCGGGTCAGCTCGGCGTCGGCGCTGTAGCGGGCGCTGTTGAACCCTTCCCCCAGGGTTGTCCTCTGCAGGATAGACGGGTCGAAAATGCCCCCGTGCCCGTAGATGGACAGGTCGAAGTCCCAGGCGCCGACCCTGGCATCGACCGTCTTCCCTTCAAGGGTCTGGAAGTCAATATTAATGCCGACCTGCTCCAGCTGCTGGGTGATGAACTGCCCCAAATCTTTATAGTCGGCAGCGGCGATGAGGCTCAATTTTAAAGGCTGGCCGTCCTTAACGAAGTGGCCGTCCTCCAGGCTGTATCCCAGCCCCTCAATCAGCTGTCTCGCCCTGTCCGGGTCATATTGATACTGCGGCGTGTCCGGGTTATACCAGAGGCTGGTCGGCGGCAGCATGCCGGGGCTGCCGGCAACGGCGTTGCCCCGGAAGACGACCTGCACTAGGGCTTGGCGGTCAATGGCGTAGGCCAGGGCCTGGCGGAACTCCTTGGCGGAGAGAGGCTCTTTGTGGTGGTTGATGGTCAGCTTGCCGTTCCAGGAGGGGGGGTCGGTGATAACCGTGAACCCGGCGGCCTCGATGTCCGCCGCCACCTCGGCGGGTATGCTGGCCGCGTTTACCGAGCCCGCCTTTAACGCCGCCGGGGCCATCTCGGCGGCTACTTTTACCAGCCTTATCTCTCTGACCGCCGGTTGGCCCAGGTAATAGCCGTCATTGGCTTTAAAAAGATAGCTGCCGTGCTCCTGGCTGTAGTCCGCCAGCATGTAAGGCCCGGTGCCGATTACCGCCTCCGGCGTCAGGAACTCCTCCGGCGTAGTCACCTTTGCCCAGATGTGCTCGGGCATTATCGGCTGGGCGCCGGCGACATCCTGGAAGAAGGGGGCATAGGGCCGGCTGAGATACAGCTTTACCGTATATTTATCTAGGACCTCGGCGGACTCTACGATGCTGTTATCGACCCACTGGTAGGGGTGCTCTTTAGTATAGTTATAGGTGAAAACCACGTCATCAGCAGTAAAGTCGGCGCCGTCGTGCCACTTGACGTTCTCCTGAAGCCTGAAGGTGTAGGAGTTGTCGTCGGCACTATACTCCCACTGGTAGGCCAGCTGGGGGACGAATTCGGTGGCGTCCTTCCAGACCAGGGTCTCGAAGACGAAGCTCATCAGGACGTAGCCGGGCCCGCGTGAGTAGTGGGCGTAGGGGGAGGGATAGCCCCAGTCGCCGGTGGAGTCGGCTATGGTATAGGAATCAATCTGTGAACTTGTCGGAGCCTTCCCGTTGGGGCAGGCCGGCAGCAACAGTAATATAATGGCCGTGAGGATAACCGTTAGTTTAAGCGGCAGGTGACCTGCTCTGGTCATGCTGAATTATCCTTTCTCAATCGTTGGACTCGGCTGGGTTATTGTGCCTTGGGGGTGATTATAGATATGCCGTCGCCGGCAAGCTGGTAGTACTCCTGACCGGAGCAGGGCAGGCATACCGGCTTGCCTTCCTTAAACCTGGCGCGGGGCTCCATGATATCTTCACCGCACACGGAGCACTTCACGCTGGCAAAGATACGGGCATAGGACGGCACCTCGATATTGACCTGCTTGATAGAGAAGACCTCCTCGTCAGGCAGGGTAAGTACGCGGAAGGACGACTCCTTCCACAATGCGCTCAGCCGTCTCCCGTCGGCTTCACTGCCGCGGCGCTGTACCACCACCCTTTCCCAGAGCTCATTGGCTTCGGGGGCTCGTTCCGCCATCACCCGGTCGGGCCGCACCGATATTCTCACCCCTTGGCCGTTTCTCCTGGCCAGGGTAAAGGCGGTCTTGCCGTAGTCCCGGTATATCAGGGCGTTGTTGCCGAAGCTGCAGCCGGTAACAATCTGGACGCCATCGCTGAAACAGTTGTTGGTCTCGACTATGGCCACCACCTCCTCCATACCCGTCGATTGTCTTATGCTAAGCTCTTTCATCGCCCGGGCACCCGCCTTGACGCCGAGCGCCGAAAAAGAGCAGTAGTGGCCGTGCAGCCGGCCGCTTATCCGCAGCAGCTTGGGCAGATCGCCGGCATAGATGGCATCTTCAATCTCTTTTCTTGGGTTCTCATCGTTTACTGGACTCAAAGCTACCTCCTCTGGCCGCTGTAGTTGCGAATTGAAGTAACTGCGATTAGTCGCAGTGAATAGCCAAAAAAATATATAGCGCTAGGCGCCCTTACTCTGGCACTCCTGGCATATGCCGCTAATCACTAGGTGCTTGAAATCCACGCGAAAGCCGTATTTATCGGCGATTGATTCCTCAACCGGGGTGAAATTGTCCTCGTCACACTCCACAATCTTACCGCATTCACTGCAGACCAGGTGATGGTGGTGGCCTTCCTCGGCGTGGTGGTAGATAAAGTGGTCGCCCAATTTGCTTTTAAAGACGCTGCCATTTTGTTCCAGCAGCTCCAGGGTGCGGTATATGGTTGACTTATGGACCTCCGGCATCCTGTGCTGCACGCGGGCGATGACCTCCTCGGCGGTCAGGTGGTCCTTGGCCTCGTGAATGGCGTCTACTACCAGCTTACGCTGGGGAGTGAGTTTTAGCCCCTTTTTCTTAAGGGTAATAAGGCAACTCATCGTTATTGCACCCCGTCGCGATTATATTTTATCTCGACGGTGCTTGTCAACTAGACGTTTTATTTCCCACCCAACCCACCCTAAAAGGTTTCACCTTTAAAATCATCTTAATTGGGGGTGGGGTTAAGAGATGTAAAGAGGCAGAGCCTTTTCAAGCGTGTGGGTATGGGAAGCAAAATAACTTTTTAAAAGGGTAGGAGGAAAATATAAAAGGGATGAGCGTGGTAATCGCCCACCCCTTTGCCTGTCTCTTGTTTTAGCGCTTTTGTTTAAGCGGTCTTCTTGCGCAGCGCTTCACGCCGGGTGGCTATCTTTTCCAGCTTCCTCTGGATGGCGTCCTCCATATTCTGCCCGAACTCGCAGGTCGGGCACTGGAAGAGGCGGGTGCAGAGCCGGTAGGAGATGTCACCCCTCAGGGCATAGCGGCAGACTCTCTGGTTGCCCGGCAGTACCTTGAATTTCTCCAGGGCGGCATCAAGTTCCGCCGTCCCCTTGGCCATCTTCTCCTGCATGGTCTGGTCAAACTCGCAGGTCAGGCAGTCATAGTCGTTGGTGCAGATGCGGTAGGAGACCATTCCCAGCTTCATCCAGACACATTCCTTGGGCTTGACCGCTTCGGCAGCTGCCTCAGCTCCGGCGGCTACCACCGCTTCCGGCCGGGCCAGCGCCTCCTTCACCTTGCGCATCCAGACCCTGGTCTCGATGCTGCCCGGAGCCGTCCTGAGAACAGTTTCGAACTCTCCCCGGGCCTCCTCGAAGTGCCCTCCGTTGAAAAGAGCCTTACCCCACTCCAGGTGGTTCTGGACCTCTTCCGGGGCTACGGCTATGATTTCCTTTGCCTTGGTCGGTTCGGCAACAACCTTTCCCTTGATAATTCTGGTCTTCATTTCCTGGCCTCCTTTCTTATTAACCTGGCCATCCCCTCATCCTCTTTAAGCTTACAATATTGCCCGCCAGCCGCCATCTGGCGCGGGGACTATTTAGGACTGCTCATAATGCCTAGTTTAAGGCCGGTTGAACTAAGCATTTTCGCTTAGTAAATTTATTGAAGTGGCGGGAAAGGTGGTTTATAATTGCGGCGGAAGCAGTCTTTTATAAAGTCATGGATAAGATTAGGGTTCTGCTGGCTGAGGACCACGTGATGGTGCGGGAGGGCACCCGCGAGTTCCTGCGGTATGAGCCGGACATGGAGGTCGTCGGCGAGGCGGGCGACGGCGAGGAGGCGGTAAGGCTGGCCAAAGAGCTTAAGCCGGATGTGGTGGTGATGGATATCACTATGCCTAAAATGAACGGTATCGAGGCTACCAGGCAGATAAAGGCGCATGACCCCAAAATAGCCGTGCTGGTGCTTACCGCCTATGATAATGACCAGTACATTTTTTCCATTCTGGAGGCGGGCGCGGCCGGCTATCTGCTGAAAGGGGTGCACGTAAACGAGCTGATTGATGCCATCAGGGCGGTTTATGCCGGCGAGTCGGTGCTCCATCCGGTGGTCGCCCGCCGGGTGGTTGACCGCCTGGTGTCCCCCGGCGGCAAGAAGGCCAGGTCGGCTGAGCTTCTCAGCGAGCGTGAGATGGAGGTACTCAAGCTGGCCGCCACCGGCGTCAGCAACAAGGATATTGCCCAGCAGCTTTTCTTGAGCCCGCGCACCGTCCAGGTCCACCTGGGTAACATCTTCAGTAAGCTTGGGGTGGCTTCCCGCACTGAGGCTATACTATACGCCCTGAAAAGGGGCTGGCTCACCCTGGAAGACCTGCCCTGAATGGCTTGGCTGGCCAGCCCGGCGGTAACCCTGGAGGTCCCGGTTTAGGCTGACCCCTGGCTCTGGTCATAGGCTAAAAAAACTGGTATATTTTAGTGTAGATGCGCTGTGCTATTGTTGCCGATATTCACGCCAATCTAGACGCCTTTAAGGCGGTGCTGTTTGACATCAAGGAGCAGGGGGAGGTGGAGGAGATATGGTGTCTGGGTGATATCATCGGCTACGGGCCGGACCCGCACCAGTGCATTGAGCTCCTGCGTCAGACCAACCATATCAGCGTGGCCGGCAACCACGACCTGGCCGCTATCGGCGAGATTGATACCCACCAGTTTAACCCCGATGCCGTCGCCGCCTGTGAGTGGACGTCCCGGCAGCTGACCCCGCGGGATGTGCTCTACATCAAGGAACTGCCCCTGGCTATCGAGAGGGACGACTTTACCCTGGTGCACGGCAGCCCCCGTGAGCCGGTCTGGGAGTATATCCTTTCCATCAGCGCCGCCAGCGAGAATTTCGCCTACTTCAATACTAAGTATTGCCTGGTCTGTCATTCCCATGTGCCGGCGGTATTTAAGCTGAATAAGGGCGGCGTCTGCTCCTTTAGCAAGTTCTCGCCCGAGAGCGCGGTGGGGTTGGGGGAGGAGCGGTTGATTATCAACCCCGGCGCGGTGGGGCAGCCGCGGGACGGCGACCCCAGGGCCAGCTACGCTATCTATGACAGCAAAACCAGCCAGATAAAGCTCCGCCGCGTCCCCTACGACATTACCGCCACCCAGGCCAAGATGGTTGGGCTGAGGCTGCCGATGAGGCTGGTGGCCCGCTTAAGCCGCGGCGTCTAGCCGGTTTGATTATTACCCGCATTGTTGACACGGGGCAGTCTCAAACGATAAACTAATTGGGTTGTCCTAAAAAAAAGGCAGTTAATTGATTCTTAGTGAGGAGGTGATGTAGCTAAAGGTGAGTGGTTGATTGCTATTCTTGAATTTATCACTAGATAGTTAGGAGTGAAAGATATGGCCAAAGTACCGAAAAAGATTGAGACCTGGCAGATGGTGGAGCCGGGCAAGCTGGAGAGGAAGAGCGTTGACGCTCCCAAGCCAGGGCCCGGTGAGGTGATGGTCGAGATTGCCGGCTGCGGCGTATGCCATACCGACCTGGGCTATTTCTATGATGGCGTGCCCACGGTTAACAAGCCACCGCTTACCCTGGGCCATGAAATCAGCGGCACGGTAATCGCCGGTGATAAGGCCTGGGTGGGCAAGGAGGTGATTATCCCGGCGGTAATGCCCTGCAATCACTGCCCTATCTGCGATGCCGGCCGGGGCAACCGCTGCCTGGCCCAGAAGATGCCCGGCAACAGTATGGGAATCTACGGCGGCTTTTCCAGCCACATCGTGGTGCCGGCGGAAGACCTGTGCCTGGTGCCGGACCGGCACGGTGTGCCCCTTTCCCACTTTGCCGTCATCGCCGATGCCGCCACCTCGCCCTACCAGGCGGCGATGAGGGCTGAGGTTGGGCCCGGTGATTCGACCATCATTACCGGGGTTACCGGCGGGCTGGGGGTCTATGCCGCCCAGATCTGCAGGGCGCTGGGGGCCAAAGAGGTCATCGGCATCGCTCGCAACCCGGCGAAGCTGAAGAGGGCGCTGGAATACGGTGCCACCCACGTCATCAGCTCGGTGGACAAGAGCCCCCGCGACATCAGGGACGAGTTCCGCGCCTACTGCAAGGAGAATGGGCTACCGGCGAACTACGGCTGGAAGATTTTTGAGTGGACCGGCACCGCTGAAGGTCAGGCCATAGGGCTGGAGCTCTTGTCATTCATCGGCAAGCTTTTAATCTGCGGCTTCGGCATGCAGAAGAACGAGTACTCCCTTTCCCGGCTGATGGCCTTCGACGCCGATATTCTGGGCTCCTGGGGCTGTCTGCCCAAGTACTACCCCGAGGTTCTTGATTTGGTGCTTAAGGGTAAGATAGAGATAGAGCCCTTTATCGAGACCAGGCCGATGAGCCAGATAGAGCAGGCCTTTGAGGATGCCCATAAGGGTGGGTTGACCAGGCGGATAGTACTGACCCCGGACTTCTAAAAACTAAAACAAAAAGGAGGACTATAAATGGCTTTAGATTGGGTACCACGGTCACCGAGGGACGAGATATTTAACCATCGTATTACCAGTGACGAGCGTCTTCAGCGGACTGAGCCGCCGCGCACCACCTATGAGTTGAAACCACTGCTTGACCCCCAAGGTAATGAGGTGAAAGACCTCTATGTTGCCTGGATTACGCTGGATAATCCGGCACAGTATAACTCTTATACCCTGGATATGCTTGCCGCTACTGCCGTTGCCTTTGATAAGGCTTCTCATGATCCCAGCGTGGTTTGTATTGTGTTTACCGGCGCTGGCGATAGAGCTTTCTGCACCGGCGGTAATGTTCCTGAGTATTCCGAGCACTATGTTATGAGACCGCTGGACTGCCAGGAGTATATGTCGGTTTACTGGCGCGCCTTTGACGCCGTGTGGCTTTCCCCCAAACCCTTTATTCGTCGGGCCAACGGTATGAGCATAGGTGGTGGTGAGGAAATTGGCGGCGTTTGCGACTTTACTGTGGCATCTGATACCGCTACCTTTGGTCAGGTGGGGCCGCTTCACGGTTCGACGGCTATGGGCGGCGCCTGCCAGTTCAAGTCTGTTGAGATGACTATGCAGGACGCTATGTGGAATGCCGTTTCATGTGAGCAGTGGAGCGCTTACAAGATGTTTCGCAAGAACTATATCCATAAGGTAGTGCCGGTGCTCAAGCAGGGCGATAAGTTCATCCGCAATCCAGAGGTCATCACCGATAAGTGGGTTGATGATGGTGAGATTGTCTATGGCGAATTCAAGGCCGGTGATGAAAGGAAACAAGCCAAGGAATTGGCTAGGTCATTGCCCAAGGACTTATCCTTGCTTGATAAAGCGTGCATGGATATGGCCTGGACCTTTGCCAATCTGTATCCCCAGCAGGTTGCTGTATCATATGGCCTGCTGAGAGCCCAGAAGAAGTTAGCCTATGAGAGGACCAAGGCGGAGATAATCTGGTGGTGGGCAGCCAATGCCGGGGCATACGGGGAGTTTGATATGGGTATGAGCGCCTTCAATACCAAGAAGGTAACCGGTACCACCGATGTCGATATCATCAAGCTGAGGCAGAATCTGGCCAAGGGTCATCCCTATGATGAGGAGATGTTTAAAGAGGTTATGCCTAAGCCTCAATAGAGACAGGTTGAGCTCGTCGATTCATTGTTGGAAAGCCCGGTATACCCGGGCTTTCTTTTTTGGCTTGACAAAGAGAGTAGCACCGATTAGCATTTTATTGAGGTCGTGCTAGACGGGGAGCCAGCGGTGCCCTGAACTCGCAATCCGCTATAGCGGGGTCGAATTCCTGCTTGAGGCCTTTGTCTGGTGGGACTACCCGGGCTAAGCGGTGCTGAAGGCCGGGTCCTGCGCGGCAGAGCACTATGAATCCCGTCAGGTCCGAGAGGAAGCAGCGGTAAATAGAAGCCCTGGGTGCCGCAGGGCTACCTGACTGGAGCTGGCTGGTCCGGGCAAGCCGTTAGGCGGGGTCGAGGGCAGGTGCACGGCCTCATTAATTCTGTATGGATAAAGATCCAAACTCGCTTTTAGTTCAGACCAAGAGGCGGCTGCGGCAGTCTGGCCTCAAGGCCAGGAAGGGGCTGGGGCAGCACTTCCTGGTTGACCGTGAGGTGCTGGAGGCTATCCTTGCCGCTGCTGAAGTTAGCCCTGACGATATTATTGTAGAGGTGGGGCCGGGACTGGGTATCCTCACCGGGGAGCTGGCTCAAAAAGCCGGCGGGGTAATCGCCATTGAGCTGGATGACAGGCTGGCGGCTTTATTAAAGAAGATGCTGGCCTCTTTTAAGAATGTCACCATCGTCAACGACGACGTGCTCAATATCGAGCCGGGTGACCTGCTAAAGCGGCAGAAAAGCCCCGATTACAAGGTGGTGGCTAACCTGCCTTACTATATAACCTCGCCCGTCCTGCGCCACTTTCTCGAAGCCGAGGCCAAACCGAAGGTGATGGTGGTCATGGTGCAGGCGGAGGTGGCCGAGGCCATCGCCGCTCGGCCCGGCGATATGAGCCTGCTCAGTATCAGCGTCCAGTTCTACGGCCGGCCGGAGATAGTAAGCCGGGTGCCGGCCCGGTCTTTCTACCCGGCGCCGGAGGTTGATTCGGCGGTGCTGCGCATCGAGCTATATCCCCAGCCGGCGGTAGCGGTGGACGAGGGAGGCTTCTTTGAGCTGGTGCGGGCTGGATTTGCCGCTCCTCGCAAGCAGCTAGCCAACTCACTGGCCCAGGGTCTGGGGCTGGGTAAAGCCCAGGTCTTGCCCCTTCTGGAGAAGGCTGGTATAGACTGGCAGCGGCGGGCGGAGACCCTTACCCTTGAGGAGTGGGCCCGGCTGTGGCGGGTTTTTGAGGAGAAAAAGGCATGGTAGAGGTCAAGGCGCCGGCCAAGATTAACCTGACCCTTGAGGTGTTGGGCGAGCGTTCCGACGGCTTTCATGAGATACGCAGCGTCATCCAGACGATAGACCTCCACGACAGCCTGCGCTTCCGCTCCAACCGCCAACTCCGCTTCAGCTGTGATAACCACGACTTCGTTACCGAGAAGAGCCTGGTGAGCCGGGCGGCGGTAATGCTCCAAGAGGCCAGCGGCTCCTCCAGGGGGGCGAATATAGAGATTAAAAAGCGCATCCCGATGGTGGCTGGGCTGGGGGGGGACTCAAGCGATGCCGCCGCTGTCTTAAGCGGGCTTAATAAGCTCTGGAAGCTGCGCCTGTCGCCGTTGGAGCTGGTCGAGCTTGCCTCCAGGCTGGGTTCGGATGTGCCCTTCTTTATTTATGGGGGCACGGTGCTGGCGGGGGGGAGGGGGGAGAAGCTAAAGGCGCTGCCGCCGCTGCCCCACCGCTGGGTGGTGCTGCTGGTGCCGCCCTTTTCCCGGATGGAGGAGAAGACCCGAAAGCTCTATGCCAGCTTGAAGCCCGGCCACTATACCGACGGGCAGATTACCGAAAAGCTGGTCAAGGCACTGAACGAGAGGGGGTTCATGCCGTCGATGCTCTTCAATACCTTTGAGAATGTCGCCTTCGAGCTTTTCCCCACGCTGAAGCTCTATCGGGACCACTTTGTCAAGCTGGGCGCTTACCAGGTGCACCTGGCCGGCTCGGGGCCGGCGCTGTTTACCCTGATGGATGATGAGATGCAGGCCGAGAACCTGTACGCCCGCTGCCAGATGCAGGGCCTGGAGTCTTATCTGGCGGAGACCTCCCCTTTGGGATAAAATACGCTAAGAGGTTAAAGTGATAGCGGGCATTCTGGCGGTAGTTATCGGCTATCTCCTGGGCTCCATGCCCTTCGCCTATATTGCCGCTCGCCTGGCCAAGGGGGTGGATATCAGGGGGGTGGGCGGCGGCAATGTGGGGGCGCTGAACGTGATGCGGGAGGTAGGGACCGCCGCCGGCATCGGCGTCTACCTGGCCGATGTGGCTAAGGGCTCGCTGGCGGTGCTGGTTGCCCAGTGGCTGGGTGCCCCCCTGCTCTGGGTCTTCGCCGCCGGCCTGGCGGCGCTGGTGGGGCACAGCTGGCCGGTCTGGCTTAAGTTCCGGGGAGGGCAGGGACTGGCTACCGGCATGGGGGTGCTCCTGGTGGTGGCTCCAATTGAGTTTGCCATTAGCTTCGCCATAATCGTGATAGTTGTCTTCCTTACCAGTAATGCCCGGTTCGGGTCGGCGGTGGGGCTGGTCCTTCTCCCCCTGATTATCTGGCTTTTCGGCGGGGAGCTGAGCCTGATTATCTTTTCCATCATCATCCCTCTTTTCTGCGTTTTGAAGGCGCTGTCTCGGCTTAAAGCGGACCTGGCCAGCCCCGGCGGCCGGCGGGGCTTTATCATTGACCGGGAGTATAAGCCCTGGCAGAGGAAGAAGTGATAAACCGACTTACCCCTGGTTCTGTTCCAGCCATATCCTGACCACCTCCTCCTCGTCATTCCGGGTGGCTATCCTGCCGTTCAGCTTGGCCTGGTGCAGCAGCTCCAGTATCTCCTTTATCAGGGGGCCAACGGGGATGCCCATCTCGATTAAGTCGTCACCGGTGAGCGATACCCGAATGTCTTTGAGCCGGTTGAGGAAGAGGTGAATGGCCTGGCTGGCTACCGCCGACTGGGTGGCCAGCAGGTTCGCCTCCAGGGCGGGGGGGGAGAAATCATGGAGGAGCTTGTAGATGGCGCCGGGCGAGACGCCGGGGGTGGAAAGCTGGCGCATCCTGCTCCTGACGGCGATGGTATCCCTCAGGCTTTTGGCCGAAAGCTTGGGCAGATTCAGGCGAGATATCAGTTGCTCGATTTCCTCAATGGTGAGGGGGTAGGCCAGCAGCGCCAGATAAAGGTCGAACGGGGGGACGTGGGGAGAGTATTCCCGGCGGGCTTTTTCGAAATTTTCGGCTAATCCTCCGTCGCCCTTAAGCTGCAGGTGTAGTGATGCCAGCACCCCCAGTTCATAGGCACGGCTGAAGACCTTTTCCGGGTATCTTTCCTTGAAGATGCACTCAATCTCATAGCGGGTGCGGTCGGCGCTGATGGTCTCCAGCCTGGGGATGTCCCGCTGGAGCAGAGCCAAAGTCTTTTTCTCCAGGTGGAAGCCCAGCCGCTGCTCGTAGCGCAGCGCCCGCCAGATGCGGGTGGCGTCGTCGGTGAAGCTTTTCTCATGGAGGATGCGGATGCGCTTGGCTTGCAGGTCGTCGCGCCCGCCGTAGGGGTCAACCAGTCCGCCATAGTCGCCAGGGTTGAGGCGGATGGCCATGGCGTTGATGGTGAAGTCGCGGCGGGAGAGGTCTTCCTCGATGGAGCTGGGGGTCACCGTAGGTAAAGCTCCGGGTTTGGCGTAAGTCTCCTTACGGGCGGTGGCCAGGTCAATATTCCAGCCCTGCCACACTAGCTTGGCGGTGTTGAAGCGGGGGTGGGTGGTGATTTTACCCTTATTTATTGCTTTAAGCTGCTGGGCCAGCTCGATGGCGCTGCCCTCCACCACCAGGTCGAGGTCAAGATTGGCCTGTCCCAGCAGCAGGTCGCGGACAACCCCGCCCACCAGGTAGAGCTTCTCCCCCCGGCTGTTGGCCATCTCGCCGGCCACCCACATAAAATTGACCAGCTCCGGGGGCAGCTGTTTTTCGATTAATTTGCCGAAGTTAACGCGCCTGGGCATCTTTTATAAAAATTATAGCACATTAACACTATTATTTAGCTGGAATTGGATTTATAATTGAGCCAAGTAAAGAGCAGCAAGAATATCTTGTTCCCATTTGCTCTAAACACTACAGATGAAGGAGGCAGTAATGGCTGGCGAAAAGTTTGAAATGATTTTCGAGAAGGGTAAGCCGCCTAGTGAAGCTGGATACCCCGGACTTAACCCCCGGACGAAAAAGGCGGAGGGGATGATTATCGAGTACGACGTCGCGGTGCCGATGCGTGACGGCGTGAAGATCTACATCGATGTCTATCGTCCGGAGGTAGAGGGGAAGTACCCCCCAATTATTTGTTGGGGCCCTTATGGCAAACATGGGCTCATAAAATACAGCTCTCTGGGGAACACCGGCTTAAATGACCGAGATTTTAATGAGTACACCAAATTTGAAGCGGCTGACCCGGTCTATTGGTGCCGGAATGGCTACGTCGTTATCAATGCGGACCAGCGTGGTTCCTGGAGTTCTGAAGGCGATCTGACCCTGATGAGCCCGCAGGAAGTAGAGGACTGCTATGACCTTATCGAATGGGCCGGCACCCAACCCTGGAGCAACGGCAAGGTCGGCATGACCGGTGTCTCCTACCTGGCCTGGATACAGTGGAAGGTAGCCGCGGCCCACCCGCCACATCTGGCGGCGATAAACCCCTGGGAGGGAGTAAGCGATTTTTACCGTGAGCTTGGCTACCACGGGGGCATCCCGGAGGTGTTGTTTAATCCCATGGTGTACAGCTTCTGGAGCTTCTCCAAGACCCGAGTCGAAAATTTCTGGGAAATGGTCAAGCGGCACCCGCTTTTCGATGACTACTGGGCCAGTAAGAACGCTGACCTGACCAAGATAACGGTGCCGGCCTTTGTCGTGGCCAGCTGGACGGATCACGGCCTGCATAACCGGGGGACGCTGGAAGGTTTCAAGAAAATGGCCTCCAAGGAGAAGTGGCTTCTAGTTCACGGGCGCAAGAAGTGGTGGAATTTTTACCAAATGGAAAGCATCGAGAAACGGAGACAGTTTTTCAACCACTTCCTGAAGGGCATCGATAACCATGTCAAAGACTGGCCTAAGGTCAGAATTGAGGTCAGAGAAGAATACTACGTCGGCAGGTCCAGGAACGAAAACGAGTGGCCGATAGCACGCACCAAGTACACCAAGCTTTTCTTGAACGCAGGCGACGGAAAAATGAGTAAGTCTCCGTTCAAAACGGAAGCTCAGGTCAGCTACAAGGTGGACAACATAGCCGATAAAACCCAGAACGCCAAGTTCGAATTCAAGTTTGACCAGAAGACCGAGATAACCGGGCATATGAAGCTGAAACTCTGGGTAAAGGCAGACGGTAGCGACGACATGGACTTGTTTGTCGCCATAGAGAAATTTGACCGTTCCGGGAATCTCGTCCCCTTCCCCTTCTTCGGCAACCATGATGATGGTGCGGTGGCTCTGGGCTGGCTGCGGGTTTCCCATCGTGAACTCGATGAGAAGCAATCGACACCCTATCAGCCCGTCCACAAGCACACCAGGGAGATAAAGCTTAAAGCCGGTGAAATCGTCCCGGTAGAGATCGAACTCTGGCCTTCAAGCACCCTGTTCGAGGCCGGCGAGAAACTACGGCTCATCGTTCAGGGTAGCGATATCTACTGGTACCCTACCGAGGTACACACCGATGGGCATACGGCAACGGTAAACAAGGGAAAGCACGTAATCTATACCGGCGGCAACTACGATTCCCATCTTCTGGTGCCGGTAATCCCGGCTGACTGAACCCGAAACGGCCTCGCGTCAATCGGGTTGAGATAGGAGTGTTAAAGAGGGGACGAAATGAGCAATTGGGGGAGTTTAAGAGGGGGCTAAAGCCCCCTCTTTTATTTAATTATTCCCCCTCTCTAAGAGTGGAGAGGGGGATAAAGGGGGTGAGGTTGATAAGAAATCCTGACAGAAACATTGTGCTATAATGGCTGACAATAATGATAGTCGTCACCGGCGCCGCCGGACACGTTGGGGCTAACCTGGTGACGGCCCTGCTGGCCCAGGGCCGTCCCGTCCGCGTTCTGGTCCATAAAGACCGAAGGGCCTTCGAGGGGCTGGACGTCGAGGTTGTCCAGGGCGATATCCGCGACCTGGATTCCCTGCTAGAGGCCTTTAAAGATGCCGAGGTGGTCTACCACCTGGCGGCCTATATCTCCCTGTCGCGGGACGAGTGGCCCCTGCTGGAGGCGGTCAACGTTACCGGCACCCGCAACGTGGTCGAGGCCTGCCTACGTTGCGGAGTGGGCCGCCTGGTCAACTTCAGCACCATCCACAGCCTGGCCCAGCCGACCGCCGATGTATCAGTTGATGAATCAAACTCCCTGGTCGAGTCCCGGCGCTACCCGCCCTACGACCGCTCCAAGGCGGCCGCGGAGAGGGAGGTGCGCCGGGGGATAGAGAAGGGGCTGGAGGCGGTTATCATCAGCCCCACCGGTATTATCGGCCCCGACGACTATAAGCCTTCCCACTTCGGCGAGGCGCTGCTCAGGCTGGCCGGCGGCCGGCTGCCGTCGCTGGTCAGCGGCGGCTTTGACTGGGTGGACGTCCGCGACGTCGTCCAGGGGGCGATGCGGGCCGAAGAAATAGCCCCGTCCGGGGCCAAGTACATCCTTTCCGGGCACTGGGTTTCGATGCTGGAGGTGGCCAGACTTGTTGAGCAGCTGACCGGGGTGCCTGCCCCCGGGTTTGTCTGCCCCATGTGGCTGGCCCGCGTCGGCGCCCCGTTCGTCTCCTCATTTGACCGCCTCTCCGGGCGGCGGCCGCTCTACACCAGCGTCTCTCTCCAGGCGCTGCGCGACAACCGGAAGATAAGCCACCAGAGAGCCACTGAGGAGCTCGGCTACCATCCGCGCCCGTTTAAGGAGACGCTTATCGATACCCTGCGCTGGTTCGAGGGGAACGGCCAGCTTGCCTGTCCCCTGGAGCTGCCATCAACGGGGCAATCTTGAGCGAGTTGGCCTTTTTTCAGGCCCTTATCGCCGGCTGGTTTTCCCTGGCGGTAGTCGTCTTTCTGGCGCTGCTTTTCTTCGCCGCCCCCTACGGCCGCTACCTCCGCCGCGGCTGGGGGGTTGCGGTAAACAACCGGCTGGGCTGGGTTATCATGGAGGCGGCGGCGCCGCTGGCCTTCGCCGTTTGCTTTGTCCTCGGCAGCAACCCCAGTACCGTCACCAGCCTGGTCTTTCTGGGGCTGTGGCAGGCGCACTATATACACCGGGCTTTCATCTATCCCTTCAGCCTGCGCCAACGGAGCCGGGGGATGCCGCTGGTCATTATTAGCTTTGGCTTTCTCTTCAACGCGGTCAACGGCTACCTCAACGGGCGCTACATTTTCACCTTCTCCGGCGGCTACAGCAACCAGTGGCTGGCCGACCCACGGTTTATCGCCGGGGTGGCCCTCTTTATTACCGGCTTTGTCATCAACCGGCAGGCCGACCGGACTCTGAGCAGTTTGAGCAAATCAGCCGGCTCCGGTTATAAGATTCCCTACGGCGGGCTCTACCGCTGGATTTCCTGCCCCAACTACCTCGGTGAGATTATCATCTGGGCGGGCTGGGCGCTGGCGACCTGGTCGCTGCCGGGGCTGGCCTTCGCCGTCTGGACGGCGGCCAATCTTATACCCCGCGCCCGCTCCCACCACGCCTGGTACCGAAAGAATTTTCCGGACTACCATTCCCGCCGCCGGGCGCTCTTACCGGGGATATGGTAGGGGTTAGCTTCTGGCGTTCGTTTTCTACCCACCACTAAAGCAACCTTTCCAGATTTTTGAACTCTTCTTGGGCATGTTTTGAGAGTGCTCCTTCAAATTCTTTAGTAAGATAGAGCTTCCTCAGGAGCCAGTCGGTTATTTTACCCAATCCCCCTGGATAGCCAACTCTCAATTCATGGATTACTTTTGTCCCCGTTTTGGTGGCTTCGAAATTTAATGAGAGACGACCAGGAACAGGGGATTTCAATTTATAAAGCAGGTGTTTATTTGGCTTTAATTCTATCAGTTTTCCGGTAAATCTTAACCTGAAGTGATTTAACTGCTCGTCAAAATAAACAACGCTTCCTGTTATTCGGGGTGTTTGTTGGATAACTCTCCATTCTTTATGAGCCGGGTGCCATTTTTGGTATTTATCATTATCCAGGTCAATGAGCCATTTGTATATTTGTTCGGGTGTTTTACCTTTTATTTCGATTTTTTCGGTTAGGGTAATCATCTCTTCTTCTTTAAAGAGTTGGCTTTTCCCGGGTAATCTGATTATAGCAGAAGTTAAAGAGTAAGAGTTTCCCCCCATTTTAGCCTGTGTTTATCTTCCCACCCCCCCGCCCTCATAAGCTTTTACCCCAAAAAACTTCATTTTTCGGGGGCCCCGTATGCGCTTCTGAAACTTTTTGGGTTATGCCCCTAGCCCCGCTTATTTGGAGGATATTTTTATTTTTGGGTGGGGGAAAAGGGGAGGTAACTAATTCGGGGTGTTTAAGAGGGGGCTTTAGCCCCCTCTTCTATAGTTCCCCTTCCCCTTAGCAAGGGGAAGGGGATAAAGGGGATAGGGTTTCCTTAAAGTAATAAAAAAATGATTGGGTGGGAGGTGTTATTTATCTGCCTTTTGCTTTATAATAAACTCCGTGAAAGTCGTCTCAGTGGTGGGCATGACCGGCGCCGGTAAATCAGAGGTCTCCAGAGTATTCGAGCAGAACGGCTTTACTGTAATCAGGTTCGGCGACCTGACCGATAAAGAGATGAAGCGGCGGGGCTTAAAGCCCGGCGAGGCCAGCGAGCGCCGGGTGAGGGAGGCACTCCGGCGGGAGCAGGGGGCGGCGGCCTACGCCGAGTTCAACCTGCCCCGTATTGAGCAGGCCTTAAAAAGCTCCAACGTGGTCGTTGACGGGCTCTACTCCTGGGAGGAATATACCTGCCTCAAGTCCTGCTACGGGGAAAGCCTCTACCTGGTGGCGGTGTGGTCATCGCCAAAAACGAGGTATGCCCGGCTGGCCAGCCGCTCCAGCCGGCGGCTGACCCCGGAGGAGGCGGCCAGCCGGGACAGGGCTGAGATAGAGAATATCGCCAAGGGCGGCCCCATCGCCATGGCCGATTTCACCATATTAAACGAGTCCTCCCTGGAGGAGCTAAGAAAAGAGGCGGTCAGGATTGCCGCCAGATTAAGATGAAAAAGATAACCCGGCCCGATATCGATGAATATTTCCTGAAGATAGCTTCGGTGGTGGCCGAGCGCTCCACCTGCCGCCGGCACCACGTGGGGGCGGTGGCGGTCAAGAACAAGCACATCCTGGCCACCGGCTACAACGGCGCCGCCGCCGGACTCAAGGACTGCCTTGAGCTTGGCTGCCTCAGGGACGAGATGAAAATACCCTCCGGGGAGAGACACGAGATATGCCGGGGCATCCACGCTGAGCAGAACGTAATCGTGCAGGCCAGCTTGCACGGTGTCAGCCTGGAGGGGAGCACCATCTACTGCACCCATACCCCCTGCGTGCTCTGTGCCAAGATGCTGGTCAACGCCAAGATAGCCCGCTTTGTCAGCTTCGGCAGGTACAACGATGACTCGTTTCAGGAGTTGTTTCAGGAGGCGGAGATAAAGTTCGATATCCAGGAAAGGCCGCCCGCCCAGATAGGTTACCTAGACTAGCTATATATACTTGACATCGGCCTGTAATTGGTGGAATATAGGGGCGATGTCAGTGCTGCCCGCCAAGGTAATCGTTAACCCGGCGGCTGGGGCCTTTTCCACCCGCCGCAAGTGGCCCATCATCAGCAAGCTGCTTGAGCGTATCGGTCTCCCCTTTGACTTTACCTATACTGAGGGCGTGGGACACGCCATTGAGCTGGCCCGTCTGGCCGCCAGCGACGGCTACCGCTACCTGGTGGCGGTGGGTGGGGACGGCACGGTAAACGAGGTGGCCAACGGCATACTCCACTCCACCAACGCCGCCACCACCGCGCTGGGCATCGTCAGCACCGGCACCGGCAGCGATTTTGTCCGCTCGGTTGGTATCTCCCGCGACTATACCGCCGCCTGCTCCACCCTGACCAGCCACCAGAGGCGTTCGATTGACGTCGGCGTGGTCGAGTACCAGCATAATGGGCAGACCTTTAAGCGCTTCTTTGTTAATGCCGCCGGCGTCGGCTTTGACGCTGCCGTGGTCAAGGAGACCGAGCGCCTGCCCAAGTTCTTCGGCGGCACTGCTCCCTACGTGGGCGGGATGCTGCGGACCCTGTTCAGCTACCGGAATAAGCCGGTGGTGGTGAGGGTCGGCGACGAGGTGGAGGAGTACCGGGTGCTCAACGTGGCTGTGGCCAACGGCGGCTACATGGGCGGCGGCATGCACATTGCCCCGCAGGCTGAGCTTGGTGATAGCCTGCTGGATGTGGTCATCATCGGCGATATGGGCAAGCTGGAACTGCTCAAGGAGTTCCCCAAGGTATACAAGGGGACTCACGTTAGTCTGCCCAAGGTCAGGATGAAGAAGGGAAGCCAGGTTGCCATTGAGTCCTCAGAAGCTGTGCTGGTCTATGCCGACGGCGAGCTGCTGGGGGAGTGCCCCGCCTCCTTCCGGGTGGTGCCGGGGGCTTTAAGTATCGTAGTTTAGTGCGCTGACTGAATAACCCTTTTCCCCCACCTTTGCTGACGTTTGTTTTTCTTTCCCACCCTCCCGCCCACAGAGGTTCCACCTCTAAAACTTTTTTGGGATATGCCCCACATCCCCTGAGTTTTTGTTGATGGGAGAAAGCCTAACTTAATTGGGTGGGGGGAGAAGGGGAGGCGACTAATCAGGGGTGTTTGAGAGGGGGCTTTAGCCCCCTCTTCTAAGAAAATAGTTCCCCCTCTCCAAGAGTGGAGAAGAACTGAACACCATGGGAAGTTACATGTGCTCATTAGCACAGAAATCCGCGAACACAAATTAGCTAGTCAGACGCTCTTACTGGCATGAGTTCAAGAGTAGCAGCAACGTACACGGGTGCTTGAGACAGCCTAGAGGACGGCAACAGGACTCCGGTTCGAATACCCTTATGTGCACTGAGACCTTATTTTACCAACAAGGCTTCCGACTCGCAAGCGGGGAGCTTAATATACTATTGATGTAGTATCCCGCGTCATACAAATAGCTATACAATCTTTGGTACTGATATTGGACAGAGGAAATTACCTGAAATCCTAAAGCCAGATATAAAGATTCAAGCGATTGCTGCTATCCGACAAAAACCTCTTTTGTGACCTAAGAAACAAAACAAGAAAACGTGACCTTCATGCCGAATACCGAGAGCAGTATGCTTGCGTGGAGTTTGTGTTTGGGTATTGACATTATAACCAGGTATGGTTTATCGTTCATACTCAAGAAGGAGGTGAACCAATGCAAGCATACTGTATGAAATGCCGGACAAAAAGGGAAATGAAGAATCCTAAGGCCATAACTATGAAGAATGGCAAGCCGGCAACTCAGGGTGTATGCCCGGTGTGTGGGACTAAGATGTTTAGAATCGGTAAGAGCTGAAATTACCGGAACAAGAATCAATGAAGGCTGGGTATTTGTACGTAATGAATACCCAGCCTTTTTATTGCAGATTGCACATAATGGACTAATGTGCAGTCGAACTTTGTAGATGGTAAAATTATCTATGGGTATCATTATCATCGGTGAGCCAGTCCTCCTATGATTGTCAGAGAAACCTACGCGAGAAGCATTTTATCCAGATCAAGAGTTTATGAGTATACTATTAATCCTTACGCTGGTTGTCAGCTAGGGGAAATTGCCTGAAGTCCTAAAGCCAGATATACTTCATTTGCACCTCCCTATGGCGTATTTGGGTTACCTTAACCTCAAACTCTACACCATAGACCCAGGAGATGCGTTACTCTTTCATGATACCTAAATTCGTGCAGTGCGGGCTCATTGAACAATCTGAGTAATCGTTCAATAGTGGTTGAAATCACAATTGGAAATCGGGGTTTTCTATCCGGCTGAGTAAACACCTGTTGAATCTGAGAGTGTCTCTCTGGCTAAAGAAATAAAGCTGTTAGCGGTTGGCGGCAAGAGAAAATCTCGGCGGACAAGGACATCTACTCCCACCCGGATATCATCTTCGAGATGAAGTATCTTCAGCCGGCCCTCAGAGACTTCCCTCTCTACGTTTTTCATGCAGTAGAAGCTAATGCCCTTTCCATCCTCAACCAGACTCCTGCCCTATTCTATATTATCCACCTCTACAGCGATAAGATAGGACGCTGCCAACCCTTCGAAATCAAGCTTTTCTAAAATAACCTGTCGCGTAGCTGAAGTTTCTGGTCCCAGGATTAAAGGGTAATCACGGAGGTCGGCTAGCTCAATCTTCTCCTTCTGGGCAATAGGGCTTGAAGGGGAAGCAACCAGCACCATCTTTTCCCCCTCCGAAATAGCGATACACCTGATTTCAGGATTTGCATAGTCCCGGCTTACCACGATACCCAGGTCAAGCTGGTAATTCAGAACATCCTCAATAACCTTGAAAGAAGGGGCATGTTCAACGATGAGCTTTACATGAGGGTAAAGCTCTCTGAATCTGGCGGCGGTTGAGGAGAAGCTGGAGCTGAAGGTAAGAGCGATGCCGACACGGAGGCTGGCCTCTTTCAGATTCTCGGCAAACCTTTCAGCGTTAACCAACTGCTGGTAGATCTGCTTGGAGTATTTAAAGAGACCTTCTCCGGCACGGGTAAGTGACAGCTTTTTCCTCTTTATATCAAGATATCAAGGAGCTTGGTGCCAACAGACTTCTCTAGGGACTTAATGTGGTAGGTTACGGTTGGTTGGGACAGGAACAGCTTCTCGGCAGCGGCGGTTAGACTTTTCTCATTGACAACAAGGTAAAAGACAACGAGATTATAAACATCCAGCTTTGGGATAGACATTGTAACTTCCCTACTCTGCTCGAACCCAAGCCTTTCTAACTGCTCCAGTCTAGTGCGGGACTAATTTTCAATCAGGGCAAAGCAAACCGCCCTTATTTATAGGGTAAAATCTATAATATCATAGTAAATTTTGTATTGCAACTTACCTATTTGGCCCAGTACTTCTCCCTCAGTTCCCTCTTCATAATCTTACCTGAGGGATTCTTGGGTAGAGATTCCACGAATTCAACTGACTTGGGCGCCTTGTAGCGGGCTATTTTCCCTTTGCAGAAGTTAATAACCTCCTCCGCGGTAAGGCTCGCCCCCTTCTTCAGGCTGATTACGGCGTGGACCTTCTCCACCCAGTACGGGTCAGGGA
>Ga0315548_1000170_pt1 | contig 59515 bp, 52 predicted proteins | sample SalMarSW160110MG_2_FD_202540 | JGI IMG/M metagenome (GOLD analysis project Ga0315548, IMG submission 202540) | Salt marsh sediment microbial communities from the Plum Island Ecosystem LTER, Massachusetts, United States - Salt Marsh Sediment SW1601-110 ... | reverse complement strand
TTTTCAATCGCTTTGACCAGATTAGAACACAGTTGCGTGCCGGCGGGGAAGAATTGTCGCTGGCTTTACCTATAGCTAAGGAGATAGTGGAACTGCACGGCGGTTGGATTTGGGCCGAAGGCAGGGATGGCGGAGGAAATAATTTCTGCTTTACTCTGCCGAAAACTAGCGTACAGCCGGCTGTTGCTTCGACCAGTTAAATGCGGATAGAAAAATGACCGATATACCGAAACATAATAAATTTGTGCGGGGGATATAACTATCTTCATGAAAGGAAACTCTAATGTTTAAGAAAAGAAACTCTGTAATGCAAAAATTTGCACTTGTGCTGATGTTACTGCTTGTATTTGCACTTAATGCCCAATTATTAGCACAACAACAGGACACAGATAAGCCAACAGATGTTTTTGATATGCCTCTCGAGCAATTGATGGAGATTGAAGTTGTATCTACTGCAACCCTGACGGAGACCAAGCCGCGCCTTGTCCCTTCAACTATGACGACCATCACTGCTGGGCAGATTCGGGCCTCCGGTGCCCGCAGCCTGTACGAGCTGCTCGACATCTACGTACCCAACCTGCAATGGATGAGACACCACTGGGAGAATGATATGTTGGGACTGCGCGGGATTATTAGTGACCGAAACGATAAATATCTGCTGCTCGTTAATGGGCGTGTTTTGAATCAGCATGCCCACTTCGGAGTAATAAGCGAGCAGGATCTGGTCGTACTCGGTGATATTCATCATATTGACGTTGTTCGAGGCCCCGGCTCCGCTTTGTATGGACCCGGTGCTATATCAATGGTGATTAACATCGTTACATTCAACGCTGAGACATTCCAAGGCACGGAAGTAACAGGCCGTATGGGTGCTGTTGAGGAGTTCTACACTGCGGAAATGAGGCATGGCCGAAAATTCGACTCCAATGACGGCGGAATCTTCATTTACAGCGGTATCGGTAAATATGTCGGCGCAAGCAAATATGATGCACCACAGATTTATCCCTTTACTTTCCCCGAAACAGGGGGCGCTCCTGCCGGAACAGTTCCGGGAGATGGTACCAGGGCCGGACACCCTATGACGAGACCCGCTATAAACCGTGACGGAGCAGATGCCCTTGGGCATATGCCGCCCGCAAAACTACACATCCAGCTGACTAAAGGCAACCTGGATATCTGGGGACGCTACACCCGAGGTGGAAAATTCTTCACCTGGCATACTGAGTCTATAGCCCGTGCTCCCTATGGGCATGGCGACTGGGCATGGTACTCTAAGACTCCACCTAATATTATATCAAACTTCTATGTTTACCAACAACTGACCGGATATATTGGGTATAAGCAGGAAATAACCGACACGCTCGACATCGATTACGCATTTAGCTATGAGTCGATATCTGTCGGTAAAGAAAGAGAACGTAGACCTGTTGATAACTATCGTGAGGATAACTACTACGCCAAGGCACTATTGAAATGGCTGCCAAACAATCATCACAAGATTGCCTTCGGCCTCGAATACCAATACCGGGATTTCGGCCATTATCCCTGGTCTGGTCTTGGCTACCACCCGGTTGATAGGGCCGGTACTACCAAATCACAAAACCCTCACGCTGCGGAATGGGGTTACAATAATATAATGCCGCAGTGGAGAACCGAAATGTATTCGTTTTTAGGTGAGTGGCAGTGGAATATCAACGACAAGTGGACGACCTTCCTCGGCGCTCGGCTGGACGACCATACATTTGTTGACCTTATGTTCTCTCCTCGCGCTGCATTAGTACACACGCCGAATGAGAAGGAAACATATAAGCTGATGTGGTCGCGGTCAGTACGAGCAAACTATGAGAATGAGATGAAGAAAGAGCACGACGCCGGAAACGGTAATAGCGACCCTGAAAAACTCGACAGCGTCGAAATCCGTTACGAAAGGCAGCAAAACAAGAATCTTGACCTTGCTGCATCATTTTTCGTCCACTATAACCTGCAAGCTATTGCATATAATGAGAATATTCAGGGTTGTGACATCACCGGTATCCAAAGAGAATTCGGCTTCGAGCTTGAGGCTGATTACCACACTGAAAAGAGCCGTTTGAATATCTCACATGGGTTTACAAAGCTTTATTCCTTCACCCTTAATGGGGACCGAAAGACAACTTTCCCCGAAGTCCCGACCCAGTATATCACCGCCAAACCATACGGTTACGGCTGTGACTTGACTAACTGGCCCAATCACATAACCAAGCTAACGGCCCAGCACAAGCTCAATGACAAATGGACAGTTGACGCATCAATGCGCGTCTACTGGGGATTCCCGGGAATGAAGGATTTTGACCATTACTACCCCTACAGTGGGGGAGGTGCTGCCGCCACTGGTGATCCAATAATCAGAAAAAAGAGTTGGGATACGGCATATCGCGGCAGCTACTACCTGGACCTTGGCCTGTCATATAAGCCGAGCAAAAACCTCGAAGTCGCGGTGACCGGCTACAATCTGCTTGGTATTTTCGACAAGGATTTAAACAAACGTAACTACGTAGAGACAAAGGGTGCCGGTGATTTCCGCAGCCACGCGGCGGCTGTTGGCTTCTCACTGACTTATAAATTCTGAAATACAACACCAGGTTACACAAGTATCAAAGGATAAGAAAAGTTGAGAACCAGAACTTATAGCTTAATAGTCTTGGCTTCGGTCTTGTTTATGGCATCGATCGCACCAAAGGCCAGGGCTGATTCACCGCCCAGCCAAGAGTATCAGGTAAAAGCGGCATTTTTATATAACTTCCTCCAGTTCGTAGACTGGCCTGAAGAAAACCTCGCCGATAGCAATGAACCAATAATCATAGGCATTATCGGCAAGGACCCTTTTAAAAATGCCTTTGAACCAATTAAGAACAAAAAGGTTAAAGGCAGGGCCGTTGTTACAAAACGGTTTAAGAGTTTTGAAGACCTGAAAAAATCCACCGAGAATGATATACCTGAATCGAACCAGGAAATTAAAACGCTTACGAAATGTCACCTGTTGTTCATCTGCTCTTCAGAGCAAAAAAACCTTAAGGAAATCATAGATACAGTGAAACACCATAGTGTCCTGACGGTTAGTGAGATGGAAGGTTTTCTCGAAAGCGGTGGTATTATCAATTGGTTGGTAGAAGACAAAAAGGTTCGTTTTGAAGTCAATACCGCTGCTGCCGAACGGGCCAAACTCAAGATAAGGTCTAATCTCCTGCGATTGGCTAAAAGAATAGTCAAAGAAGATATAGAAGCAGACTCATTTTGGAAGGCAAGGAAAGCTGATTATGCCTGTCTTACGAAGTATGACAATAAAAGATAAGCTGATATTCATTATCATGCTCGCATGTATTACCGGCTTGATATTGGCAGGCACCGCCTTTATCGCCTGGGAGCAAAACACGTTTCGCAGTAATCTGGTGAGAGTGTTGTCTACTCGAGCATCAATACTGGCGGAAAACTGTAAATCATCTCTGGCTTTCCAGGATGCCGAGGACGCAGAAAATGTGCTGAAGGGCCTTCATGTGGACCCTTCCTTGATGTCCAGCACTGTTTTCAACGATAGAAATGAACATTTCGCAGCGTATTATCGTGACAGTAGTGTAACTAAAGTGACTCCAATCGAGTTTAAGAAAACAACAGCTATTTTCAATAAAGATTCTCTGGTAGTCTCCTCCCCTATTGTTCTTGACGACGTAATAATAGGTACAATTTGTCTGCAGTCGGATTTGAATTTTCTACGCGAATCGCTGAAACGTGGCATCCAGATAATGGCTACCGTTATATTTCTCTCTTTGCTGGCGGTATTTTTGGTTTCGTCCCGGCTTCAGAGGGTTATTTCCAAACCGATTTTAAGTCTGGCCAAGGTCGCAAAAGCCGTCTCGGAGGAAAAGGACTACTCTACTCGAGCCATCAAACACAGTAATGATGAAGTGGGTTTACTTATCAACGCATTTAACGAAATGTTGGAGCAAATCCAACAGCGAGATGCAGAATTAGTCAACGCTAAAGAGAAGCTCGAAATAAGAGTCGAAGAACGTACCGCAGAGCTTACAGCCGCCAATGAACAATTAACCCGGGAAATCGATGTGCGCAAGAAAATAGAAGAGCAGGTGCGTAAAGCTGAAGAAAACTACAGAACGCAATTCGAAGGAGCAATGGATGCCATCTTCGTAGCTGATGCCGAAACAGGCATAATAATCGACTGTAATCCCGCGGCAACAAGATTGGTTGGCAGGGAAAAATCAGAACTTACCGGCCAGCATCAGCGGATTCTACATCCTCCGGAAAGCATCGATAGAGAATTTAGTAAAACTTTCAAGGAGCATCTCAGAGAAAAACAGGGCCAGACCTTGGAAGCACAGGTTATTACTAAAACCGGAAAGACAAGAGATGTCGCAATAAAGGCTAGTATCATTGAAGTCAGGGGAAGAAAACTCCTGCAGGGCATATTCCGCGATGTAACCGAAAGCAAAAAGGCTGATATGCTCCGAAATCAGCTTCTCGAACAGTTGGCAAGTGCCAATCAGGAGTTGAAAGATTTCGCCTATATAGTATCACACGATCTGAAGGCACCGCTGCGAGGTATTAAAACCCTGGCCGATTGGATAACAACCGATTGGGCAGATAAGCTCAATGAAGATAGCAGACAGCAAATAAATTTACTTACAAACAGAGTAAACAGAATGCATAACCTCATTGACGGTATCTTGCAGTATTCCAGAGTCGGACGTGTTGAAAAAGAAACAGTTCAGGTTAATCTTAATGAGCTTGTTCCGGAGGTTATTGATATGCTTGCTCCTCCCGAGAACATTACTATTACAATCGAAAACGAACTGCCTGCAATTGTGTTTGAGCCGACCCGCATTATGCAGGTATTCCAGAATCTGCTCAGCAATGCTGTGAAATATATTGATAAGCCGAAAGGTCTGATAAAAGTTGGTTGTGTTGAAGAGGATGGCTTCTGGAAGTTTAGTGTCGCCGATAATGGACCCGGAATTGAGGAAAAACACTTTGAAAGGATTTTTAAAATTTTCCAGACGTTAACGCCGCGGGACGAGTTTGAAAGTACCGGCATCGGCCTCACCGTATCAAAGAAAATCGTGGAGTTATACAAGGGCAAAATCTGGGTAGAGTCAAAACCAGGCGAAGGAAGCACGTTCTTCTTTACATTACCAAAGCAGGAAATAGGAGCTAAGGATGAGAAACTCCAAGCCAGTGTTATTAGTTGAAGATGACAGTGTTGACGCAATGACCGTTAGGCGGGCGATTAAGGACCTCAACGTTGCTAATTCATTAATCCACACGCTAAATGGAGAAGAAGCGTTGGAGTACTTAAGAGAAGAGGGTAATAAGAAACCGTGTATTATTCTTCTGGATTTAAATATGCCGAGGATGAACGGTATCGAATTTCTGAAAGTCATAAAAGCCGATAATGAATTAAAAAAGATTCCAATCGTAGTTTTAACTACCTCTCAAGAAGAACAGGATAAAGCTGAGAGCTTTAAGCTCGGAGTTGCCGGTTATATGATCAAGTGCATTGACTATAAAAAGTTTGTGGAGATAATCAGGACAATCAGTCTTTACTGGAATTTAAGTGAATTGCCGGATGGCGAAGAATCCAAAACACTATCCAAGCTAACCCCCTAATAAAAAATTATTCAACAATCAGCGAGGATAAACCACATTTACGCATTTGCTTTACCTGTTTGCTAATCTAAGTACCAGTCGCTCTGCTGCCACCTCGGCTTTCGCTCGCCCTGTTTTTATTGCATAGTCGGTCGCAGCTAACTGCTGTAAAATAGAACCTATCTGTTTCAAAGACATTTTTCGAAGTTGTGCAAAAAAATCCTTCTCTTTATCGCCCCATATTCTCAGTCTCTTTGCGACTTCGGTAGCGCCAACTCCATTTTCAAGCAGAACTTTAGCACCGAACATCCTGCGGAAATGAAACGCAAAAGCACCGATTACGGTATACTCTGCTGTTTTGTCCTCAGCGAACATAGTTCTTAGCCGGCATATCGCTTGTGTGATGTTGCCGGCGATAACAGCATCAATCACCGTAAAAACACCGAACATACGATTATGACCAATCAGTAACTCTATATGTTGTTCTGTTATCAACTTTTCGCCATGTGAAAACAGAGCCAGCTTGTCAACTTCACCGTATAGTCGGACCAGCTCATCTCCGGTCAGCTCGATTAGAAGTTCTGCGGCGGCCTCACTGATATTCTTCTCGTGTGCATCTCTGGCATATTGTATAAGACGCTGCGGCAGTTGCCATCGCTTCGGCTGTGCTACAGTGAACAATTTACCGACTGTGGGTAACCTTTTAGCCAGTTTGGTCCGCGTAGGCCAACTGCTCACTGTTAATATAAGTACGCCCGTAGGACAGGGATTATCAAAATATCTCTCAAGCAACTCTCGATTCTCAGAAACGAATTTGTCGGCGCCTTTTACAAGAACGACCCTTCTTTCTGTCAAAAATGGCAGTGTGCGAAGTTCGTCTAAGACCTCGCTGGCCGAAACCCCCGCGGGGTCGGCATTTAAAAGTTCTGTCACTCTTTGCTCCGGTTTCAGTAGCTTTTCAAGGAGCTTTTCGCACTCAGCATAGACAAGGGATTCTTCTTCGCCGACTATCACATAAATCAACTCGTGTTTCTTCTTGGACTCGCCTTTACTTTTAGCCATTTTACTCAACTGAGAAAGACTGTCGAGGTGCTATTTCGATTTACGGCTTCTTTTACCCTGTTTTTTCTTGGCTTTCGGTTTGGATTCGGGATTAGTTTTAGATTTCACCTTCGAATCGTCAATATCATCAGGGCTTATTTTCTCCGCGGCTACAAGTTTATCACCTGCCTTGAGCTTTATTAACCGAACGCCCTGTGTGTTTCTGCCTATCGAACGGATTTGCTCCAGGCCGGTGCGAATTATCATTCCATTAGCCGTTATCATCATTAGCTCATCCTGTTCCCGAACCGCTTTGATAGTAACTACCTTTCCGTTCCGGGCGCTTGTTTTTATATTTATCAGCCCTATTCCTCCTCTGTTCTGGCAGCGGTAATCGCCAAGGCTGGTCCGCTTGCCGTAGCCTCTCTCACAGACAGTAAGCAGCGATGCCCCTTTCTTCAATATCACCATACCAACAACATTATCTTTGCTGCGAAGTTTTATACCCTTGACGCCTCGCGAGACCCGACCCATCGAACGCACCTGCTCTTCACCAAAATGTATCGCCATGCCGTCTTGCGTGCCAAGTACAATATGGTCTTTACCTCCTGTCAACGCAACACCGATTACCTCATCATTGGGGTCAAGTTTGATTGCAGTAACGCCTGTGGCTCTCGGATTGCTGTAAGCCGAAAGCTTCGTCTTTTTTACAATACCGTTCTTAGTGGCCATAACAAGCTGACTTTGTTCTTTCCCCTCATTGCTTTCGTCATCAAATTTCCGCACACTGATTATCGAGGTTATTGTTTGGTCGCCCAGCTTCAAAAGGTTGACGATATTTCTGCCTTTGCTCTGTCTGGACATACTTGGAATATCATAGACTCTTAGCCAATAGCATCTGCCGCGATTGGTGAATACGAGCAGATAATCGTGCGTGGAAGCGGTGAAAAGATGATTAATAAAATCTCCCTCTTTGATGTCAGAGCCGATAACGCCTTTACCACCTCGTGCCTGTCTGCGATATGCATCAACCGGCAACCGCTTCACATATCCGGAATGGCTTATCGTTACAATAACTTCCTCTTCTGCGATTAAATCCTCGATATCAAGCTCCTCAACCTTAGAGCTAATTGCTGTCCGCCTCTTGTCGCCGTATTTCTCCTTTATTTCGTGGATGTCTTCGCGGACAATATCCAGCAGAACCTGCTCACTGGCCAATATCGCCTCATAGTCTTCTATCTGCTCGGTAAGGTCGGCGTATTCTTTGGCAAGCTTTTTCATCTCCAGTCCCGTTAATCTTTGCAGTTGCATTGTTAAAATCGCATCAGCTTGTGGGCCTGTAAGAAATTGGTTGCTCTTACTTTTTTCTTTAATAAAAGCTTCGGGCAGGATTTCTTTAAGCGTAGCCGAAACGGATAATTTCAGCGGCTTCTTCATCAGGTTCAGCTTCGCCGTTGGTGTATCAGGCGACTTTTTTATCAGCTCAATGATTTCGTCGATGTCGCTGACCGCAAGGATAAGGCCTTCGAGAATATGGGCCTTATTTCTGCATCTTTTTAGCAAAAAGCTGCTTCGTCTGCGGATGACGATCTTGCGATGCTCAATAAAACAGTTAAGCACCTGCCTGATATTAAGAGTTTCAGGTCTGTTCTTAACCAGTGCTATATTGGCAATAGCAAAGGTGCTTTGCAGAGGAGTGTAACGGTACAGCTTATTCAATGCAACTTCGCTGTCGGCGTCTTTCTTCAACTCCACCACAATCCGTAATCCATGCCGGTCTGATTCGTCCCTGACGTCGGCTATTTCCGCAATCTGACCCTCGCGTACGCAGTTCGCCATTTTGGAAACGATTATTGTCTTGACCACCATATACGGTACTTCGGTTATTACGATTCTTGTCTTGCCCTGCTTTGTTGTCTCGGTATCTGCTTTACCCCGGATTGTCAGATGGCCCCTGCCGGTAGTATAAGCGTCCATAATCCCCTTCCTGCCGCAGATAATTCCACCGGTTGGAAAGTCCGGACCGGGCAGGCGCTTCATAATATCCTTGAAGCCGCAGTTCGGGTCTTCTATGACCAGCAATAAGGCGTCACAGACCTCTGCAACATTGTGGGGCGGAATGTTCGTAGCCATTCCAACGGCAATCCCGGTAGAGCCGTTGACTAACAGGTTCGGGAACTTCGACGGCAGAACCGTCGGTTCTCGGCGCGTTTCATCATAGTTTGGCACAAAATCGACACTGTCTAAGTTAATATCTTCAAGCATTTCCATAGCCGGCGCTGCCATCCTCGCTTCGGTATATCTCATAGCAGCCGGCGGGTCGGCATCGATACTCCCAAAGTTACCCTGCGGGTTAATCAATGGGTACCGCATATTCCACTCCTGACCCATACGCACAAGAGTTCCGTATGTCGCCTGGTCTCCATGTGGATGGTAGTTGCCGCTCGTATCACCGACGATTTTCGCACACTTTCGGTGTTTGCTTCGCGGGCCGAGATTCAAATCATTCATCGCAACCAGTATACGTCTCTGCGAAGGTTTTAGGCCATCGCGGACGTCCGGCAGCGCACGCGAAACAATCACGCTCATCGCATAGTTAAGGTATGAAGTCTTGAGCTCATCGAGTATCCGTCTGTCCTCGAAATGTTCCGCCGTAAGGTGTCCTGTGGATTGCAGCTTATTAACTTCTTCCATAATTTCCTGCCTAACTTAATTTTCGACACTCAATACTCACGAGCATCGGGTAAACTACCTGCAATCGGATAAAAAGTCAAGAAAAAGAGATGATTAAATATCTGCTGAAACCAACAAAAAAGACAATAAGCGGCCGGCTTACCAGAGCTTATTCAGCCCGTTGTGCCCACCTCTCGCCGTCCCTCTCAAATTCAACTGTGTTTCTATGTATTTTGACAACCTTCACGCCGTCTATTATGTCCCCTTCTGCCATTACTGTCTCGCCAATTAAAGCCGATGGATTATCTTCAGAATATAATATCCCCTTTAGCGGTACTTCCTTCAGGGCAACCTCAACATCCTCCAGGGAAACCCCAACCTTGTCCTCTGCCCTTGGCCAGAAACGGTAGCCGATGCTGGCCGCAAGAATAACACTCAATATAACCAATGCTATAAGCCAGAATATTAAAGAGTTGTCACTTTTCTTTTCCCCTTCATCCTGGATGGCAGCAGCAGGTCGGATACCCTTGTTGGGTTGGACACCCTGCATAGGTTGGACACCGTGATTGGGTTGGACACCTTGCATAGGTTGGACATCCTGCATAGGTTGGACATCCTGATTAAGTTGGACTCCCTGTCCAAGACGAATGCCAAGACCGGATTGAATAGCAGGGCCTGGCTGCATACCACCAACAGGTTGGACACCACCGGCAGCACCGACTCTGGGTTCAGTATCAGGGCCACCGATACCAAGCTCAGCCAGTTCGGGAGTTTGTTCCGATAGCTGCCGATACACAAGCGCCACTGCTATCATAACCGTTGGGAAAGTTGCAAAAATACCGACACCAAAACAGAGAAAACCCAAAAAATTTATCATACCGCATAGAATAAGGAATAAAAATATAGACCCTTTGGCTCCGGCTGTCGCCAGGCTGCTTGCCTTCAGCGCATTGATAGGACCAAGGCCCTTATCAACAACAAAGTAGAAAGATAGGCTAAATTTGATTGACAAAATTACCAGCAGAATAAATAACACAGCAAAAACAGGCACAGCTATATACGGAGTACCCATCATGCCAACTAACAATACGAACGGCAAAATACATGCGGCAGAAATGCCGCCTATAATCAGAGTGTAAAGAATTCCTGTGCCTAAATATGACAAGAAGCAATCCCACCCATTAAATAAAGTGCCCAATCTTGGCCTTATACCGTCGCAAAAACTAAGAGCTATTCTGATTAAGCCTATGGCCACTATGGTCTGGATTATAAATGACGCAAGAAACAACGGAAGAACCAAAAAAGGCGATAGTACCATATTTTCCACCACCACACCAACGATTTCTCCAAGTAAAGATAACAGGAATATAACAATACCAAGGCCCACAAAGAACCAAAAGTTAGCCTTCATCACACTCCAGCCAAAACTCAGTACATCACCATAGCTAAAGGATTTGCTCGACATAAATTCCTCTTCTCCACTTTTAAGATATAGCCAAAAACTTCACTGCTAAGCCTTACAGAAGCGCTCCACTATCGCTATAACTCATAATCGGCTATTTTAAAGGGGGAGTTTCAAGAATATTTCCCTTTTATCGGACCTATATCTACTTGTGTTGATACTGTGTCGAATCAGCCTTAACCGCCGTGGATGAAGCGCATTCGGCCGATACAGGGTATCCACTTCCACGAAACAAACCAGTACATTATCCTGGATAGGCCGTTGTGCCGGCTACCTTTCAACAGAAGGATTTTAAGGTTCTCAGGCCAGGGAAACTCAAAACCGCCGGGCCAATAGACAAACAGTGCCTTACCCACAAGATAGTCATGCGGCACGATACCCTCTCTGTAGAACCATCCATTATTACCAATGCCAGCTCTCTTCCACCACCTGCCGTCCTCACTGTTGGGGCTGTTGTCACCTAATACGAAAAATTCGTCTCTGCCAAGGATAAAAGGATTGCCTTCTATTGCTCTTCCTTCTCCGGGACTGCTGATGCCTTTTGTTGAGGTGTAGTGAATATCTCTGAAAATCGCTATATGTGAGAGTGCCAGTGTGCCGGAGCCGAAAATCTTCACTCGTGGCTGGACATCCCTTTTCATTTCACCTGCATCCTCAGGAAAGCGACCCAAATCGTAAGTTAATTTGTCACTGCCGAATTGAAAAATCAATTGATGGTCAACATTGGCAAATTCGACCAGTGTAGATTTATTCATAGCTGAGCAATCAATTGTTTTATTATCTAATACCGTTTCTTTACCTTCCGAAACCTTGGCGATGACCATATCACCCCCAAAATCAATCCACGCTTTGTATATGGTTTGATATTTGCTTAAAGCTATGCCGACGCTGCCCCGCTGGCTGACCGATTGTGCGTAGAAACGTACCTTTAGGTCACTGCAGTACGGCATATATTCATAGCTTTCAACACTATCGTAAGCATATGTGGCTTTGAAATTATTTCCGAGCGAGGTGTCATAAAATAACGAATAGACTTCGTCGGCAGGGCTTTCTAACTGAAACCTGGTAGGGTCAGTTTTATCGATGCTCCATTTCGGCTCTGCAATATCCCTTAACGGCTGCTGCCAGGGGTGGCCGTTAAAGGAACCTTCTCGCGGCCGGGCGGGCTGAAAGTCGTTATCGTACACAGGCATCCACAGCTCTTCCTGAACTTTAGCAGGTTTTCGGCTGATTTGCCCGTCAATATAAACATCTCCATCGATTATCTCCACAGTTTCGCCAGGCCGACCAATCAATCGCTTAATATAATTCTCCGTAGGATTAAGGGGATTCTTGAATACTACTACATCCCAGCGTTTAGGCTCGAAAAACTGATAGATGCACTTTAGAACAAGTATCCGGTCGCCGTTGGATACGGGGGCTGCTCTGCCGACTGAGTCATAATAGCCGCAGTTCGGACAGCGGGAAATATGCGGTTTGACATTACCGGCAGCGACAGCATCCCTGCTCGTTCTATATCCTCTCGTCTCCAGACCACAGTCATAATCGTAGCCGCATTGCTTGCAACATAGGCGAAAATGGTCGCCTTTAAGTGTGTCAGCCATACTGCCGGTAGGAATCCGGAATGCCTCCAATATAAATGCCCGAACGAGAAAGGCCAGTATAAAGGCCGTTATCAGCCATTCAAAGGTATTGGCTATTTCAGACGCTTTGCCGCCTTCATATACTTTTTTTGAACTGGTTTTTTTGCTCTTGCTTACAGACATAAATGCCACCCGTACAATCGTCAAAACGTTAATTATGCCGATAAGTCCCTGTTCGGTCAATAAACTATTTTTCTGAATTTGGCCGGGACTTACCAAAACACAATGAAATATGCGATATGCGGATTAAAGTTTTCTCACCAATCCCACCACGACAGCCTCGATTCGGCAGGCCTTTGAGTAAATCGGGTCATAATTATCATTGGCTGGCTGCAGACGAACGGCGGATTTTTCCTTGTAGAATCTCTTCAATGTTGCATTTTCATCGTCCACAATAGCAACAACAAGTTGGCCGTTATCGGCTGTGCTGCATTTGCGGCAGATTACAAAGTCGCCGTCTATGATACCATCGCCGGTCATACTGTCGCCCTTTACCTCAAGGGCAAATATATCATCGCTGTTCCCGAAGCAAGAGCCAAGGGACAGCGACTCAATGTTTTCAATAGCTTCTATGGGTATCCCAGCAGCTATTTTACCTGCGAGAGGTATATTCACCTGCTGGCGGTTGCGCGGATTTGTGATTTCATTGTCAAGGCGGTTAAGCAGTTTTTGCGCTTTTGAAGTCAGCTTCAAAGAGCGAGCTTTGACCGGCAAAGCTGACAGCAGGCCTTTTTTTCGCAGTTCTGCGATATGCCCGAATGTGGTGCTTCGGCTTATGGCAAGCTGCGAGGCCAACTCTGCAATCGTCGGGGAATAGCAACAGCCTGCCTGAAAAACGTGAATCGCTTTTAATAGCTGTAGTTGGCGAGGAGTGAGCTGATTTTCCATCATTGCTTTCAACGGCATATTCTAAATTCTCCTGTGAAGTAGCTAAGCCACAGGCTGAACCGAGTAATGTGGCTATTATTTCGTTTAGCCGGCCGAGTAATTTAGCCGGCTGTTTCTTAGGGTTCTGGGATTGCGACGGCCAAATAGAGACGAAATCGCCGCCCGGTCCGAATCTGCATACAGGCTTGCCTTTGGCGAAGTCTCGCCTTTCGGCGGACTCAATTTGCTTGTTTGGGTGGCTATTCATTTTAAGAACTCAAGATACAGGGCCAAATATATTTTACTCTTACAGCAAATGCTTCTATCGGTAATATGAGGGTCAAAACCCTAACAAAAACCGAACAAAAATCGACGGATTGAGAGATTTTTTTTCAGTTTTACGCTTTGCAGTTTCGTATCAGTAATAATATAGGGCGGAGTACTGGGATTTTGACGGCCAAACGATGGAAAATTTTTCATTTTTTTTGAAATTTCACTTGTCAACGCACTTTTAATAGTACATATTGTATTAAGGATACTAATACACTTTTGGGTTAAGTGTTTTTTGGAATGATTTGCAGAAAGGTAAAAAAAGATTCTTAAATGGCACTGTGGATACAAATATCGCCCGGTTCGGACAAGCCAATTTATGCCCAGATTGTAGAGCAGATAAGCGAGGCCATCGCAAAGAATGAGCTGTCAGCTGGCGACAAGCTACCTGCGGTCAGGAAGCTTGCGGCGGAGTTAGTAATAAATCCCAATACGGTTGCCCGCGCCTACAGCTTTTTAGAGCAGGGCAAATTAGTTACGACCAAGACCGGCTCAGGAACGTTCGTTAGTGACCCGAGGCTATATAGCCGTGATGCCGCAGATATTAACATGCTTGCTGAAAGAATGGACACGCTCATTACAAGGGGTCTGAATATAGGACTGGAAGCAGGGGATTTGGCTGCTATGTTCAGAGACAGGACAAACAAATTTGTCAGTAAACAGAAAAGCGAGGAAAAGAAAAAATGATTGATGAGGTGGTATTGGAGACACGAGGTCTTACTAAATATTATGGCAGTGTCTTTGCGGTCGACCACATAGATTTGAAGATTCCGCGTGGCTGTATATGCGGCTTTGTCGGCCGAAACGCAGCGGGGAAAACCACTGCTATCAAGCTTATGCTAGGATTGTTGAATCCTACTGCAGGGACATCAAAACTGCTGGGTTGCGATTCGGCGGCGTTAACGCCCGCCATTCGTCAGCGCATAGGTTATGTAACAGAGGGTCATCGACTGTTCGGCTGGATGAATATTGTAGAATTGGAAAGGTTTCAGCGGACGTTTTTCCCAGGGCAGTGGGACGGAAAGTTCTTTGCCGAGATGATTGAGTATTTCGGCCTGAGTAAAAAGCAAAAGATAAAACATCTCTCAAATGGCCAGCGTGCCCAGGTTTCACTGGCCCTAGCTCTGTCACCAAATCCGGAGTTATTAATTATGGATGACCCGACGCTTGGGCTTGATGCGGCAATAAGGCGCCAGTTTTTGTCGGGTATGATTGAGATTATTATGCGGGAGGGAAGAACGATACTTTTCTCAAGCCATATTCTCGGTGACGTCGAAAGGGTCGCCGACAGAATAGTGGTCATTGATAAAGGCGTAATAAGAGCCGATTGCAAATTAGAGCAGTTTAGAACAGCAGTCAAAAAGGTAATACTGGCGTTTGAGGATTCTGCGCCACTACAGGTGGACATCGACGGTTTGCTGCACTGCAGGCGCAGTGAAAAGGAACTCGCCATGATTCTGGTCGGTATCAATGACGACAAAATCGCCGAATTGGCCAAATCTGCCGGGGCGGAGAAATACCATATTGCCAATATGAATCTGGAAGATCAGTTTATCGAATATACGGCCCCAGACGGCCGAGGGAAACTATTCAAATGGGAAGAAATATAAGATGAAATTCCTTGCATTACTCAAAAAAGAACTTCGTGAGTGCCTGCCATGGATTGTTGCAGCGGCGGCGTTTTTGCTGATTTTCGGCAGTCTTGAGCTTCGGAGTATGGTGCGACGCGACGTGGAGGAGTACCAGTATCGTGTTTTCGAGCGATATTCGGAGGTTTCAGCGTACGACCTCGGAAAGTATCCGCTTGGCGATGTTGGCGCATTGGTATTCATTTCGGCTGTTGGGCTTGGTCTTGCGCTCGGTGTGCGCCAATTCTGGGTCGCTGACTTTACCGGGACATGGGGTTTTACTTTACATCGTTCAACGGACAGAACAAGAATACTTGCGGCCAAAATATGTGCGGCCATTATATCACTAATTGCGGGCGTCGGTCTGGTGTTGTGCTATCTGTTCTGGCGAGCAAGCTTGCCCGATTATTCACCGGTTCCGCCGCCTATAGGATTTTTAATCGGCGGATGGTTGATTTGCGGCGTGGGGCTTCTGTTTTACTTAGGAGCCGGTCTTGCAGGCCTTAGTAAAGCAAGGTGGTACACGACCAAACTGGCCGGACTCGGCTTCGCAGTCTGGATGTTTTTCACCTTCACACAACAATGGACACTTTGGTGGAGCTTCGTCACGCTTGTGATTGGTACGGGCGTTCTGCTTTATTTGATGTGGGAGACGTTCCTGAAGAGGGAATTTTAGTAAAGGGGATTCAAACAATGGTGAAACGAAACGTTTTAGAATATGTTTCTCAACCGGCAGAAGAAGTTATCGCGCTGATTCTGATTATGTTTATCGTATTCTTTGCGCAGTTTCTTGTGACAGAGCTGGTATGGCTATATACGTATGAGAAGCCATCACCCCCAATATACCCGGATGACCCCGAATGGAGAGTTCATGGAGCGGCAAAGTATTTTCTTCCAGATGGGACGATACATCTTGTGCGCAGGATAGATACGGAAGATAACGGTGACTATACAAAAGAGGAAATCACAGATGTAAACGGCAACATTCTTTGGCAGGGGATTCGCAAAGACCGGCCTTTTAAGTATCTTGAATGGGAGTCATCGCCGCGAGAGTATGCAGAGTTTTATGGCGAGCAACAGATAAGCCGTATGCTGTTGAGTCCACCATTGCCGTGCGTTCTGGAGGTGCCTGTCAGGATTGGTGAAAAAGTTCAGGAGGTCTGGCAATATGACCTTGAAGCACAGTTGTTTGTCGGTTACAGGATTGAAGGCGGCCTGATGGGTTATCTCGGGGCTGATGGATTTGTCTTTTCAAAAGCACAGGCACAACCACTCGGTAAATTTAAGGGACTGGCGTTGTGGACGGACAAAGACCCCTCGTCTATCGTAATGCTGGGGGTGACGAAACGACGAATTTACCAGATAGATTTTCGCACCCACAAAGTCGAAACAGTTTTCGACAGCGGCCAATCCGATATTGAATCTATACGGTGGCATCGATGGAGGCCGATGAATCCCAAAGACCAGAATAGTAATGATATTCAGTATCGACCGTTGATAGACTGCCGAACCACAGACCACAGACATCACCTGATAATGTGCGAGCCGAACAAAATACTCACAGTGGAGCTACCTGAGCAAATGCAAACAGAGCAGTCGTCCGAGTATTGGGTATCTAAAGTGAACTTCACAACCACCAGGGATGCTTTGTTTTTGCAGTATCGTGAAAAACACTTCAATCCACCGAAATCGCATAAACTCCTTGAGCAATACCAGCGTGAATATAACAGCAAACCGCGACCGCAATCACTGCAAATTTACAAGGTCTCCAACGATGGTAATCTTGAACTTGTCAACCAGTTCGACTGGATTAGACCTGTCTGGGAGAAACCATATCCCGCAGACCGCAGAGAAGCAATTGTGAGGTGGGCAAGCACAACGTCGCCGCCAGTGTTCGATTTGCTGTGGTATCTGTTCGGCGACAGCTTGTATGAGTTCGGCAGCGAGGGGGTGAGTACAATGCGAATGATGCAGGCGTATGCCGTTATAATCACAGAATGTCGGCCGCGTTATAGTTTGCTGAACTGTGTATTGAGCGCCGCAATGATGGTGATTGCTCTTTGGCACGGCTGGTCGAGGCGGACTTCGTGGGGCAAACTATTTGTCTGGCTGGTTGTGGTTGGCGCGTTCAATCTGGCGGGTTTATTAGGGTATTTGGCCTTGAACCACACTGCCGTTATTAAGTGCCCGGTTTGCGGCAGAGGCCGAGGACTCGAAAGGGTCGATTGCGTCCTATGCGGGGCTGAATTGCCTGTGCCGGAACGAAGAAAACTTGACTTGATATTCGATACTTGAGCGCAATTGCGGCACAAAAGATAATCACTTTTTTTGCAGGAAGGCATTGGGCAATGATTCGATTATGTCGGTAGCTATTAAGCTGACCTGGCCGAATTTTTCTGCGGCGATGTCGCCGGCTAAGCCGTGGATGTAAACGCCGAGGACCGCTGCGTCGAAATTGCTCAGGCCCTGGCCCATAAGGGCGGTTATAACGCCAGTAAGACAATCGCCTGAGCCGGCTGTTGCCATACCGGGGTTGCCGGTTTTATTTATATAAACTTTTTGGCCGTCGGTAACGACTGTACCTGCACCTTTTAATACCACGATGGTTTTGGTACGCTGCGCTAATTTGCCTGCCTGGTCGCGGCGGTCGGGCGGGAGTTGTTCTCTGAATAGACCAGACCATAATCTTTTCATTTCTCCCGGATGGGGTGTGAGAATCAAATCCGCTTTTAGTTTGTCGGGCCAGTCTTTTATAGCGCTTAAGTTATTCAGGCCATCAGCGTCGATGACCATACGCAAATTTTCCTGCTGGAGGAGTGTTTCGAGAATCGACTGGATGCCTCCGCTGGTGCCGATGCCTGGGCCGAAGGCCAGACAATCGTTTTCATTTACGGCATCGAGTATAGTATTGATTGCCTTTGCGGATATTCGACCAGAGCTGTCTTCAACAAGTGGTACAGTCGTGTAGGATGGCTCTATCGAAGCAACTATTGGTAATACGCTTTCTGAGACAGCAACTCGGACGAGACCAGCGCCTGCGCGGAGTGCGGCCCGGCCGGCCAGTGCCGCAGCGCCGCTCATACCGATACAGCCGCCTATGATACAGACCCTGCCGAAATCGCCTTTGTGGGCGTCAGGTTTTCTTGGTTTTAATTTCGGAATTTTCTCTACTAACTGCATTTTTTATTTCTTTACCTCTATTTTTCGATTTATAAGTGCAGCGGTTACACCTGCGGAAAAACCATTGTCGATATTGACAACGGTAACACCTGAGGCACAGCTATTGAGCATTGTCAACAAAGCAGCGATACCGCCGAAACTGGCGCCTGTGCCAATACTGGTGGGGACGGCTATTACCGGACAGCTGACCAAGCCTCCTACAACGCTCGCTAACGCTCCTTCCATCCCGGCTATAACAATGATGACATTGGCGTTCTGGAGCTGTTGAGTATGCCCGAGCAATCTGTGCAGGCCTGCTACCCCGACATCACAAATCAGCTTTGTCCTCTGGCCCATAATTTCAGCGGTAACTTTCGCTTCCGCTGCGATGGGCAAATCGGCAGTACCGGCGGTAACTATCGGAATAACGGATTTTGAGGATTTGATTTTTTTCTGCTCCAGCACGATTGCTTTCGCTGCTTTCTCATACCTGACATTCCGGAACTTTCTTGTTCTGACCAGCGATACGAAAACATTTTCCTCTGCCCGTGTCGCCAGGACATTATTACCTTTTTCAGCAAGGTTCGAGAAGATTTTAATTATTTGTTCGGTGGTTTTGCCGGGACAGTAGATGACTTCCGGCAGGCCGCGTCGAATCTGGCGGTGATGATCTACACAAGCGAAGCCCAAATCCTCAAATGGAAGATGGCGAAGTTTTTCAATCGCCTGCTCAATGTCAATTTTGCCGGTTTTAACCTGCTTTAACAGTTTTTTTAATCGTTCAATCTGAATACTTCGTCCCTCGTTTATCCGGTAGCTATTGGCTCAAGTGTTAAGTCAGCAAAAAGTCCGGCTTTATATTTATGATACGCCAACGAAGCTACCATAACCGCATTGTCGGTGCAATATTGTTTTGGCGCTACCAGCAGTTTTTTTGCCAGCGTTGCCGATTCACACATCTGCCGTAAACGTGCTCGTAACTCCACATTGGCTGCAACTCCGCCGCCGAGAATAACGGTTTTAGCACCGATTTTTTTGATGGCGTACTGAGTTTTCTTAACAAGCACGTCAACCACCGCCGCCTGAAACGATGCAGCGATGTCGGCGATTTGCTCACTTGTCATTGAATTGACCTTGTTTTCGCCTTTCATATCCTGACCGTGGCAGTAATACAAAACAGCGGTCTTGATACCACTGAACGAAAAATCCAGCGAGTCCTTTCCAAGCATCGATACCGGGAACTTGATTGCCTTTGAATTACCGTTTTTAGCAGCTTTTTCTATAGCGGGACCGCCCGGGTACGATAATTTTAAGATGCTTGCTACCTTATCAAATGCCTCGCCTGCAGCATCGTCAATCGTGGAACCCAGCAGCACAGGCTGCAAAGGTGAATGATAATCATAAAGACAAGTATGCCCGCCTGATACTATCAAGGCAACTGCGGGTAGTTCCGGACTATCTTGCTCCAAAAGAGCCGACTGCAGATGTGCGTGCAGGTGATTTATTGCTATCAGCGGCTTTTCCCAGACAAATGCGAGGGTCTTGGCGGCGGTTACACCGACTATCAAAGCAACTGTTAATCCCGGCTGATTTGCGACAGCAATTGCGTCAATATTCTCTGTGCTAACACCCGCTTTTGCGATTGCTTCGGCTATAACCGGATATATTTTTTCGATATGAGCGCGGGATGCGATTTCGGGGACGACTCCGCCGTATTTCTCGTGCAGCTTCGTCTGCGAGGCAATTATAGAGGATTTGATAACCCGGCCGTCAGCAACAATTGCTGCAGCCGTTTCATCACAACTGGTCTCGATACCGAGAATATCTATGGATTTGCTCTGCATAAAACGGATATTAGCGAAAAAAAAGTAAAAAGTAAAGGAATAGCCGCATAGGACACAAGGGAGCTTTTTAGCTCTTAGTTTTTGTTTTAATTATTGATTTGGAAAGTAGGATTACCTGTTTGCAAATGCTTTTACAAACGCGTAGTAGAGAGAACCTGATTGGAATAAGCCGGGGCAGTTCGAAATCCGTGCAAGGATTTTGTGGTAATGAATCGCCGAGGATTTTTATGCTATTAGCTTCGGGGTAGTTTAATCCCATCTGCTTTGCCGTTTTGATAATCGGCACGTATTCGGGCTTGATATTTACCAATCTGGAGCAAATAACCTCCAATGCGAATGGCTCGGTTCCACCGAGAAGCCAGCCGAGCGGCCTTGCTCTGCCACGGATTGGCCCGGGGCCGTCCATTACCATAACGGCATCGATAATGGTCAGAGCAGGATTGAGGAATTTGTATATTTCGATAAGCAATTCGCAAAACTCTTCAGCGTTTTTTCCCTTTGCAAAGTGCCAGAGTGCCTTTTGCTTGCCGCTTACACAACCGAACATATTCTTGACCGCAAACGTAGTTACCAGCTGCTGATGCGTTTTGAACTTCGGCATATTTATAACAACATCCGCATCGAGCGCAATCGAACTTATGCCGACCTCGATTTTTTTCGCCCCTATTCGACACTTTCTCGGTTTATTGAGCTGTTTTACTGGCACGGATAGTTTTTTCAAGGTCTCTTCTAGCTTTAAAGCCTTTATACAGTTAAACACATTGCTCCAAGCGGGAGAATCGCCGATGAAAGGTCTTGCACCGAAATCTTTTAAGAGTTTAGCAACCTCAAGCAGTACCGCAGGGTCGGTCTGAGTAGCATGGCGGCGGGACCTCGGAGCGATAAAATTCGGCTTAAGCAAAACAGTATCACCTCGTGTTATAAACTTTCCTAATCCGCCGAGAAGTTCGAATTGTTTCGCAATTGCTTTGGCGATTTTGGCCTGGTTGTAATCGCTGCATCGAGTAAGTATCACCGTTGGATTGGGCATACGGCGGCTCAGTCAATTATTCGTGTGCAAAAAAGCAGGATTATTCTAACGATTGGTCTTGGTTTGGGTTTGCTGAAGAATAAACTGCCTAATGTTATTTGGTGTTCGATGTATTTTTCCGGTCCGAGCAGGATAAAGTCACCGGGGCTCATTTTAAGACAGAAGCCGGAAGAGGTAAAAAGGAACTCGGCCGATTTTGCCTGAGCAGCCAATCGCGGGATTGGGCTTGTTACAGGTGTTGGAAATACAGGCTGGGCATTAACCTTGCATACGCCTCTTGAGCCGGGGATTTTTTCAACTTTTATCCGCAGGGCGAGCTTACCCGGCCCGAGAGTAACACCTTCCATTAAACCGGCGCTTGAGATATAGAAGATGTCCTGTTTCTTATCCAGCTTGGTAATAGTAAAGTCATTAGTTTCGCCATCAGGCAGCAGTAGCGAAACTTTTTTTATTTGTTTACCGCCGACGCTACGCAATACACTGGCGATTATATCCCACATTTGGGTTTGGCCGAAGCCGACTAAAAAAGAATTGGCGCAGAAAGCGTCATAATCGTTAAATTCCAGTGGTTTTTTGTACAGCATTTGCCATATATCATTTATTGCGCTGAGGCTATCAGATGGCACTTCAAATACACGGATGTTAAGATTTACTGTTTTTAACAGTCGACCGGAAGTGTTGTTTACATTATTGAACGGAGCTAAATCGCTTATCTTGACCTGCTGCCATATAGGCTTTTCTTCTTTAGGGGCATCACAACCTGTAAGCACAGCGGCCATACAGATTACAACCATCATTTGGAAAAGGCGAATCATAGAAATAGGTTAGCGATTGTGCAGGGGGCTGTCAAATGCAATTGACAATTCACATTTTACGTTTTACAATTGGAAATTGTGTTGGGGAATAGTGTAACGGTAGCACAAATGACTCTGGATCATTTAGTCAAGGTTCGAATCCTTGTTCCCCAGTTGCTTTTAATTCCGTCTTATAGCTGATTCTGAAAGGGCAAAGTTACAGAATGCAACCCAAGATAATTTCTCTGATAATCTTTATTTTAGTATACATCTCATTCGTATTCTTCTCAACGAAAAGAACCTTAATTGCAGTTTTCGGTTCAGTGGTTCTTATGCTCTTGGGGGCAATCTCACCTAAAGAAGCAATTTTCGCTATTAATTGGAACGTTATGGGGATATTCGTCGGGACGTTAGTAGTAGCAGATATCTTTATGGAAAGCCGAATGCCTGCTTATATCGCTGAGGTTATTGTCGATAAAGCGAAAAATACCGGCTGGGCGATATTGTTTATTTGTGCATTGACAGGAATTATCTCCGCTTTTGTCGAAAATGTCGCCACTGTCCTGATTGTCGCACCTATTGCCCTGTCACTGGTGAACAAATTAAAAATAAGTCCTGTGAGCATGATGATAGCTATAGCTATTTCAAGTAACCTTCAGGGCGCCGCTACTTTAATAGGTGACCCGCCGAGCATGCTCCTGGGCGGTTTTGCTAAAATGAATTTTAGCGATTTTTTCTTTTATAAAAGCCGACCCAGTATCTTCTTCGCAGTTCAAATCGGGGCGGCAGCTTCGTTTGTAGTTTTGTATTTCATTTTCAGAAAACACAAAACAAAGATTCAGATTACACATGTGGAAAAAATAAAATCCTGGACGCCTTCGGTTATTCTGATACTGCTGATTATCACATTGGCTCTTTCATCGTTTGTTGATGTCGGCTTTTCGTATCTGGCAGGTGTAATCTGTGTAATATTCGGCTTTATCTCAATATTATGGGAAAAGCTCATCAATAAAGGCTCAATTTTAGAAGGCATAAAGTCTTTGGATTGGGATTCTGCGTTTTTTCTTATGGGAGTTTTCATCCTCGTAGGCGGTATTACTGTGAATGGCTGGATTAACACAATTTCTGATTCCTTGTCAGGTTTAATAGGCCAGCACATATTCTGGGGTTACACATTAATGGTGGTCATCGCTGTTTTTGTCTCAGCGTTCGTCGATAATGTCCCCTTTTTAGCAGCAATGTTGCCCGTTGCAATCTCTATGTCTGACAAACTCGGCATCAACCCATCATTATTGCTTTTTGGCTTACTTATAGGTGCAAGCTTGGGCGGTAACATCACCCCGATAGGCGCATCCGCCAACATTGTGACTTGTGGCCTTCTTAAAAAACAGGGCTACCATGTAAAGTTCAGCGAGTTTATGAAAATAGGCCTGCCCTTTACCTTGGCTGCGGTAACCGCTGCTTATTTGTTTGTCTGGTTCATCTGGAGTAAATAAACTTTTTCAAACAGATAAGAAGGCGGCCGTTAAAACTCCAAACGCCTAGTATATGCAAAGATATTTTTTTTCAATATGATTTGCAATAAAAGGCCAGTCAAAGACGTCTGAATTTATGAAAAATGATTAAACATTAAGAAAGGAAGGATAACAAAATGAAGACGTCAAGATACCTGTTAATAGTAGTAGGTTTGCTGATTGGATTATCGAGTGTGGCTTTCGCACGCCCCAGAGTGCAGGTAAGCTTAGGCTTTGGCAGTTCAAGCTTTCGCAGCGGTCACCGCAACGATAACAGACGCGGTACATTCAGGCCTTCTAATAATAACCGTCATCGTAAATGGGGCCGGGGTCGGCGTCATCATCGTCCACGCCGGAGAATCATTATTTCCCGCAGTGTATACCAGTACGATCGGAATCTGGGTTATTGTGTTGCTATTAAACCAATGGTAATTCAAGAACGAACGGTAATTGTGCAGCCGCAGCAATTCGATGAAAGCACACTGCAGCTAAATATGAGCCTGCAATACAGAAAAAGCGAACTTCTCAAACAGCTCCAGATAGCAAACAAAGAGCTGCGCAGGGAAGCGATAAGGGAATTAGCGGGATTTTCTTTTGATGATAACGTCAGACAGGCCCTTGAGGATATCTTGCTTTCGGACACGGACCCGGAATTGCGAGCAGAAGCAGCACAGGCATTCGGCAAAGTAAAGAACACAATTGCCCGCGCTGCCCTTGAAAAAGCAAGGGTGGAAGACCCCAGTGAGGATGTTCGTAAAGCAGCCGACGAGGCAATTAAAAGCATAGAGGAGAATTGATTCTTAAAGTTAACGGCTGTAGCCGTCGCTAAAAATGCGATGAGTTCAGCGTCTAATTTAATTCTTACCACTTGAATTCCGCAACAATTGGGGTATGGTCACTGGGCTTCTTCGCCGCCCTTGGCTCTTTATCTATGTAGCAGGCAGTGCACTTTTCCGCCAACGTTTTCGTGGCCATTATATGGTCCAGTCGCCAGCCGAAATTGCGCTTAAACGAATTTGGCAGCCTGTAATCCCAAAATGTATATTGCCCGACCTCGTTACAGTACATTCTAAATACATCGACAAATCCCCACCTAATGACCTTATTCATAGCCTGCTTAACTTCCTGACAAAAGCAAACGTGTCCCAATAAACCCTTAGGGTCATATACATCTATGGGTTGTGGGGCCACGTTTAAGTCACCTACCCATATGATTGGGTCTGTGGGATTGAAATTCTCCCTGAAAAATTTAAACAGTCGGTCAAACCACTTTAGCTTGTACTGGAACTTCTCTGATTCAGGCGACTCGCCCTGCGGGACATAAGTATTGACGACGACTATGCCGGCGATTTTAGCCGCAATCAGCCGAGCCTGGTCTTTAGGCTCATCGTCGAAGCCGAATTTTACGTTTGATATTTGGCTTTTGCTGAAAATTGCTACGCCGTTATAGCTTTTGTGCCCTTTAAAGACGTATTTATATCCAGTGGCTTCAAATGCATCTGTTGGAAAATCGACATCCTGAACCTTGGTTTCCTGGACGGCGAGAACATCCGGCCGATGCTCAAAAAGCCACCGGAGTACTATTGGCAGACGTGCACGCAGGGAATTGACATTAAAGCTGCCTATTTTCATTTAAGTTATCTCCGACATAAATTGTTGCATTTGTCCGATAGCATTGTCCGATAGTATTATAGGAGCCTGCCAAATGCGACAAACCGTATTTGGAAAGGTCGCCGAGAGCGTGTATAATATTATCAGGATATTTGTGATTTTCTACGAATATCTTCTAATATTGTTATTGAGCTGAACCTATCAGCAATAAAATGGAGTTTAAGAAAATGGTAAAGAAAATAATCTTGTGCGTTATTTTAATTATCTTGAGTTTTTCGTTGATAGGCTGTCAAACTATCGAGGGTATAGGCAGCGATATTAAGTGGACCGCCCAGAAAGGTGCTGAAATCCTGGGAGGCAAAAGAGTGGAAGAGGGTAGATATTAACATAGTCCGCTTATTCAACCGGAAGTGATTTTATTTTATTGCACCTTCAAAATGCAGTTTCTTCTACCTAGTTTTTTTAGATTTGGTTTTGACTGTCGGTCCGGCAATACCGTCGACTATGGACAGCAAACTCAATAAAAAACTGAGTGTGCTTTCTGCGCCCTGGTTGGGATTAATGCTGTCCGACATAAGGCCGTCGCTACATCCTTTAGTTCTAAAGTTGTAGAGCGGAATGTGCAAATCGTTCTCCCCGAGAAACCACTCAAAAGCTTTCCTTTGGAGTATTAAATATCTATCATTTCCTGTCGCATCATAGGCAGCCCTTAGCATCATAACTGTGCTCGCGACCTCTATCGGCTGCTGGTCAAATTTAGCTCTTGTCCCTCCACGTTCATACCATCCCTGGCAGCCGATAAAACTGAAATACCTGCCGTTGAAAGTATTTGCCAGCAGAAATTCACATGTTTTTTCCGCGACTTCGAGGTATTTATCCCCAACCCCAATTGTAAAGCCGGCGACAAACATGGCATACGGCAAAATGGCATTGTCATAAGTTAGAATGCCATCGAACCATTGCCAGTCAGGGGATCTGTTTTGTTCGTACTCAGCTATGAGACTATCCGCAGCCGTTTCCATCTGTTTTTTGATGTCTCCGGCATCGGGGAACCGCCTGAGATAATTAGACATTCCAAGTATCGAATATGCCGTGCCTTTTTGATATTGTTTCTCTACAAATCTCACGGAGCTGTCAAAGCAGTCTTTAACTGTCGGCAGATAAACCGGGGAAGGCGGTTCTGCCATAACTATCCCCAACGCCCACAATACTCTGCCCAGAGCATCATTGCCCGGCTCATCCTTTAGCCAGGTTCTTTCAAAACTCATCAGGTTTTTAACCGAGCCGTCATTATTTTGAGAATGCAGGAGAAAGGACAGATATGTATTAAAAAGCTCGAGAGCTTGCGGCTCAGAGTAGCGTGCATAATACTTTGTCGCTACAATTACCGCCCTTGCATTGTCGTCCGTGCAATAGCCTTCTTCGCGATACGGTATCGTGTGCCTGGCGTGCTGGTACAGCCCTGTATTATCTGTCAGGTTTTTTAGATGAGCCAGCGATGGTTCAGGTATCTCGATGCCTGAAATCGCCTCGGATGTAATTCCGTATTTTCTCGGCGGGGAAGATGAAGTAAACGCCGGCTCTTCCGTGGAGTCTTTTGTCATTTGCAATCCTTTTGAAACTGGAAAGTAACTGCTTTCATTTTAAGGTCAGCGGCTTAATCTGTCAATGAATTTGCTGATTGTTGAGTTACGGTCATAAAACATCATATTCTTACAAGATTAATGGATTTATTGCTTAGGTGATGGTAAACCCGCAGAGGAAAAGACTCGTTCGATGGCAGATTGAACATCAGGTCTTAACATCTCGGTCAAAGTCCACCAGAGGCGTATAAAATTGGGTTCGTTTGGGTTCGTTTTGGGTTCGTTTTTGATAGTTCATTGTTCATAGTTTTTCGTTCTTAGTTATTGTGTAAGCTACGCTTACGCTCATTTTTAGTCTTTTGGAAATTGGGTTCGTTTTGAATAATTTAGTTTGTTTGTAGTCCATTGTTCTTAGTTGATAGAGAATCTCCTATGGGGTTACCGATCGCCTTAGAAACGGCGAGGTCAACTCCACTACACTATTTATTACCAGTCGTTTCTGACCCGGGCCTGCCGGCCCCAAGACCTTGCCCTACTGGGTGGTTGAGGGCAGAAAAACAACCCTTCTATAATTGGAGATACCCGCGCGTTTGATTCGAAAAATCGAGTATTTTTCGGGGGCGAAAATCTTGTAAGTCGTTGTGAGAAAAGGAGTTAAAAATTTTTGATAAAATTTGATTTTTCTCAGCAGGTACCCCCGTTTTTGATTGAAAAAGGATAGCGGGTAGTGTACAGCGTATAGCGGACAGGAGAAAAATTAACCACGAATGGACACGAATTAACACTGACATAGAGAGGCACGGAGGTGGAAATCAGGGAATCAGCGTAGCAGGTAGTGGACATCAGGAGAATAAGATATCAGGAAGGGTGAGGAAAGTATGCAATACCTAAGATACTTAGGTATTCTTTTGTTTGTCTGCGAGTTCTGGCGGAGAAATTCTATTGCGCAGTGCTGCCGGAGGTCGCGACGAAGAAACCTTTAGTGAGTATACGTAAGCATACGGGAAAAACAGTATCTGAGCAGTAGGCAGCACAAGCGGATTTGGCTCTGTTTTTTCTTGATTTTAATAGGGCTATAGAATATCTTCTTTGGCAGGAAATTTTGAGGATATAATTGTGATATTTTTAAGTGAGCAACTTGATGTTGATTTTTGCCCCCATTGTGGAAAGGCAAATCCTACGCTGGCCAAAAGAGGTGAACACCTCAAGACAACAAACCATTTAAGGAAATATCGGCTACTGTGGGGTATTTAACCGCCAAATGGTTGAGACAGAGTTGGTTTTGTGGTTCACCTGCCTTTTATCAGCCTTGCCTTAAACAGCCTGAGAAAGATAGGGTGGAATATGAGTCAATATGTTCAAACTCGCATACACGAAATCAAAGAGGGCATGGACAGAGACATAAAATTTCTACGAAGTTCTATTAGAAAACTAAATTTTGGTCAACGCTATAGATTTGGTGGGAAATATATGAATGTTTTGATTGCTTTAAGACATCTCGACAAGCATATAAAAGATTTAAGGTTCATATTATGTGCTAAACCTAATAAAGAAATCGAACAATTCTGTGATGATCTCGAAAACTCGATAATAAAGATTACAGATGCTATTACGGGTAATGCTGATATTGGATATGACATCTCCGCCTATCTAAAATATGTGAAACATAAATTTATGGGCTTATCGGAAATGCTTGCTGAGTTCCAGCAGATAATCGGTAAGGGCAATGAAGCATAAAGTTTTTCATTTTAGTAACGGAGTGTTGACTCGTAAACTACTTGATAAAGCAATTCGGAACGACCGACCAGCTACCGGTCAAGCGGCCTGAGCAGTGGTAAGGTTTTTCATTCACCTGTCTAACCTGCTACTGTTCAGACCGACCCGAAAAAGACAGGTGCATCATAGACAGCATAATCTACGGAGTTTATTGCATTAATGCCTCACCTGAAATTACGAATAATAAAATCAGGCAAAGCTCAAATGGGATTTTTTCCAAGGGTTCTGGTGTACCGTAGATAAAAAGTAACTGGATATATAATAACTCTTCTTGCGGAATACTTTTTGCTGGCGTCACACAGCCGGGGACGATACAGTACAATACTATTGTCGGGAACTCAACTGAAGGAATACGTGTTACATCAGGCAGCAAACCTAACATTACCAACTGCATCTTATGGGACAACGGCGATGACCTTTATAACTGCAGTGCAACATACAGTTGCATTTCAGACTGCAACGATGTAAACGAAAGCAACTACAATATCTGCGCTGACCCCTGTTTTGTTAATGCGGAGAAGCGGTGCATATACTGCGGGGGTGAAAGCGATTTACATAAAGAGCATATTGTTCCAAAGTCGTTAGGGATTCTGGAGAAATGCGGGATTTGTGATACGATTCAGGGGATTCATAACCAGATATGGGCGTGCGGGCAGTGCAACTCAATAAAGGGGAGAAAGGGATTGTATCAATTCTTCAAAGATAAATATCGGGGGGAGCGCAAATATTATGACATGATACCGCCATTATTAGAGAAGAAATATCTTAAGACGATATATAATAGCGTAAGCCATCCTTGAGGGGACTGCCATTTGTGTGCTGGGACGCTGGACGGCGGGGATATAGACGGCGACCCCAACTGACGACATTCTGAGGCAGGTGGGGAACTGACGGTATTAAATATCGACCATATTATTGTATAGAAATCGACACGCGTCCATCTTCGATAACACTACGCCGGAAAGGTCGCTCGCAAAGACGAAGGGTGAATTCCCGCTCCTTCGACAAGCTCAGGACAGGTTTCGCGAGAATGACAAAATCCTATCAAAATCTGCCAAATGTCGGTGTCAATCCCGTGTAAATCCGTGTCTAAAAAACTTCAGCGTTCTCGGCGGTAAAAAAAGCGAATTTTCGACTTTTTGCTGATTTTTCGGTTTTTTTGCAGACAAGTCTTGACAATTCCGTATAATATACTACTAATATCGTAGGAATACTGGAGAATCTTATATGAAACTTTCGACCCGGACCAGATATGGAATAAGAGCTATATTAGAGCTGGTTTCAGGCCGGGGTAAGCCCCTGCAGATTAAGACAATCGCGCATCGGCAGGACATATCCGTCAAGTATCTCGAGCAGTTAATGGCCATCCTCAAATCAGCGGGATTTGTAAGAAGTATCAGAGGCTCAAAAGGCGGTTATATCCTTGCTAAACCTGCGAATCAGATTAAACTTAGCGATGTTTTTAATGCTCTCGAAGGCCCTGTAGCCGCCGTAGAGTGCCTTGAAAATGAATATTACTGTGCAAGGGCTGCTGATTGCCTAACAAGACAGGTCTGGGCAGAGGTGCAGCAGGCAATTACGAATGTCCTGCAATCGGTGACTTTGCAGGATTTGGTGGACAGGGCAAAGGACAAGAGAACTTCAAATTATCAAATATAAACAAATGAGGAATAAATTATGAGTGCAATATTCGAGAATATAACAGCAACAGTTGGATTTACACCTTTGGTGCAAATAAATAAGCTCGGCTCAGATAAAGCCACTATTCTGGCCAAGCTCGAATCATTTAATCCCTGCGGCAGCATCAAAGACAGGATTGCTTTGTCAATGATTGAGGATGCTGAAGAAAAGGAACTGATAAAACCGGAAACTGTAATAATTGAACCGACAAGCGGTAATACAGGTTTGGGACTCGCTCTCATTTGTGCTGCAAAAGGACTTAGATTGATACTAACTATGCCGGAATCTATGAGCATCGAGAGAAGGAAGCTGTTAAAATTATTTAGAGCAGAGATTATTCTAACTCCGGCAGAGCAAGGTATGACCGGCGCCGTCAAGGAGGCCGAGCGACTCGTGGCGGAAAATCCCAATGCTTTTATGCCGCATCAATTTAACAACCCTGCGAATCCGCAGGTTCACAGGCAGACTACGGCGAAGGAGATTTGGGCGGATACTGATGGTAATGTCGATATTTTTGTTTGCGGCGTCGGAACCGGTGGAACGTTAACCGGATGTGGTGAAGTGTTAAAGCAGCACAATAAGGACCTGAAGGTCGTTGCGGTGGAGCCGAAAGATTCGCCGGTGCTTTCGGGGGGCAAACCGGGCCCGCATAAGATACAGGGCATTGGCGCCGGATTTGTGCCGAAAGTGTTGAGTGTTGAGGTAATCGACGAAATTATACAGGTATCTAATGATGACGCTATGGAAACGGCCCGCCGGTTGGCGGCGAAAGAGGGAATATTGGCGGGAATAAGCTCAGGCGCCGCACTGTGGGCGGCAATCCAGCTTTCGCAAAAGCCGGAAAACCAGGGCAAAACCATAGTGGTAATTTTGCCTGATACCGGAGAAAGATACATCTCTACTGAAATGTTTGAGTAATAAGCTTTTTTTGAGAGGACCTGAAAAATGCGAGATAGTAGGTTAAACAGCAAGAAAATAGAAAATTTAGTTGGCGAAATTACTCGCACGTATCTGGGTGATTCCGGCATAAATTTTATCGAAGCCTCTAATCTACCGGTGCGGGATAAGATTGTGGAAGTTCTTGACCTGTTCATCGAGCTTCTTTTCCCCGGCTATACAGGAAAAAGAACAGTTACAAAGTCGAATATCAACTACATTGTTATTGATATTCTGTACCATATCTATACCGAGCTTACAGAGCAGATAGAGCGGGCTTACAAATACCGTTGTAGAATGGAGAAGTGCGACACCGGTGACTGCCGGGCAATGGCTGAGGACGCCGCCGAACATTTATTAATCCAATTGCCGAAAATCAGAGAACTGCTGAAGGGCGATGTCAGTGCGGCTTTTGACGGAGACCCCGCTGCAAAGTCTTATGAGGAAATTGTGATAAGTTATCCCTGCATCATAGCAATTGCTACGTATCGTATTGCCCACGAATTATATCTGAAAGAGGTGCCGTTGATTCCACGTATAATGACCGAATGTGCGCACGCAAAAACCGGTATTGACATACATCCCGGTGCAAAGATAGGCAAAAACTTTTTTATCGACCACGGCACCGGCGTCGTAGTAGGTGAAACTACGGTCATAGGCAACAATGTGAAAATTTATCAGGGTGCTACCCTTGGGGCTTTGAGCTTCCCCAAGGATGAGAGAGGAAAAATAATAAAGGGCGGAAAAAGACATCCGACGATAGAGGACAACGTAACAATTTATGCCGAGGCAACGATACTTGGTGATGTAGTCGTCGGAAAAAACGCAGTAATCGGCGGAAACGTCTGGATAAAAGAGCCGGTGCCGCCCGGTGTTACCGTCACAACGCCAAAAGCAGACCTGGTTTATATAAAAAACGGAAAGGAAGTAAAAAAATAAAAAAAGACAGTCACAAGCTTTTCTTTTTTTGCTTTCTTTACAGGAGGTTTTTTGAGCGAGAGTCTGATTGAAAAAATTAACCGGTTAAAAACTCAGCGCAACGCCGTCATACTTGCGCACAACTATCAGCCGGCTGAAATTCAGGACGCCGCTGATTTTTGCGGCGATTCTCTGGGCCTGAGCATAAAAGCCGCGCAGACCGATGCACAGGTAATCGTATTTTGCGGTGTAAAGTTTATGGCCGAGACCGCCGCTATCCTTTCACCGCAAAAGACCGTACTTTTACCAGATAAATTTGCCGGCTGTCCCCTAGCCGATACTATAACCGCAGAGCAGCTAAGCGGGCTGAAACAGAAGTATCCCGATGCGGTGGTGGTCTGTTACGTAAACAGCTCCGCTGAGGTTAAGGCCCAGAGCGATTATTGCTGCACCAGCTCTAATGCCGTTGAGGTGGTCAGCTCCATACCGCAGGATAAGAAGATTGTTTTTGTGCCGGACCAGCATCTCGGCCGCTTTGTCTCTGAAAAAACCGGCAGAGACCTTGTGCTCTGGCCGGGATATTGCCACGTTCACGTAGCAATAACTGAAGCGGACATTAAAAGTGCAAAAGCAAAATACCCCGATGCGATTGTATTGGCACATCCGGAATGCACTGAACCGGTCAAAAAGCTGTCCGACCAACTGCTCAGTACCGGTCAAATGCTCGACTTTGTCGACAAAAGCACAGCCAAACACTTTATAGTTGCAACCGAGATTGGGATGATACATCCCTTAAAAAAGCAAAATCCACAGGCTGAATTTTTACCGGCAAGTGACAGGGCACTTTGCCCCAATATGAAAAAGATTACTCTGGAAAAAGTGGCCTGGTCACTGGAGGATATGCAGTATAAAATTACAATACCGCAGGAGATAAGAATAAAAGCAAAAAAGGCGATTGACAAAATGGTAGAAATCTTACCTTCAAAAGTTGGGAAGGATTGAACAGGTGGACGGAGAAACTAAATATAAGCTGGAAACTCTCGCTCTGCATGCAGGCCAGAAGATAGATTCAGATACCCTCAGCCGGGCTGTTCCTATCTATCAGACTACCAGCTATTGTTTTAAAAGCACTGAGCATGCAGCAAATTTGTTCGCGCTCAAGGAGTTCGGCAACATCTACACACGTCTGATGAATCCTACGACGGACGTTTTGGAGAAACGGCTGGCCGCACTGGAGGGCGGAGTGGGCGGTTTGGCGTTAAGTTCCGGCCAGTCGGCAATTTATGTGAGCATATTTAATATCTGCTGTGCGGCAGGACACATCGTATCCTCGAACTCACTCTATGGCGGGACAGTCACGCTGTTTAGCCAGACGTTTTCCAAGCTCGGTATTGAAGTAACATTTGTGGACCCGAAAAAGCCGGAGAATTTTGCAAAGGCAATCAAAGATAATACGCGTTTGCTTTATATAGAGACAATCGGCAATCCCAAAAATGATATTTTGCAGTATGAAAAAATAGCAGAAATCGCTCATAAAAACGGTATGCCGGTGATTTGTGACAATACTGTTGCGACGCCGATGTTATTCAGGCCGATTGAATACGGCATCGACATCGTTGTTCATAGCTGCACAAAGTTCATCGGCGGGCACGGCACAAGCATCGGCGGAGCGATTATCGATTCGGGTAAATTCGACTGGACGAACGGCAGGTATCCCGAGTTGACCGAGCCTGACCCGAGTTATCATGGCGTAAAATATGTTGAGGCGTTCGGCAACCTGGCATACATCATCAAGGCCCGGACGCAATTTTTAAGGGATATGGGCTCTTGTATGTCACCATTTAATGCGTTCCTCTTTTTGCAGGGTTTGGAGACGTTGCATCTTCGTATGCCCCGACACAGTGAAAATGCACTGAAACTCGCACAATGGCTGGAAAAACAGGATATGGTTAGCTGGGTAAACTATCCGGGGCTGGAATCTCATCCGGATTATAAGCTGGCTAAGAAATACCTGCCCAAAGGCCAGGGAGCTATTTTAGGCTTTGGAATAAAAGGTGGCAGGCAGGCCGGTGTTAAGTTTATAGAAAACGTTAAATTAGCCAGCCACCTCGCCAATATCGGCGACAGCAAAACCCTCGTAATTCACCCTGCCAGCACGACGCATCAGCAACTGACCGAAGCCGAACGGCTTGCAGCCGGTGTAACCGAAGATTATATTCGTGTTTCGGTCGGTACGGAGCATATCGACGATATTATCGCCGATTTCGACCAGGCTTTGAAGGAAAGTCAGAGGTAATCAAATATGTGGGAGTATACAGATAAAGTCAAAGACCATTTTTTCAATCCGCACAATGTCGGAGAAGTGGAAAATCCCGATGGCATCGGTGAAGTTGGCTCCCTGGCTTGTGGCGATGCCTTGAAACTTACATTTAAGCTCGATAAAAACGGCATAATAGCCGATGCAAAATTCAAGACCTTCGGTTGCGCAAGCGCAATCGCAACGTCATCGGTATTAACCGATATGATAAAGGGGCTTACCCTCGAAGAAGCTGCGAAAATCACCAACAGGGACATTGCAGATTATCTCGGCGGCCTGCCGGAGCAAAAGATGCACTGCTCGGTTATGGGCAGAGAGGCCCTCGAAGCAGCGATTGAAAATTACCGAAGTGGCGGTAAAAAGAAACACGAGCTTGAGGGAAGGGTTGTTTGTACCTGCTTCGGCGTTACCGAAAATGAAATCGAAAGAGTCATACGCGAAAATAATTTAACGACTGTTGAGCAGGTAACGAATTACTGCAAAGCAGGTGGCGGATGCGGCGGCTGCAGAGGTGAAATTGAAAAAATCATCGAAAATATCCAGGGTGAAAAAGCAGGTCGCATCATTGAAACAGCGCCTCGATGGGCCGTCAGATTGACGAATATCCAAAAGATTCAACTGATTCAGCAGACAATCAACGAGCAAATTCGGCCTGCTCTACGGGCGCACGGCGGCGATATCGAGCTGATAGACGTCGAGGGAAATAAGGTCATAGTCGCATTTCGGGGTATGTGTGCACAGTGCAAACTTACAGAATTTACAATGAAAGATGTGGTCGAAGCAAAGCTGAGAGAATTTGTCTCTGATGAGCTTTTTGTCGAGGAAGACAAGGATTCGACACAAGAGCCGCATAACCACAGAGAATAAAATGAAGACGATATATTTTGACAATAACGCCACAACCAAAGTTGCCGATGAAGTGTTCGAAGAAATCAAACCGTATTTCTGCGAACTTTACGGCAACCCTTCGAGTATGCACACCTTTGGCGGACAGGTTGGCATCAAAATCCGCGAATCGCGCGAAAAAGTAGCAACACTTCTCGGCTGTGACCCGTCTGAAATTATATTTACCGGCTGCGGCACCGAGAGCGACAACACCGCAATCAAAGGCACCCTGTCAGCCTATCCCAACAAAACAAAGGTGATTACCTCGCGTGTCGAGCATCCTGCCGTCCTTCAGGTCTGCCGCGACCTGGAGAATAAGGGTTACACTGTAGTGGAAATTGGCGTAGATAAAAAGGGCCGTCTCGACCTTACCGAGCTGGCCAAACAGATTGACGATAACACAGCAATTTTAACGATAATGTATGCAAACAACGAAACCGGTGTGATATTTCCCATTGACAAAATTGCAGAGTTGGCCACTGGAAAAGGCGTAGTCTTTCACACCGACGCCGTTCAGGCAGTTGGTAAAATTCCGATGAATTTATCGAAAAGCAACATTGATTTGCTCAGTATTTCCGGCCATAAACTGCACGCACCCAAAGGTATTGGCGTTCTTTACATTAAAAAAGGAACTCGCCTGTCTCCGTATATGGTAGGGGGCCATCAGGAAGCAGGCAAACGCGCCGGCACCGAGAATGTCCCCGGCATAATCGGCCTGGGCAGGGCCTGTGAACTAGCTACAAAAAAAATCAAAGAAGAAAACGAAAAAGTAAAATACCTGCGCGATAAACTCGAAAACGAAATTCTGAAACGATGCCCCGACTCAATGCTCAACGGCGATAAGGATAACCGCCTGCCTAACACGAGTAACATCAGTTTCGAGTTTATCGAAGGCGAGGCAATTCTGCTTATGCTCGACAAATACGGTATTTGCGCTTCCAGCGGCTCCGCCTGCACATCCGGCTCGCTCGAGCCTTCTCACGTCTTGCGTGCTATGGGCGTTCCCTTCACCGCAGCTCACGGCTCGATTCGTTTTAGCTTAAGCCGATACAACACCGAAGAAGAGGTTGATTACACAATCGAAAAAATGCCCGAAATCGTCAACCGCCTTCGAGAACTATCACCGTTTGTGGCGAGATAAGGCTAAATAGAAAATGTCCTACACATTGATACACAAAGACGTCGAAATACTAAAAAAGTTATCGCAGGGCACTGCCAAACTCATAATGTGGATATTTATCATATTCGGAGGGTGCTACTACATGTGAAATCATTAATATAAAAGCGCGCCTATAGCACACAGGTTGCGTAGAATCAAGCTTTGCCGTGAAACGGGTGCTCACATGTAATAAAAGCTTGATAAATTGCTGCCAATCATGTATACTTTTGCATTGAAGTACTGCAAATGTTGAGTAAAGTCAACAGGAATATAATTGTGGAGTAGGTTGATTTTTGTTCGCCTCAGTTTTACGAGTTAAATGAAAGGATTGAACATGATTACCCCAAAGGCCATATATCCTAAAGGCACCACTTTCGGTGCTCGGATTGAAGAAAATAAATCGCAAAAAAATACTGTGGCAGAATATGTTGTAACGAAATTTCTTGGCCCAGGACAGAATGTCTTTATTTCGGATGGGAGCAGCACGTTCTTCATTGGACTTTCATTATTTGAAAAGAAGGTAGAAGGATTCAAATTGTATACTAACAGCTTGCCGATAGCTCACGAATTCCCACTCTGGGAGACAGACGATTGGCCCAAAGAGTTTACTCTTGAGCTTGCTGGTGGAAAAGTTAACACTAAGCTAATGATGACCGGTGGTTCTTTATGTGAAGGAATAGTCGAACAAATGACGACAAGGGTACAATATACGGTTTTGTCCGTACGTTCAATATTTGGAATACAGGGTCCAGCCGGACGAGAACCTGACTCTCTTGGAATAAAGCAAGCTGCTCTTAAGAATCCGAAAAGAGTTGTGTTGATTGCCGACCATAGCAAATTCATTGAGGAATATAGTACAAATGTCCCACTTGTTTATACTGAAGCGGACGAATGGACAGAACTCATGCGACGCTCGACTACTTATGTTGTGACCACCTTGCCACCTGGAAAGACAGCTAATGAAGTGGCTGATTTGGGTCGAACACTCCAACAAAATCCTTACCAAAAACCTAAAAACCCGGAAGAGTGGTACGCTAAGAATACGTGGCCGTTGCGTTCGGAGCTTGGTAAGAGATTTATTGAACTTGAGCATAATTCATCAACGAGCACGCAAGCATAATGCCGACAGCCGGAAAATCACGGAATTCTTTAGCAAAGGCGGTCAAGCTGCCACTACCGTTCCTCGATTTGATCTGCAATAAGAACAGGTTGTTGACGAACTGGTCTACAGGCTCAGCAAGGCAGCTACCGGAATGCTTCTGTTGTTAGTTTGGCGCAACCAAACAGGACCAAAATGGATATCACCTGGCACGTCATCACGAAATACATACAAGGCCAACTGCCGAAGGAGGGAATCGAACCCTCGATATGTTGGCAGGATGGGATTTTGAATTCAGCACGCCCTACGGCACCTTCAGAACCACAGGTATATAACCGGTGTATTGAAGTGCCTCTATAAAGTCCAAAATAATAAAAATCCAGATAAACCACATCCCGTTTGCCAGGCTCTTTACAAAAATATCAGCGTTTATCTGATATTGTACATCTTTCTTGTAAAGCGACAGTTTTGGTAGAAATCGTGGTGTGATTTTAATGTAGTCGAGATATGCCTGGCCGAATTTTTTAGTCAGCTTCTTTTCTTCTGCAAGAATCGTCAGAGGATAATACAGCAGATAGAAAATTACCATCATTGCAAGGACAAGGATATTTCCTGATGCCACTCCGATGCCGATCGCTCCTATGAGACTGAAAACATACAAAGGATGCTGCACTATCGAGTAAGGCCCTTCCGTAATAAGCTCACGCTTTTTATAACCACCGATATACAATAATGCCCACAGCCTGCCGATGCTGCAAACCGTGAGAAGAAATAAGCCGAATGCTTCGGAAAGTATATCCACCAGGCTGTTCTGGCGGAAAGAGTGCGTCGTAAAAAGCGCCAGAAGCAGAACCATAGCACCGAATATACGGGAAACCATGACTCGATGGTGTGCAATCGTAAATAGCAGCTTATTTTCGCCTGCGTCCATATACTTAAAACCTTTTATAAGGCTCCATCCACGGTATCAGCATATGTTGTCAAGATTGCCGAAGGAGGGAATCGAACCCTCACCCGGGGTGAACCGGACGGGATTTTGAATCCCGCGCGTCTGCCAGTTCCGCCACTTCGGCTGAAAAATTAATTATTGATTATTGATGGGTTTTTGTCAATTACAAACAACTGCGCCTTGTTGGATGACCACGGTCAGGAAGGTTGTTCGTCTTCTTTGCACGCCAGACCCGGCAGGACATTTTGAAATGCCCTGTCGAAACTGGTCGCATAGACGATACATATTGAAAAAGTAATGGCCCAATACAATTTGAAGATATAATTACAGAGTACGAAAATTATGAGGACGGCTGCCAAGCCGAGAACAATCTGAGCAGCTGTCGCATCACGGTCGCTGATGCACCTTTCATCGATAATCTTGAAACGCAACATTAAAAGTAGCAGAGCACCATTGATTATGTTCCATACTGGAAAAACAAGTTGCCAGTTGTGGACGTCGCTGTTTGTTAACACATACCATCCGGATACGATTCCTGTGCCTGCATTTGCCGTTACCGCGAAGAACAGCATAACCAGCTTCTCGTATTTGGTTTTCTCCCTCGAAGTGAAAACATGATATAAACCTAGCGCTGCACCTCCCAGGAAAATCACAAACATTATATATATCCGAAGGTCGTCAACTTTTTTAATTCCCTTTAATATCTGCTCTCGCATTGTGACATTGGTGGCGCTCAGAAGGATTAATGTAGCCGCCGTTAGAAATAGTGACAGCTCATCGTATGTTGGAATGAGCCATCCGATTCTCTCTCTATAAACCTCGACCGTATCATCAGGCAAATCCTGTTTAATGCTCAACTTGGCGATTGCCTCTTTCACCTGCTGCAAATTTTCTGGAGTATCGGCGCTGATTGCCGGCCGGCCTTTGGTTGTCTTGGGAACAACCACCAGATGATTACACTTGGGGCATTTGCTTTTCTTTCCGCGTCCATCCTCTTCCGCCAGCATCCTTTGCCCGCAATAAATGCACTTAAATCGTATCACGACCTAACCTCGCCTCCTGCAAACTCTCTTTTCCCTGTATCCTTCGCGGCTATTACAATAATCAATTATCAATAATCAATCATTACAATGTCTTCCGGTATCGCCACCACGTCGCGGTGTTTCTGGCCGAGTATCTTGCGAATCTCGGAACTGTGTTTGCCGGCAAGGGATTTTAGTTGAGTGCTGCTCAAGTTCGTCACCGCCTTGGCCTTGTCGTTTAGCATAATAACGTCCCCGGCCTCGAATGTCCCTTCGATGGAAATTATGCCGCTCGGCAGCAGGCTCTTGCGATTCTTAACGGCTTTCATTGCTCCTTCGTCGATATTTATTACGCCCGCAGCGGTGCTGTTTAGAATCCATCTTGCGCGGTTGCTCAACTTTCTTTTGGGCATAAATACTGTGCCGATTTCCTCGCCTGTGATAATTCTGCCGATAGCATTTTTCAATCTGCCGTTTGCCAAAACTATCCGGCATCCGGCGTTGGACGCAATCTTTGCTGCCTCTATTTTGCTTTTCATCCCACCCACTGCATACGTGCTGCCTTTGGCGCCGGCGCTTTTTATTAACTCTTCAGTTATTTCATAGACGACGGATATCGGCTTGGCGTCCCTGAATTTGCGCGGGTCTTTATCATATAGGGCGTCGATATCGCTTAGCATAATAAGCAAATCTGCGTCTATTTTACTTGCTACAAAAGCGCTTAGTTTATCGTTATCACCGAAGGCCGAGCCGATTTCGTCAGTGGAGACACTGTCGTTTTCGTTCAAAACGGGCACCACGCCCAAATGTAGCAGTGTCTCGATGGAATTGCGAAGATTCAGATACGTCTTCCTGTTATCTAATACATCAGCGGTCAGCAGAACCTGTGCAACAGTTACACCATATCTGCCAAAGGCCTTTTTATATTCAGCCATCAGCAATGGCTGTCCGATAGCGGCACACGCCTGCCGCATCTTTGTCTCTTTTACCCTCTCAGCCAGCTTCAGCTGTCCCGCTCCCATTCCGATAGCCCCTGATGTAATTATAACAACCTGTATCCCGCGTTTACGCAGGCTGGCTATCTCTCTGGCAATACTCCGAATATAGGCGGTATCGACCTCGATAGTGCCTTTTTTCGTAAGCGTATTAGTCCCTATCTTGATAACTATCTTTTTGGTTTTGCTGAAATCACGCATATGACCGCATAATATAGCATTATCTCACACTATTCAATAGTCTTCCAATCCCTTGCATTTTCTTGATTCAGCCGTTACGATCCTCTGCTCCACAAGAAGCTTCTGAAACTCTACAACTAGTTTTAGTTGTCAAATATCTGCAATTTGATACAATCTAATACAATAAGATAAAGAACCATGCAGAAATTTACGATTCATTTTGTCCTTTTCTTGTTTGTGGTATCTGTTTTATTTTATTTATTCACAATAATGCATCGTTCTAAAAAACCGGCTATTCCTGAGAAGTGGATAGTACCTGAAAGTTGGAAAAAACTTAAAAAAGATATGACACAACAACATGTAGAGCAGATACTTGGTAAGCCAAAGCAAATCATACGGCGAGCTTATCAAAGATGGTACTATCAGGAAGCACCAAGAAAAATTCATACTGAGCCGACTTGTGGTTATGTTACATTCAGGCCCGAAGGCGAAAAAAACTTGGTAATATGGTATGTTGATAGCTGGGTAGAGCCAGATTGGAACAAAGTGCAAATATTGCCACAAAAGAAACAGGAATCCAAAACTCAAAAATAAAAACTATAAATTCAAAACTCTATGTTTCCAAACCTAAATCTGACAATTTTCGTCCAGTTTTTTATGTGTGAATTTTTTTGCGGCATCGCCGCAGTAATCTGCAACGATTTGCCCGCCGCCTAATAGTTTCCATTTATAAATTACAAGACCTTCCAGACCGACCGGGCCGCGTGCGTGTATTTTGTTGGTGCTTATACCAACTTCGGCCCCGAGTCCGTAGCGGTAGCCGTCACTGAAACGAGTGCTGCAGTTCCAGAACACATTCGCCGAATCGACCAGGTCCATAAACTTTTTAGCTTTTTCCCTGTTAGCAGTAACAATCGCATCGGTATGGCTTGAACCATAGCAATTTATATGCTCGATTGCCTCATTCAGACCACCTACAACCTTTATCGAGATTATTTTATCTAAGTATTCTTTCGACCAGTCTTCTTCGGTTGCAGGCTTTACCTTCATTATAGAAGCTGTTTTTTCGCAGCCTCGAATCTCAATGGTCTTTTCTTCCAAGGCGATTTTGACTCTCGGCAGGAACTTCTTTGCAATTTTCCCATCTACCAGCAGTGTTTCAGCGGCATTGCAGGCAGCGACATACTGGCACTTGGAATCGATAGTAATTTTCACAGCCATATCCAAGTCAGCGGCGCCATCAATATAAATATGGCATATTCCTTCAGCATGTCCGAGAACAGGGATATTGGTATTATCCATTATATAGCGAACGAATTCATTTGAGCCGCGAGGAATAATCAGGTCGATTGCCTCTTCCATCTTGAGCATTTCAGCCACATCCTGTCGTGTTTCCAGCAGTTGAATCCAGTCGCAAGGCACCCCTGCCTTTTCAGTTGCTTCTTTAATTATCCTTGCCAGTATTTTATTTGTATTAGCCGCCTCACTTCCGCCTTTGAGTAGAACGGCATTACCACTTTTCAAGCAAAGAGTGGAGATTTGCACAAGGGCATCGGGCCGGGATTCGAAGATAATCCCAATTACCCCTATCGGACAGCTGACTTTATATAGTTCCAGCCCTTTATCAAGCTCAATGGCCGAGAGGGTCTTGCCCACTGGGTCATCGAGCTTAATCAGGCTCTCGATACCGGCAATGACGTCTGTAATTTTATTTTTGTCGAATTTAAGCCGTTTCAGCAGAGGTTCAGCCAGATTGTTCTTCTCGGCGTCAGCAAGGTCCTGCTTGTTGGCTGAGATGATTTTATCGGTATTTTGTTTCAGAGCCTTGGCAATCTCCGCCAATGCAGCGTTTTTCACGCCGGTTCCAACTACTGCCAGTTGAATTGCGGCCTTTTTGGCCTCTTTAGCTATATCTGCAATACTCATTTTTTATTGACTATTTTTTATTTTTATTTACTATTAACCATTGATTACCGGATTATAAATAGCCAATAATCAATAATCAATAATCAATTACGGTTGCGGGTGTAGCTTAGTGGTAAAGCTCCAGCCTTCCAAGCTGGTCACGAGGGTTCGATTCCCTTCACCCGCTTTGTCTCATGAAACCCTAAGTTCTAATGCCTAAATTCTAAACAAGCACTAATGACCAAAATTCGAATTTCGTAAAAACTCACACTTTTCAGATTGAAATTTGGAAAATTTTGACACCGGGATTTTGAAATTGTTTAGTGCTTAGGATTTAGAATTTAGGATTTCTGCAAAGGAAACCAAGTCCTGTCGTAACAACAAGTTAAATCTGATTTTTCTCATCAAAGCATAGCTGAAGCACGCGTCCTATAATAAAATTTTGCATAAATTTCGAAAAAACTGATTTTATTTGTTGACGTAGTGGTAAGAAGTGGTAAGATTTCCCTGTATTAATTATTTAAGTGGGACAAATGCCATGCTTTTGTTAACAGGTGAATATGAGCACGTCATCGACGGCAAGAGCAGAGTGCTCATTTCCAACAAGCTGCGAAATCAGATCGATGCTGAGGAGCATGGCAGCAATTTCTATCTTGTCCTCGGTGCCAACGGCATACTTTGTTTATATCCTGAAAAGTATTTTGAGCGGATTATTCTTGCGGTCGCACATGGCAATGCTGCGCCCGATGAGATTTTGGTATTTGAGCGAATGAGTTCTGCTATGGCCAACAAGGTAGAGCTGGACAGGCAGGGGCGTTTGCTTGTGAGTGAAAAGCTCAGAAAAAGGGCCGGTTTAAAAGACCAGCTTACGCTCATTGGTGTCAGAGACCATATCGAGCTGTGGAACAGCGAAAACTGGGAACAGTATCTTGCAGACCATAGGGCTCAATACCAGCAACAGATGTCACAGGCAAGGCAGGTTGTCTTGCAGGAAGAAAAACCGGGAACTTTAACTTCTTAAGGTGGAGGCAAAAAATGATTGGAATGGATTTGAATCATTGTCGTATTGTGCAAAACAGTCTTACCGGTGAAAAAGCGGTTGACGAACAGACCTTTGCCTCGCTGGAAATCCTTACTGAACGTCTGGAACGACTGAAGACGCTCGATAGGGTTTTTTCCGCCATTGAATTTTCGTCCGCCGTTGATAGGCTTAAGACCCGCAGAAAAGCCGTGGCCGTAGGCTGAATTGTAGCACGGCCATCCTGGCCGTGCCTTTCGAACAGTGGGTTTGCTGATTTAGAAGTGAATAGTTCGGCAGTTGTGCATATTCCGGTTCTTGCAGAAACGTTAGCCGAGCAGATAAACTTACCCAGGGATGGGTTAATGGTCGATGCGACCATAGGACATGGAGGTCATAGTCTTCTGTTCGGCCGAAATTTGGGCCCTAAGGGTGTTCTCATTGGCCTGGATGTCGATAAGGAATTTATCCAAAGGGCCCATTTTAATTTAAAAGACCTCTCCTGCAGGATTATTTTGATTCGCGCCAATTTTTCCCAAATCACTGAGCAAGTCCATAGTCAGGGCATAGAAAAGGTCGATTTTATATTGGCGGATTTGGGGCTTTGCTCCGCGCATTTGGCCGACGTCAGAATGGGGCTGAGTTTCCAGATGGATTCACCGCTTGATATGAGAATTGACGAAAGATTAAAGACCACCGCTGCCGATATAATTAATAAAACGTCTGAAAAAGACTTGGCCGATTTAATTTACAAATTCGGTCAGGACAGGGCTTCGAGACGAATTGCACGATTTATCGTCAGGAACCGTCAGGCTCGGCCGATTACCACAACAGGCCGGCTTGCATCGATAATCTGCAAAGCGCTTCATAGGCCGGGCGGAAAAGGAAGGGCCGGAATACATCCGGCAACCAGGACCTTTCAGGCACTTAGAATCGCCGTTAACAATGAACTGGAAAACCTGGAAAAGCTGCTTGATTCGGCGCCGCAGTTGTTAAACAAAAAGGGGCAAATAGCGGTCATTAGCTATCACAGTCTCGAAGACAGATTAGTTAAGAATAGTTTTAAGAAAAACATTAAGGATAACTTTTACTCTGATTCTACGAAAAAACCGATTGTGCCCTCAAAGCAGGAAATCGCAAAAAACCCGCGGGCGAAAAGTGCGAAGTTAAGAATTGCTCGAAAATCATAAATAGTGAATCGGAAATCGAACCGCCGTGTGCTAAAGAAAAAGGAGTTTCGTTATGACTTCCGACGCCAAGATTGGATTACTGTTAGGATTGGTCTTTATATTCCTGATTGCTCTTGTCATTAACGGCCTGCCCAGTTTCTGTGGAAACTCAAACAACAATGAGCTGACTGCCAATATGGTCGGTTTACAGAACAATCCGCCGGTTATCGCAGCAAAGGAGCGTGATGTTATCAATCTAAGAGAATTGGTCAGGAAAAAACACGCAGCGGTCGAGCATTCTTCTGCAGCCTCTCAGAATATTCAACCTGCACAAATGGCGCCGGAAAGACCCCTGGTCATAAAGGAGACTATAGTAGAGCAGGTGATTGCTGATGCTGCACAGGCTGTAGCTAAAGAAGATGAAGATTATAAGACCACATCAAGTAAAGTGATTCCTCCAAAAACCTATGTCGTCGAGGAAGGTGACAGCCTCGCCGGTATAGCCCAGAAATTTTACGGTTCTCAGGAGGGAAACAGAAGAATCAACGTCAGCAGGATATTTAACGCCAATCGCAAGGTGCTGAAATCACCTGATGAAATCTATGTCGGCCAAAAGCTTATCATACCGCCGCTATCAGCTTCGATGCCGGATAAAGGCAAAACTGCCGATATCTTTCCTGAAAAGCAATTTGCAAAGGTCGAGTCTATCGGCAGCAGACAACTCTTGACTAATACTCGCCGGCCGGAGCAAAGCTCCTGGCACGTTGTCCGGCAGGGCGATAGTTTATGGCAGATTGCCGCTGCGCGGCTTGGAGACGGAAGTCGATACGATGAAATAGCTGAACTAAATGCCGGTATTTTAGACAGCGAGGATAATCTTTCTGTCGGGATGCGTTTGAGAATGCCGGCTCGATAGATTGGTCATTTGATACCGTTTCAAGTTTATTCACTATGATGTCCCGGTTTTGTTTTGTTTTTGTTGTTTTTTATTTTACGGCTGTCTTAATCTTTACCATTTATCTCCGTAGCGCCAACAATCGCATTTTCTACAAGCTTTGTACGCTCACAGCCGAGCAAAGTCGGCTCAAACAACAGCTTGGCAACAAGCAGCTTCGGCTGGAGAATTTAATAAATCCTGCTGCCCTCTCGAAGCGTCTTGACGGTAATTAGCTCTTGACTCTGCCACAGACAGGTAGATGAAAATTGAAAAGCGTCCGAACTATCATTTTATTCTCTGCTTTTTTGGTTGTGGCATTTTTATTACTTGCCGGACGCTGTTTTTACCTGCAATTTTTCAAAAGCGACTATTATCTTAACGCCTGTTCCAGGCAGAAGCAGGGCCGGACAACCCAGGTGCCTCAACGCGGCGTGATTCTCGACTGCCGCGGGAGGATACTCGCCGCAAGCAACAGAATTCAGACAATTTTTGCCGAGCCGCGGATTATCAAAGACCCCAAAACCACATCCACAAAACTCGCCCCCATACTCGATATGGGTGCACACGAAATCTGCAAACTTATCACCGACAGTAAAAACCCGGGCTTTGCAAAAATCAAAACAGGTGCCGATGCAAACCAGTGTAGTGCAGCCAGCAAAATTTATGGGATTGGCATTCAGTCAAATTGGCGAAGGCATTACCCAATGGGCTCTTTGGCCTCGCACATCGTTGGTTTTACAGGTTTTAACAACCAAGGATTAGGGGGCATTGAGTTACAATACGACGAAGAGCTTGCCGGCTCGTCGGCGCAGAATATTTTCCTTGCCGATGCGCTTCGCCGGCCGGTCCGGCTGAAACAGAAAAATGGTATTGTCCGTGATGGTGTCGGAATTATTCTGACCCTTGATGCCACCATCCAGCAGTTTGCACGGGCCGAGCTAATGAAGCAATACGCCAGTTACGAGGCTGAATCGGCTGTATCGATTGTCGCCGATGCCAAAACAGGGGCGATTTTAGCCATCGTTTCGCTGCCTGATTTTGACCCCAATAAGATTCGGTTGGAAAACCCCGACCACTTCCGTAATCGTGCCATAACCGACCAGTTTGAACCCGGCAGTATCTTAAAGCCGATTGTTGCCGCTATTGCAGTCGATGCCGGTGTTGTTCGTCTGGATGAAAAAATTTTCTGCGAGCAGGGACGATACCGCGGCAAAGGTTTCGGAAGTATCGGCGAATATGAAGGGCACGAATATGGCAACCTGACGGTGGGAGATATTCTGACTTTTTCCAGCAATATAGGTATGGCCAAAATCGGACAAAAACTGGGAAAAGAAAAGCTCTATGTCGGTCTGAAGCGTTTTGGCTTCAGCAAAGAAACAGGCATTGAGTTACCGGGCGAGGTGGCGGGATTCCTGCACCCCTTGCCGAGTTGGACCGGATACAGTGTAACTCGAATACCTTTTGGACAGGAAATCTCTGTAACTGCAATTCAGCTGGTTCGAGCTTTTTGCATACTTTCCAGTGGTGGGCGTATGGTTCGGCCGTTCCTTGTCAGGGCTATGGTGGACAACGACGGCAAAATTATTGAGATGAAACAGCCGCCGCCGTCCGCCGGCTTTGTTATCAAGCCCGAGGTCGCCGAATGGATAGTTACCGATGCACTGGTTAACGTGGTTAACGAAGGAACGGGCAAAAGAGCCAAACTTGAAAAATGGCAGGTCTTCGGCAAGACCGGAACTGCGAATATTGCCAAAAGTAATGAAAAAGGTTACTCAAAAAGAGATTACATTGCATCCTTCATAGCCGGTGCACCTGCCGACGACCCGCAAGTAATCGTTTTGGTCTCGATTCGCAAGCCGAACATTGCTCTTGGCAAAGGTTACACCGGCGGACCCGTCGCCTCTCCTGCTGTCGGCGCTATACTCGAAAAAACTCTCACTTACCTCGAAAAGCACCCGCTTTAATACGAAGTCCAGCCGATATATCCAGCTTCGATACAGAACTGTATAATGTCACGCGCCAAAGGTGCGGCATCGCTTGAGCCATGTTGGCCGCCTTCGATAATAACTGCGATTGACAATTTCCTGCCTGTGCCGTCCTCAGCAAAGCCTGCGAACCACGCATGCTCCGGCTGCTCTGTTGAGCCGGTCTTTCCGTAAACATTCACACCTTGTTCAATAAGGCTGGCTGGGGCAAATTCATTATAAGCTGTTCCACCCGGTTCGTTGACAACGGCGCCCATACCGTCTCGAACGACATCCAAAGTTTGTTGCGAGATACCGAGTGCTATACCATCCTCATTTGGAATCTCCTTTAGCAGCCTCGGCCGTTTAAAGATACCGCCGCGTGCGATAGCTGCCATCGCATTCGCCACCTGCAGTGGTGTAGCTCGCATATTTCCCTGCCCTATGCCGAAAAATCTGCTTTCGCTCCTGTTAAGAGGTGGTAATTTTTCGAAAGTCAAGTTCGCACCCTGCGCTGGGATTGATGATATTTGCCCTGCCACCTGTCTCAAATCCCGTGCCGCATCCTCCGCTTGCACGAGCGGTGACTTTTGGCCGTATCCGAACATCAGCAGCCACTGTTGTAGCACCAGCGGCTCGATTCTATCTGCAAGTCGGGAGAAATAGATATTACAACTGCCTTTGATAGCGTTGCGAGCTTTATTTCCGCCGGAATTTTCCCACTTCCAATCGTGACAGCTATGGAAACGCGTAAATTGCAGACAGGTGGGCTTTGGAACATCCTGGGCGGGGCAGCTTATAATCTCGTCCGCTGTGATTTTACCGGATTCCAGGCCAGCTATGAGAATCAGCGGTTTTACAACCGAGCCGGGTGGGTACTGCTTATTTATTGCTCGGTTTCGCAGCGGCTCGTTGGGGTCATTGGCAACACTTGCGTAATCTTTCCTGATAAGGTTCAGGTCGAAAACAGGCACAGAAACAAGCGCCAGAATATCTCCGCTTTCAACCTCAATTACAACCGCCGCCATTGGCGTCTCGCAATTCGGGTTATACCCACAGTTAGTTAGATATTCCTCTATTTCTTGTTGAAGCCCGATGTCCAGTGTTAGTGAAACATCATCACCGAATTGCGCCTCGGTTTCATCGATTAGTTCGTGGTCTATGTCGTAAATAACCCTGCCGCGTCTGCCGCGAAGAACAGCCTCGCAGGCATATTCGATACCGTCCTCTCGTCCGCAAACTTCCCCGTTCAGATACCTTGACAGTTTGTCGTCTGCGAATAGTTCCCTGTCTTGCTGTTGCGTCGCCGGCCCCACCCATCCTATTGTTTGGGCCGCAGCCGCGCCGAATGGGTAGAACCTCTGTGCTTTTGCCAGGATTTCAATGTCGTCGACATCTGCAAACTCCAGTTGAGCAGTAAAAATATCATCATCGGTTTCCAGCTCAACCAGCGGCCGGCTCTTGTGCATCTCGGCAATATCTACCTTGTTGATAAGCCTAAGCCGTTCGATTGGGTTTGGCTGCTTTTTCTCAAAATCAGCTATTGCAATATAACTTGGAATACTGAGTATATTTTCATAATTTTGGAAAACTTCCGAGTCCGGAAAATTATCTCTCCATGCCTGAAACACACGCCGCTTCCATACAAAATCGTTTATTTTTTTCATCTCGGCTTTTATCTTTGAAGGCGTAACTCCTCCAAGCCTGGCGCATTTACTGATTATCTGGTTCAAATCCGCCGGTCCGCCGTCCTGCTCTTTGTGCACTTTAACTGCCGAGATGGTTGCTTCGTCTGCGGCCTCTAATAGATTGCCTTTATCGACACGCTCATCCATTAAACAGGCAAGGCTGTAATTTATATACAGTTGAAATTGCGGCTCATCGTTGGCTAATACTTTGCCATTCCTATCGAGTATTTTTCCTCTTACCGTCTTAAATTGCCGGGTTCTGCCTTTTTGAAGCTTTAGTTGTGCGATTCTCTCACGATAATACGAATTGGACAGCAGTTGCATTTGTGCCAGTCGCAGCAGGCAGGCAAGCAGCAACATTGTGATTAAGATTACAAAAATTTTAATTTGCTTACGATACATCTTCTTCGTATCTCGCCTCTCGTATCTTACTGCTTTCAGGGTATGTTTTACAACCTACCGGATACGAATTTAACGTCGGCCGAAGCGATATGTCTTTATATGCATCAACCACGCCGTTGGCAAGAATAAAAATGGCCCAACAAAGCTTGAATAAACTGATGTCAAGAATACAACTGTATATGCGTTAGCCCCTGTTGGCTGGCTCTTAAGAAGCGTTAAAAAATGAGCCAGAATCCCGGTCAATAGACCGCTGATAAATATCGCAAACGATTGATAAGGCATTTTTTTGATATTGATAACGCCGTGCAGGTATGCCAGCAGGGTCCCGAAAAGACCAAAGCTGATTATTCGCACCCCCATTGCAGAACCAATAATATCTGCCGCAAATCCTATTGTGAAGGACGTTATAATTGCCTCCTGCTGATTACAGTGGATAGAGAAGAAAACCAAAAGGATTAACAGAAAATCGGGTTTGATATCCAGACGGCTGACAGCAACTACATCGACCAGACTTGCCTGCAGCACCGTAACGATAAGAATAAAAACTGCGAACCGAAGCCAGTGCATTTTATATCCTTACTAATCCTCATTTCGCAGCGTTTTCTCTGATTACTTTTTCGGATTCATTATAATCACTGCTACGTTGGTTAGATTTTGAATATCTGATGCGGATTCGACCGTTATATCCCACAGCAGCGGATTTTCATTGTCCCTCGTGCATTCGGCCACAGTTCCTATAATCATCGCCGCGTCCAGCAGTCCCGGCTTTTTACACGCATACACTTTATCTCCGATTTTAATTTTGTGTTTTGTTGAGACCAGTTGAACCTTGGCTGAATTCTTGCCGTCGCCCTGAATTACCGCTTTCAATCCTCCTATTTCTACTGCTATATTGGATGTGGTCTCTGTTACCAGTTCGACCTTGGCGGTGCGTGGTGAAACATCGGATATGGTGCCGATGATACTGTTGTCACCGAGCACGAACTGGCCTTTTCGCAGGCCGTCGTTTTCGCCGCGGTTGATAATATGTCCCTCTATAGAAGCTGTAATTACCTCGGCAAGTATCAACCCCGCCCCTTCTAATGGAAGCCTGTTGCGCATCCCCGACAGCTCTTTGACCTTTTGTCGTTCCTCATTCAGTTCTTCTGTAAGGTTTGCAAGGTGATTTTGGAGCTGGTTGTATTTAGCTCTGCTGACTACCTCTGTAAGCTGTGGTTGCTCACGTGCCGAGAGGGAGATATTCCTTCCGATACTCAATGGCCAGCGGAAAATATGAGCAAAAGCGAACTGAAATTTACTTGTCAATTTCTGCGGTGCAAGCAGAAGGATAAACCCGGCCAGCATAAACCACGTGAATAACATCCCCTCTGATGGAGACTCCATACGCCTCTTATTGCGTCTGGGAACCCAGATTCTGATTTGACGCCTTGCCATATCTATTGGTTGATTGTTTTTCTGACCGGAAACTCGGATTTACGATTATCATTTTTGCTTTTGGGTTCTTATCTTGCTATATCTCAACAAAATACAGTTCCGTTGTTGCTCTGCGTATTATGCGTATTCTCACCCGTACTCGTTATGGTCCATCGTATCTTTCCACAGTTCCAGGTTCTCCAGATATACGCTGGTTCCTCGTGCCACGCAGCTCAGCGGGTCCTCGACCCTTTCGACCTTCAGGCCGGTTGCATTCGCCAGAACGGTGTCCATTCCTCGCAGTAGTGATCCGCCGCCGCAGATATGCACTCCGTTGTCTATCAAATCGGCAGCCAGTTCCGGCTCAGCCTTTTCCAATGTCGCCGTAACTGCATCTATGATGGCGGCGATGGGTTCCCGAAGGGCCTCACGGATTTCCTCGCTTGTGATGACAATTTTTCTCGGCAGCCCGGAAATCGTGTCCCTGCCTGCCACCTCTATCGTTAACTCCTCTTCCAGTGGCGTAGCAGAGCCGATTTGTATCTTCACCTTTTCAGCCCTTGGCTCGCCTATGAGCAAATTGTAGGTTTTTTTAAGATGATTAATTACCGCTTCGTCCATATCATCGCCGCCGACGCGGATTGATTCGCAGGTCGTGATGTCCGCCAGACTTATGATTGCTACTTCAGTTGTTCCGCCGCCGATATCGACAATCATTGAGGCGGTTGGGTCGGTGATTGGCAGGCCCGCTCCGATACCTGCTGCCATTGGTTCGTTGACTAAATAGACCTTTCGCGCTCCTGCGCGTTCGGCGCTGTCTATGACTGCCCTTCGTTCCACTGCTGTTATTCCGCTTGGTACGGCAACCACTACTCGGGGCCTGATTAGACCGCCTCTGCCGTGAACTTTCCTTATGAAATACCCCAGCATTGCCTCGGTGATTTCGAAATCGCTGATTACTCCATCTTTCAAAGGTCTTATGGCGCTGATTGAGCCGGGCGTTTTGCCTAACATTTCACGCGCAACCAAACCCACTGCTTCACCGTTGTTTAGAACAATATTGGTTCCTTTGCGAACAGCAACTACGGAAGGTTCGTTAAGGACGATGCCTTTATCACGGACGCAGACCAGGGTAGTGCACGTACCGAGGTCGATGCCCATATCCATGCTAAACCAGCCTAAGATTGTATCCAGTAGCACTTTCGAGTCCCTTCTCGGGTTTTGATTGACTATTTGTATATACTAAAGGCGGGATTGTCAATAGTCAATTTTGGCTACGGAATTTTTAATATTGTGCCGTACTGAATGTAGCACTTATATGCAACCAGTGCTGCAGTAGCCAGAACTGCACAAAAGGCTAAGGCGAGAATAATAGTATAGAGATTATTGGACGTTACTGCCTTACCACGGGGGCTTTGTCCATCAGGACTCATATCTTAACCTCATATAGTTATGAAGGATTTCACTTACAGATTACAATACTATAAATTCGTAGATACGGTATCACCAACATTTGGTTGCTGCTGCACGAGTTCCAGGACACCGACTGCCTCTTCCGTATCTGCATCAATAACGAGGACATCACAGAGAAACTTATCGCCGCGGGTCACATGGAATCTCATACCTTCTCTCACGCCGTCCGCTGTGCCTATGGATATGGTCGCCATAGAATATTTCAAATCCACTGCCTTGACCAGTCCCTGCAGGGCGATGTCCCTTACTTGGGTTGTAGAAGGTCGAGCTGTCTCATATTTTGGTGTCACCGCTGCGGCGGCTTTAGCGGTTTTGCCGATAGGCCGTAAGAACTGGTCTAACTTGTCTTGTAATTCCGTCTTTTCTTCCACTAAGCGTCTGTTTTCTGTTTGCAGTGTTTCTATTATCACCATCTTCTCTTCCAGAGCAGCCGTGGTTTCATTCAGCTCTTTTTGCTGACTGATTTGTTCTGCCTGGACTTTACTTAGTTCTTCGAGTGTGTTTTTCAATAACTGGCCTTGCTTATCCGTAGTTTGGTAGAAATCTTTTGTTATACTTGTCCAGCTGTTTACTTTTTGAAGCAGGGCTGCTTTTTCTCTCTCGGTGTTATCAAGACTGGTTCGTAATTCGTCCTTTTCTGTTTTCAGCGAGGTGATTTGGCTCTTCAGTTGCTTTTCCATCTGTGCTTTTTGCTCAATTTTCTCATTGACCTCTTTGGTTAGCTCCTTGGCCTTCGAGCTCAAGCTGTCTTTATCGGCCTTTATATCGTTGTATTTTTGCCTGTAGTTATCGGCGTTGGCAACGTATGTTACCACAATACCACAGAGGAAAATTGAGGATAATGTCAATAACACTATTAAAATCTTAGTCAGCGTGCTCAAGATTAGACCCTTTCACTATTATTATTGAAATAGCCTGTTGCTGCCACAGGCTATACATCGGGCTAATATACCCTTTAGTTAAATAATTTTATGTTTTACGTCCGAGAAAGTCAAGCTATTTTTGCACTACCTTCTGGTAAAATAGCACAAATTATCCCGTCATAGATAGTTAAAATGGGCAATTATGATTATTGCTGAAAATTAAATGGTTGGATTTTTCAGAAGTTCATTTTTTAATTGTGCATTGGAAAACTGCCTTAGCGGCGGCGATACGGACGAATTTTGACTCATTTTTCAAAAGCTGTGGCAAAAATTTCGTCAGGTTGGCTGTGCCGACCTGTCCTATCGCCAGTGCCGTCAGCGTATTAACACGTTCGAGTTCTTCTTTATCCAGTCCCTCAATCAAATTTTTCGTAAAAACTTCGAGAACCTCACGTTCTCCTGTGGTTTCTCCGAGCATACCGAGCTGCTCGGCAGCAGTGAGCCGGACCTCCAGCACATCATCGTCGAGCTTGGTTATCAGAAAACTTTTGGCTCTTTCCGTCCCTAATGCTCCCATTGCCTTTATACCCACGACTCTGTCGTCGGCGTAAGTGCTTATAAGCATCGCCAATATTTTTTCATCTATTCGTTCATCGCCGAGTCTTGCTATGGCTTCCACCGCATTAAATTTTGCCTTGTAATCGGAATCCTTGTCTCGCAGTGTCCACCACAGCCATTTTAGCGAGCTTGTGTCACCGCTTTTGCCTAATAAAAAAGCAGCATTGGCTCTGACTGTCTGGTCATCACTGGCTATCGCTTTGCGAACAAGCTCAAAACCGCTGCCGGTCCCGAGTTTACTCATTGCATAGTCTGCTGCAATTCTGATGTTTTCATTTCTGTCTTCCAGTAATTGTTTTACCGAAGGCTTCGCAAGTGAGTATGCCAGGTCGCCCACAGCCAAGGCCGCTGCGAACCTGACGGGCACAAAATCATCTTTGAGCAATCTCTGCACCTTAGGCATCAATCTGACTTGCCTGGTATCTGCGACAACCTCGATGGCATTGGCCCTGATCCGCGGGTCGGCGTCGGCCAAATCTTCCAGAATTATTTGTGTTGCCTCAGGCACAAGCTCGGTTACTAAGCCGCCGGCCGGAAAATAAGCCTCCTGCAGGGAATTATCACAGCCGCAGATAAGCACCGCACAAGTCATAAGTGTATAAGCCGTAAGTGCTTTTGTGCTCTTCATCTTTCTGCCTTTCTAATCTTGCTTTTTGAGCCGCTGTTGTGTTCTTTTAGGCCCTTTTCTAAAAAGAAATCGTCCTGCAGCCATTATTATCATTAGCCAAACAAAGCAAACTGCACAACAAAAATCCAGCCATTGTCCGTTTCTGCTGAAAAATGTGCTTCTTTTATCTATTGGCACTCTGTCGGCGAACCACCCGGCCACACCCCTCCTCGCCATCGCGCGATGCGGCAAAGTCCCCGCAACATACCCGTTTCGTATATAGCCGACCGTATCGATTAAGCAGCTTATCCCCGTATTAACGCTCCGCACTACCGCAAGCCTGTTCTCGACCGCCCTGAAGACGCAGATGGCTGCGTGCTGCTGCAATTCGGTACTTGGAGAAATCTTGTCGTTTGCAAATCGCACGAACCAACCATCGTTGCTTATATTGATAAGCCAGTCAATGTTCTTTTTTCCTTCTTTACCTGTCGCAAATCTCCTTGCAATCGCAGGCACCGCGTCCTCATAACAAATCATCACGCTGAATTTATACTTTTGCTCTGCCTTGCCAGTCATTTCGAAAACCGTATATTCGTTTCCCGCATCCAGCGTATAATCGTAATCATATGGTGTAAATTTCATCAGAAGATTAAAAAGCAGCGGAAAACTTTTCCTGAACGGCACATACTCTCCGAAAGCAACCAAATGAATCTTACTGTATTGTTCTTCCGCCTGGCTGCCGTCTGGTTTATACAGAAAAGCCGTATTATATCTTTTCGCTAAATCGAGCGTAAAATCCTCCTTCATCTCCAGCACGCCCCCGTAAGCCCCCACAAGCACAAAAGCTTTTCCCTTCGAATGTTCCCTCAAAATTTCATCGACGCCCTTGCAGTGATATTCACCATTGAGACGGTCTAATATTCGCTTATCCAGTGTCGCCTGCACCATCGTCTCAGGCCATACGACCAGCTCCGCACCTGCCTCTATGCCCGCTTTACTATTTTTCAAAAGCTCATCGAGTATTATATCCGAGTCCTGATGTGATTTCTTGACTGATTGCGGAACATTCGTCTGCACCGATGCTACTAACGGCCCTTTTTCGACGTATTTCTCGGTTTCACCTATCCTGTATTGCCCATAGATAAAAGCACCAGCCACCGTGGCACCCGTCAAACCGGCTTTGAAAAGATTGCCGATTTTGAAAATCTTTTTCTCCTCAGCGGCGATTATCAGCTCCGCCGCCAGCCCGTTGACCATTGCTATTAAAAACGATACACCTGCTGCGCCGAATATATCTGCTATTTGAATAAGTGTTATATTGGCGTATTGGCTGTGAGCCAAAAACCGCCAGAAAAAACCACCTAAAAAAAGCCCCTGCATCCGCTCCGCACCGACAACCACAATCGGCACCGCCAGAAATAGCGGTATCTTTTTTATTCTGCAGTACCGCAGGCAAACCGCCATCATAGGCCAGAGTAGCGCCGTATACATACAAAACGCAATCCACCCCGCTGGCGTTACCGGGTATATCCAGTAAAGATTACCGAGCCAGTAGCAAAGTGAAATCAGATAAGCCGCTAAAAATAACCTCCCTGCCTTTACACTCGGCCAGCACGCCAAAACAAACGGCACCAGCGCTACCCACGCCAAGGCCGACAAGTTAAACGGCTCCTGTATCACCGTCAGCATGACCACGCTGCCCACAAGCGCCGTTAAAAACAGCAAATTTTTCTTTATCTCTGTTTTATTCAACCAGCCGAACCCTTCAAAACCGTTGCAATCTCTTCTGCCTGGTAACGTTTTCCGTTATTCATCCGCATTGAAAATTGATTTGTGAACAGGAGCAGGAGGTTTTTATCGTCTGCAATTTCCCTGGTTGGCCTTGCCGTCTCGCTGACGAGCCGCTTAAGTTCAGCCATCTCTGTCGGCCCAAAAAACAAATTTTCGCTGTTTTGTTTTTCTAATTTAGCCAAACGTTTTTTTGCGTTTTCGGCATATTTTTTTGATATTTCTACACCGACATAATTTCTCGCCAGTTGTTTCGCCGCCGCCAGTGTTGTCCCGGAACCGCTGAATGGGTCGAGCACACAATCGCCGGCCTTGCTGCTTACCGCTATAATTCTTCTCAGTAAATTTTCCGGCATCTGGCACGGATGCCACTCTTGCCGTTCCTTGAACGTCCCGCACACGCGCGGATACCCGTCCCAGACATCGTCCGGCATCTTACCAACCGGGTTAGCCCGTTTATCGTTATAAACTAACTGCCGGTCCGAAGGCACTCTCACCGCGTATTCGTTAAAAGTAAAATTCTTCTTATCATTTACGAAGTAAAAAATATGCGTATGTGCCCGGGCAAATTTCTTTTTCGTTTGCTGCCCGAACGTGTAATGCCAAATTATCCAGTTCCGCATAAAAAGCCCCAATTCGTCCGCTATGATTTTCACGTTCGCTGCATACTCATCGCCGATAGCTATATAAAATGAGCCTGTTGGCTTCAGGACCTTTTTGCAGACACTCATCCACTCCCTCGTCCAGGCTATATAATTTTTGCTTTTGACCTTATCGTAGTATTTATCGTATTTATACCCGATATTAAAAGGCGGGTCCGCAAATACCAAATCCGCAAACAGCTTTTTGACCTTACCGAGTACCTCGATACAATCCCCGCAGACAATTTTATTCAGTAGTTCATTCATATTGAATATTTAAACTTGTCCCTAAATACCAATGACTAACTACTAATTACTAATGACCAGAGACTAACAACTATCGACTAATTATTAGCGACTAGCGACCAGAGACTATCAACTAATTGTAGCGCCCCACGTAAGGATTGCAAGCGTGATTTGAAATGTCTCACTTGGACCCGCGCAGCCACTGCATCGCAGCTTTGAGAACCGCATCCCGGCTTTTTAGTTCCTGCTCCGTCGTCTTTACAAGAATATCCGGCGCAATACCCTCGCCCTCGAAGCACGTCCCGTCAGGCCGCATAGCTTTCCAGCTGGGCAAATACACCGTCACGCCGTTTCCTAATTCGACCGGTTTGGGATTACCCGAACTGCCGTAAGATTTCTCACCAATTAATTTACAGCCCGGAACCTTCTTCATCATCAAAAGAAACGCCTCACAGCTGCTCATATTTACCGGCCCCGTAAGCACAGCTATCTTGCCGCGGTACTTCGGCCGTCCCTCGCTCGGTTCCAGAACACGATTATTCGGCCTGGTAAAACCTCCCGGCTCACCAACTGCACGATACATATGCCGTGCATAAACTTCCGGCTCATCGATAAAACAGCCCGCAAACTCCTGCGCAAGCGGCTCCGAACCGCCGCCGTTACTGCGCACATCGATTATCAGTCCGGGCGCACCGGCAAACTCCTCTATCGCCTTATAGACCTCCTCGAGCGCCTTGGTATGTTCGTTGGACCAGCTGCCTATAAGAATGTATCCAATCCCGTCGTTAAATTTACCGGTAAATACTACAGCGCTGCGCCTCTGCCAGCCGGGGATAGTTTTCTCAAGAACCTTCAGATTATAATTGCCGGTTACATTCCGTTTGAAACCCCCTACACTTTCTTCACCAATCTTGACCCAAATATGTGCGTCTTCAGCGCTGTCCAGCAGTTCAGCCGCTGCCTTCGCGAATTCGTATGTTGTTTTAGCGTTCTTCATCGCCGGACCATACTTATCGAACAGTCCCTCCCAGTCAACTTTACGAAGGTCGCGATACGAGTAATCCTCATCTATCGCTCTGCGCAGTTCCTCAACTGCCTCCAGATTGTCCATTGCCTTAAGCTTCTCATCTTCTGCTCTTGCCTTCCCGGCGCCGGTTCTGAATTCTATCGGATACGGAACAACCGCCTCACCTTTGGTGCTCTTAAAGCCCTTGTAATCCCTGCAGTTAATACTCATTTGATACTTATGGCCTTCAGCAAGTCTCACCCGCATCACAATCGTGCGTTTATTAATCCATCTCGGCTTACCGACCACTTCAGGGTAATTTTGCCCGCCTCCGCATATTGAATAGCCGCTTTGGTCCATATCCTGGTCGAAGACAATGCGAATCTGCCTCAGGTTGGCATCCACATCCTGTGCGCCGTTTTCAGGCACTGTCTTGACGACCTTCGGCGGCTCAGCTGAGACCTCAGCCGCTAAAAAGGATAAAAGAATAATCACCTGTGCAATATTCATACATCTGAACCTTCTCATAACTGTGTCCCTGCCTTCCATCCTTCTTTTATTTGAGTCCATGTCGCTGTCTTTCGCCGTTTTTATATCACCTTCCCGCCTTCGAGTCAATTATGCAATTACCGGATAGCATCCGAATCAACACGTCTTAACGTGTGTCAACCAATACATAGGTAACAGTTTATACCGACAACATGGGTAACACTTTTTCGGGTTTATGTTCGCTTATCTGGGCAGCTGCCCAGATAAGCAGCCGACTTTTTGCCGCCCTTATCTGCCAGCTTCTATGGTCGATCTCGCCAAGTAAATACCCACAATACCACAACCAACTCAGAACCTCATCTATCTGCTCAACGCCAATATATTCGCCACGAAGACTTTCTGTCAAAAATATCCTTTTGCCAAAATAACGAATATCACCATGCGGATATACCAGTCTGACCTGCATATGTTCCGGATAAGTTATCTGTGGCAGGCGAGATGGAAAACTTCTCGGTGATTCACAGTAACACTGTGACGGCGTACGCATTTGTAAAGC
>Ga0315548_1000169_pt1 | contig 59631 bp, 56 predicted proteins | sample SalMarSW160110MG_2_FD_202540 | JGI IMG/M metagenome (GOLD analysis project Ga0315548, IMG submission 202540) | Salt marsh sediment microbial communities from the Plum Island Ecosystem LTER, Massachusetts, United States - Salt Marsh Sediment SW1601-110 ... | reverse complement strand
CGTCCCTGGGGCTTCCCCGAACCCTACGACGGCCGTATTCGCCGGCTGGCCAGTACCGAACAGAAAATCACCGGAGTACGGCGTGAAGACCGGGAGGGCCGGGGCTGGTGGCGGATGCAGGGCTTAAGAAATTACGGCGCTCCCGCCGTTATCTATATCTGTATCGAGCGTTCCTTCTACTTTCCCGGCGACGGCGTCAACGCCTGGCTGCTCTTCGACTGCGGCCTGGTCGCCGAGAACATCATGCTGCTGGCTACCGACTACGGGCTGGGCACGGTGGCCCAGGCGCAGGCGGCCCACTATCCCGATGTCCTGAGGAGGGTGCTGGGGATTCCGGACTCCAAGCTCATCGTCATCGGCATCGCCATCGGCTACCCCGACGAGGGCAACCCCATCATCCAACTACATACCGAAAGGGAGCCGCTGGACAGCGTCGTCGGGTGGCACGGCTTCGACTAGCTACCTCTTGACCACCAGCTTGCCCACCGCCTCCTCCAGCCCCGCCAGCGTCAGCGGGTACATCGGGAAGAGGCGGCCAATCATCTGCACCGTGGCGTGAATCCAGAAGCGGGGGTCGTCGGGGTTGAGCCAGACGCTGTGGTCGAAGTGGTCGGCGATTCTTTTCAGCCAGAGTATCCCCGGTATCTCGTTGCGCTCGTAGTAGTTGATGGCGCCGTAGCGCTCGGTAAGCTCCCAGGGCCCCATCCTGGCGTCGCCGACAATTAAGAGCTTGTAGTCCGGCTCCAGGGTGTGCAGCAGGTGGACGGTGCTCACCGCGTCCTCCCGCTCGATGTCCCAGTAGAGGTTGTCGTAGATGCAGTTGTGGAAATAGTAGTACTGGAAGTCCCGGAAGTGGGTGCTGGAGTGGGCCGCCGAGAAGAGCCGGCTGCAGAGCTTGGCGTAGGGCTCCATAGAGCCGCCGACGTCCATCAGCAAAAGCAGCTTGACCGTGTTCTTGCGGCTGCGCTGCCAGATGAAGTCAAGGTCGCCGGCATTTTTAGCGGTGGCCTTTATCGTTCCTTCTAAGTCCAGCTCGTCCTCAAGGCCGGTGCGGCGCAGTTGCCTCAGCTTCTTGAGGGCCACCCCAATCTGGCGCACGTCCAGCGTCAAATCACTGCGGTAGTTCTTAAACCTTCGCTCCTGGGCAATCTGGACGGCGTGCCTCCCCCCTGGCCTCCCCCCGATTCTGATTCCCTGAGGGTGGTAGCCGGAGTGCCCGAAGGGAGAGGTTCCGCCCCGCCCTATCCAGTGGCCGCCGCCGTCGTGCTGCTCGGTCTGCTCCCTTAGCCGCTTCTCCAGCTCTCTAATTAATTCGTCGAAGTCCATGCTCTCGAACCTGGCCTGCTCCTCCTCGCTCATGAAGAGGCGGTTGAGGGGGTCTTTGAGCCAGTCCAGCACCTCCTGGGTAATCTCCTCGGGGGCCTCCACCCCCTGGAAGTACTGCTGGAAGGCGACGTCATACTGGTCGTAGTAGGCCTCGCTCTTGACCAGGATGGCCCGGGCCAGGAAGTAGAAGTCGTCCAGGTCACGTATATGCCCCTTGGCTAAGGCCTCCATCAGGGTCATCCACTCTACCAGTGAGACGGGCACCTTGTTCTGGCGGAGGATATAGAAAAAGTCGGTGAACATGGCTACCAGCGCCGGGTGGCGAAGTTCCTGACGAAGAAGTCGTAGTCGTTCTCTTTCTTGAGCAGGGTGCCGACGAAGGGCACCTGCTTGGCGATTTGCTCGTGGGGGATGCCGCCGGCGATAAGCGCCCGAATCCAGTCGATGAGCTCGCTGGTGGAGGGCTTCTTGCGGAAGTCGTCAACCTTTCTCAAGGAATAGAAGGTCTTGAGGGCCTCAGTGAGCAGGCTGTCCTTGATATCGGGGAAGTGCACCCGCACGATTTCCTCCATCAGCTCCGGGGTGGGGAACTCGATGTAGTGAAAGATGCAGCGGCGCAGGAAGGCGTCGGGCAGCTCCTTTTCGGCGTTAGAGGTGATGACGGTGATGGGGCGGTGGATGGCGCTGATGGTCTCATTGGTCTCGGGGATATAAAAGCTCATCTCGTCCAGCTCGTTGAGCAGGTCGTTGGGGAACTCGATGTCGGCCTTGTCCACCTCGTCAATGAGTAGGACCACCTGCTCCGGGGCAATGAAGGCCTGCCCCAGCTTGCCCAGCTTGATGTACTGCTTGATATCGGAGATATCCTTATCGCCGAAGCGGCTGTCGTTGAGCCTTTGTACAGTATCATAGACGTAAAGCCCTTCCTGGGCCTTGGTGGTCGATTTCACGTTCCAGGTGATTAGTTTCTTCTCCAACCCCTTGGCGATGCTGTGGGCCAGCAAAGTTTTGCCCGTGCCCGCCTCCCCCCTGATTAACAGCGGCCTGCCCAGGGCAATCGAAACGTTAACCGCATTCTCCAGCGGTTCCGAGGTAACGTAGTCCTCCGAGCCGCAGAACCGGGCAAAATCATCCTTTTTCACTATTTTCTCAGCCTCCCGGAAAAAGATTTAAGCGCGGACGCTTAACTGCGTCCGGCTAAAGTTTTTAAAGGGGTTTAATTCCCACGATTAAATTATAACCGAGAGTGGGAGGCAGAAGCAAATTGGTTTTAGTCCATCCTCAGCCCGGAGTTGCAGTTGATGGTCTGGCCGGTAATGCTGGCGGCCTTCTCTGTGGCCAGGAATACGGCCAGGTAGCCCACCTCTTCCGGCTGGGTCATCTTGCCCAGGACTGTCCGGGCGACCTCGTTAGCCACCGCCTGCTCGTAGCTGATGCCCTGGCTCTTGCTTACCTGCTTCATCGCCCACTCGATGCGCTCGCCCTCTACCGGGCCGGGAGCGATGCAGTTAACCCTGATGCCGTACTTGCCCACCTCCATGGCCAGCGTCTGGGTGAGGCTGATAATCCCCCACTTGGAGGCGGCGTAGGGGCTCCGGTTGGGGTGGCCGAATCTCCCCGATACCGAGGAGATATTGATGATATTGCCGCTCTTGTTGGGAATCATGCTGTCTTTGAGGATATACTTGGCGCAGAGCATGGCCCCGGTGAGGTTTATCGTCAGCGTCTGGTTCCAGGCCTCCAAGTCCATGTCGGCCACGCTAACGGAGGGGCCGCTTATTCCGGCGTTATTGACCAGCACGTCCACCCTGCCAAACCTCTCCAGGGTTTTGTCAACCATGCCGCGCACCTGCTCGGGGACGGCCTGGTCGGTGACTATGGGCAGGCACTGGCGGCCCATCGCCTCGATTTCGGAGGCGGTCTCCTTTAAAGCCGCCTCGGTCCTGGCGGCTATGACCACATCGGCGCCCTCGGCGGCGAAGGTCAGGGCGATGCCTTTGCCCAGCCCCCGGCCGCCACCGGTGATAACGGCTATCTTGCCTTCCAGTTGCATAACAACCTCCTTTTTGAGGTAACTAACCCCGCCCCGCCCCGATAAGCTCGTTTATGTCGCTGATCCCCTCTTCTTTCATAAACCGCTCAATCCCCTCCAGGATTTCCAGCGGGGCGCCGGGGCTGGTGAAGTTGGCCGTGCCCACCTCGACGGCGCTGGCGCCGGCCAGGATGAACTCAAGGGCATCGCTTGAGGTGGCGATGCCGCCCATGCCTACCACTGGAATTTTCACGGCGCCGGCCACGCTGTAGACCATATGCAGGGCTATCGGTCTTATCGCCGGTCCGGATAGCCCCCCGTAGATATTGCCCAGCAGCGGTTTGCGTTTGGCAATATCGATGACCATGCCCCTGGGGGTGTTAATCAGGGACACGGCGTCGGCGCCGGCGCTTTCCACCGCTTGAGCCACCTCGGCGATATCGCCGATTTTAGGGGTCAGCTTGACCATTACCGGCAGCGAGGTCGCTGCTTTTACCGCCGCCGTCACCTCGGCGGCGGGCCCGGGTCTGGTGCCGAACTCAACCCCGCCGGCCTTGATGTTGGGACAGCCGATGTTGACCTCGAGGCCGCTGATGCCGGCGACCCCGTCCAGCATTCCGGCCAGCCGGGCGTACTCCTCCACCGTTTCCCCGACGATGTTGACTAGGACCGGCACCCGCCACCCCGCCCAGACCGGGGCCTTTTCCTTGAGCACGGCTTCGACGCCGATGTTCTGCAGCCCGATGGAGTTGAGCACGCCGCAGGGCGTCTCGGCGATCCTTGGCTGGGGATTGCCCTCCCTGGGCTTGAGGGTAGTCCCCTTGCAGACGATAGCCCCCAGCCTCTGGATATCAAAGATGTGCTGGTACTCGGTGCCCCAGCCAAAGGTGCCCGAGGCGGTCATCACCGGGTTGGCCAGCCGCAGTCCCTTTTTATGCTTCGGGGCTAGTTGTACGGAGAGGTTCATATTAGCTCCTGGTCACAGGCTGATAGTGGTGCCGGCGATATTGAACAGGAAGCGCTCGCCGAACTCCCTAGCCATTATGGCAGATGCCGCCAGTCCGGTGCAATGGCCGAAGCCCAGCTGCTGCACCTCCAGCTCTTTAAGGGCGGCGATGGTCAGCCATATTCGTTCCTCGGTGGCGTTAATCAGGTGGCAGCCGCCGAAGACGCCATATATTGCCTCCACCCCGGTCAGCTTCTGGGCGTGGTGGAGGGTATTGATAACGCCGCGGTGGGCGCAGCCCAGGATAACCACCAGCCCCGCCCCGGTGGTTATAATCAGCGCCTGGTCATCAAGGAGCCTGTCCGGCTTGAAGCGTTTGCCCTCTTTTACCTGGAGGCGGGGCTCTATCGTCTCGTACTCGGTGGTCATCGGAATCTCGCCGGTGGTCATAATGTTATCGCTTATTCTCACCGGCTCCCGGCTCAAGTTAAAGCGGGCGCCCAGGCTCTCCAGCGTCTGGCGGTGGAAGGGTATACCGATGTACTCGGCCTCCTCCCCCTCACGGCGGCTGTACTTGGCCGCCCAGATATCGGGGTGGGCGATTACCTCAATCTCTTTGCCGATGTCGAGCAGTATCTGCTTTAGCCCGCCGGTATGGTCGCAGTGGCCGTGGCTCAAGACGATTTTATCAACCAGTTTCAGGTCAATGCCCATCTGGTCGGCGTTGTGGCTGGCGGAGAGGCTCAGCCCGGTATCGAAGAGGATAGTTTGGTCATCGCTTTCCACCAGGATGCTTAAGCCCCACTCCGCCATAAGCCTGCCCATGCCGGCGGTATTCTCGCTCAGGGTGGTGATTTGCAGCCCCATTTTTAATCTTTAGTGGTGGTGGTGACTAGTATAGGCCATATCCGGGCCGCTGGCAACCCGCCTGACGAAGAGCAGGGGAAAGACGATATCGCTCATACAGCAGGGAATCCAGACGGAGAGGAAGAGGAAGACGAAGATAAGGGGCAGCAGGGGCAGCCAGGCGGCGGTGCTGAAGGCGGTGAAATAAAATAGCGAGGCCCAGGTGCTGAGCAGGACGTGCCCCGAGTGGGGGAACTTGGTGGTCTGCTGCCAGTAGCCGATGGCGATGCCGATAACCGCCGCCGAGTTTATCACTACCCAGGTGGGCACCCCCAGGTAGGGGAAGTTTTCCGTCTCCAGGAAGGGGATATGGAAGCCGAGGCCGATGCTGAGGGTGCTGCCTTCCAGGTAGGGGATGATAGCGTCACTTAGGGTGGCGATGCCCACCGAGCCGCAGTATCCGATTAGAATGGCCGCCCAGAGCTTACCCCGGCTGTACCTGCGGTACATGGCGGTGGTCACCAGGGCGCTTAAGACCACGTGCAGGGGATGTAAAGTGTAGAAAGCGACTTCAGAGATGGAGGCAGGGAGATGGGTAAAGACAATTATCACCATGAGGATGATGCCGGTAACGGCCCCGATGGCGGTGAAGGGGACATGCTCTTTAAGTTCGCTTAAGATTCTTCTAAGCATTTTGCTGGCACCTCCGGCACTTCCCGGTGAACTCGAGCAGGTGCCCTTCAATCTCGAACCCGGTCTCCCGGGACAGCCTTTTTTCCAGGGGGGAAATGTCGTAGCCGGAGAAATCGACCACCTCGCCGCAGCCGGAGCAGATGATGTGGTGGTGATGTTCCGGGTCGCCGGTGGTATAGCTGCGACAGCTGCCGCCGGCATGCAGCTCGCAGATAAGCTCCAGGTGGGCCAGTATCTCCAGGGTGCGGTAGATGGTGGTCAGCCCGATGGCGGGGTGGCCCTGGCGCACCTTCCGGTAGAGGCCGTTGGGGGTGAGGTGGTCGGGGCTGGCGGCGATGGCGGCTATTACCGCCCGGCGCTGGGGGGTGAGCTTGTAGCCGCTCTCCTTAAGGGCGGCGGCGATTCTTTTCTCGGTGAGTCTCATTTCAAGGTTTTGCCTCCAAGCTCTAAATGAAAATGATTATCATTTACACTATAAATAGTTTAGCTCTAGTTGTCAATAGTTTTGGTTTTATTTGCATTTGGTTGAAAGTCGCCTTCGGCGCAGAGGTGGGAGGGTGGTATGAAACTGCCTATTTGTAGTTTACTAATACCATCTTCTCTATACGGTAGATTCCATCAGTGGTTAGTTGCTCTAAGGTTATCTTTACGGGCACTTTGGCAAGCTGTTTGCCATCAATATCGTGAACAAATACCCAGAATCTGTAAGGCAGAGGTAGTTTTTGTAGCGCAGAATCCACCGTTAAATATTGACCAACAATTCTACTCACAGATTGGTGTGGGGGTATATCAAGGCTACCCCGTAATATTTCAGATTCGGGATACAGGGGAGACTTATCGCCGTTGGGTAGTAGGAAATATGCGGATTCAAGCTGTTCGTTACGAAGGGGAATCGCTGTTGTGCCAGTTATGCCAATTGGTGTGCCTATTGAATGTGTCAATACAGTTCGACCACTTGAAGAAGGATTTACCAAAATTAGATGAAATAAAACTAGAGACTGATTGCCAGTATTCCAGATTGTTAAGTGGGAAACAGTCAGGCGCAAACGCCTCCGATAACGAACAATGTCCATCACGGTTAATGCTACAGCGAGTGCTAGAGCAATGTACCCAGCCAAGCCGTAGGTCAGAAACTCAATTAGAGAAATACCATTTTGCATGCCCATTACTATACAGTAAGACTAAGAGACGGTCAACCAAAAATACACTTAATGGGGGAGCTAATGAGAGTAAAGGTAACGGTAGTAAAACCGACTGAAGCTGAAGCTGTGCCAGCCTGTAAATACTGTGGCTCAACCGCAGTAGTAAAGTTCGGCACTTACAACAGCGTCCAGCGCTGGTGGTGCAAGGTGTGTAAGCGCAAGTTTAAGGCTGAAGATTCCCTTTTCCATATGAAAACCCCCGCCAATCAGGTAACATCGGCGCTCAATATGTTCTATGAGGGAATGAGCATCAAGGCTATCCGCCGTAACCTACAGCAGGAATACGGCAATATGCCCTCAACCGCCACCATCTATGAGTGGATACAAAAATACACCCAGTATGCAACCGACAGCATCATTGGCTATAAGCCCAAGAAGATAGGCGACACTTGGATTGCCGATGAAACCGTGATTGAGATAGACGGGAATAATGTCTGGCTTTGGGACATCATAGACGACAAGACCCGCTATCTGCTGGCTACCCGCATATCCCGTAGCAGGACAACCCAAGACGCCCAGATACTCTATGACAGGGCGGTAAGGACGGCTGGCAAAGAGCCTACCAAAGTCATCACCGACAAACTGGCTTCTTATCTGGATGTCCGTTTCGGCAAGGACACCGAGCATATCCAGAGCAGGCCGTTTGCCATTGAAGATAACACCCAGATGATAGAGCGCTTTCACGAAACACTAAAGCAGAGGACAAAGGTAATGCGGGGGCTGAAAAACATAGAGTCAGCCCACGACTTCATAAACGGCTGGCTGGTGCATTACAACTACCTCCGCCCCCACACTGCTTTAGGCGACAAGACACCCGCAGAAGTGGCGGGCATTGACTACCCATATAAGCACTGGGCGGATATTACCCGCCACAAGCCGTCAAAGCCAGTCATCATTGAGCACCAGCCCAGAGCTAAAGTAAGGCTAACCCCGTCTATCCAGATAGGCAGACCACGCAAAAGACCACCGAGAGGCAAGCGGGGGGATTACTACACTGGTGGGGGAATGATAAGCCGCCGCCCGTTTACAGGCGGTAAGCCAAAGCGGGGGAGGGTAATCTAATGGAGTGGGAGGGTATCTTGTTTTTCGTATGGCTGGCTTCTTTAGCCGTGTGGGGAATATACGCCGTGAACAGATTAGAGGAGTGGATAATTAAGAAGTATGGCAACACGATTTACAGATTTCTTGAAAGGCACTCATCTTCGCCTATTGTGAGACATATCTTTAAGATGCCTGACCAATCGGAAAATGAGGTAAATAAGCAATAAGATGAAAAGGCTAAAAATAAGCCAATATGCCCACGGGTGTTTATTGAGCCAATCTGTGACAATGGCAAATATAATGATGAGACAGACAAAGAGGACAATCACAAGCCCAGCCAAATTACCCCGTTGTCCTCTGGCCATAAACGAAGTATAGAACGAGCAAAAGATGGTGTCAACCAAATGCAAATAAAACCATAGTTTTGGTGTATTGACCAATCTTAATAATTAGGCTACACTTGGATTATGATACACTTCGGCACTGGCGCGGGCAGGCGGTGGCTCCCGTGCGTCAGTTGCCGGTGATGCTGGACTAACCCTCCGGCCTGACTACGGTTCTCTTAAAAATCAGCAACTCTAGGTGCTACCTGCTAGCACAGGTAGGCGGAGGTAAGGGAAAGATGAAGAAGAGGGATAAAACGGAGGCAACCTTCGGTCTGCTGCGGGCCCGTCTGGAGAGCGAGCGCAAGCGGCTGACTGATGAACTGGAGCAGCTAAAAACGGCTATGCGCCCGGCCGACGAGCGGCGGGAGGGCAGCCCCTTCGGCAAGAGGGAGGAAGAGGCTACCGAGAGCTACGAGCTGGAGCGGCGGCTGACCCTGGAGAAGAGCATCAGGGAGCAGCTGGCGTCGGTGGAGCACGCCCTGCAGAAGTTTGAAGACGGAACCTACGGCTTGTGTGATAAATGCGGCCGACCGATACCCCCGGAACGGCTGGAAGCCCTGCCTCAGGCCACTCTGTGTCTGGACTGTAAGGCTCGTCAGGCCAAGGATGCCAAAGGTAAGTAGTCCCCCGGCCCGGCGCTATTTCGTCCTTTTCCTTATCGCCCTGCTGCTGGTGGCCGCCGACCAGCTGACCAAGTGGTGGATAAGGGAAAATCTGGCTGTCGGGCAATCGCTGTGGAGGTGGGGGATATTTGAGATAGGCCGCGTCCCACCCAACACCGGGGCCGCCTTCGGCCTTTTCCCCGGCCATACCCTGGTCCTGGTCATAGTGTCGGCGGTCGGCATCGCCTTTATTCTGGTCTATGCCTTTATTATTTACCGCCGCTACCCCTTTCTGGACAGCTGGCTCAGCCGGATAGCGGTGGGCCTGATTCTGGGCGGCACCATCGGCAACCTGATCGACCGCAGCCTCTATCTGCTGGGCCGGCTGGACGGGGTCACTGATTTTATCCATATCGGCTGGTGGCCGCCCTTTAACCTGGCCGATTCGGCGGTGGTGGTCGGCGTTATTCTGTTTATCTTTTCCCTCTTTCCCCTGACTCAGAGGCGTGGCTCGTCGGCTTGGTGATGGACAAGGTAGCTAATCTTATCGCTGATAAGCGGGAAATCCGCCTGGACAAATACGTCTGCCAGCAGCTCCCCGAGCTCTCCCGCAGCCGGGTGCAGAGGTTGATCGCCGACGGCCATATCACTGTCAACGGCCGGCCGGCCAAGCCGGGGCTTAAGCTCAATACCGGCGATAGGATTAAGGTGACTATTCCCCCCACCCCGCCCGAAAAGTTGCTGCCGGAGTCCATCCCCCTCAATATCATTTATGAGGACGAAGACCTTATAGTCGTCGATAAGCCGGCCGGGCTGACCGTCCACCCCGCCCCGGGGCACCCCGGCCATACCCTGGTCAACGCCCTGCTGGCTCACTTCCCCCGCCTGGCCGATAGCGGCGATGCCCTGCGCCCCGGTATCGTCCACCGCCTGGACAAGGATACCTCGGGGGTGATGCTGGTGGCCAAGAACAGCCGGGCTCAAGCCGACCTTGCCGGGCAGTTCAAGAGCCATACTGTTAGCAAGGCCTATCTGGTGCTGGTCAAAGGGCACTTAACGCCTGAGGCCGGCGTCATTGAGGCGGCGATAGGCCGCGACCCCCGCCACCGCCAGAGAATGGCGGTCGTCACCCGGGGCCGTGAGGCCCGCACCGAGTATAAGGTCATTAGGTATATCAGGGAATACACTCTGCTTGAGGTCAGGCCCAGGACCGGGCGCACCCACCAGATAAGGGTGCACTTGGGGGCTATCGGCTTTCCCGTTGTCGGCGATAAGATTTACGGGGTCAGGTCCCCGTTTTTAGGCCGCCAGTTCCTCCACGCCTGCCGCCTGGGCTTTAGCCTCCCCTCCACCGGCGAGTATGTCGAGTTTAAGTCCGAGCTGCCGGAGGATTTAGAGCAGGCGCTTGAGGATATAGCCTAGGCTTGCCCACCCCCGTTTTATATCTTTTCCCGCCCGCCGCCCTTTATGGTAGGGCTAAAGCCCTTTTATCCCCGCCCCATAAAGGAGAGTGAAGAGAGGTCTAGCCTCTTTCGGGTGGGAGGGTGGGAAACAAAACGCACTCTAAAAACGGGCCAGACCTCCCCTTATCCCCCCACCCTAGAATGTCGCTAAATTAGATGGTAGAATGGGTGACAGGATAAAAAACAATGGAAGTTGAGAAGGTTCTAGAAAGGCTTGATAGTCTAATTGAGATGGGCCAGAGAGTTTTGGAAACGCCTACCTCAGATAGAGGTTGGGTAGACACGGGTTTAGCCCAACAATGGCGCACGAGTTCACTGACTTTCTTGAGTGCAACGCTTAGCTCTGGGCATGTTCACTATCGTGAATTTGAGGAGCGTTGCAAGTGGTCTCAGCGCCACGAAGCTAAGCGGGGCTTGGCAATTCTTAAAGCGGTCAGAGAAGATATTGCGGGCGGTTATCTCCAAAAGTTTGAGGCGCTTGTTTCCGCTGAAGTATTCAGTGACTTTTTAGATATGGCTGAGCATCTTCTGGATAATGGTTATAAAGACCCAACTGCGTCATTAGTTGGTGCAGTCCTTGAAAATGAACTTCGCAGAATGTGTAGGGACAATGATATCCCTGTTAAAGATGATGATAATATTGGTTCATTAAATCAGAAACTTTTTCAAAAACCCGTATACGGTAAGCCTCAGATGAGGCAAATTAGTATTTGGCAAGCAATACGTGATAGTGCTGACCACGGCAAATTTGAAGATTATAATGCCGAGTCTGTAAAAAATATGCTCGAAGGTGTCAGGAACTTCTTAGCGTCTCAACTAAGTTAGAAAGGCCATTAAATGACCCAACCAGTCCGAGTCCGTTTTGCCCCCAGCCCCACCGGCTTTCCCCACGTCGGCAATATACGCACGGCCATGTTTAACTGGCTTATGGCGCGGCACACCGGCGGCAAATTAATCCTGCGTATTGAGGATACCGATGTCGCCCGCAAGGTGGAGGGGGCGGTTAAGGCAATAATGGAGGGTCTGCGCTGGCTGGGGCTGGACTGGGACGAGGGGCCCGATATCGGCGGCGACTACGGCCCCTACTATCAGTCGGAGCGACTGGAGCTTTATAAAAAGGCCGCCGAAAGGCTCATCGAGCAGGGGAATGCCTACTACTGCTACTGCTCTCCGCAGCGCCTGGAGGAGCTGCGCGCCGGGCAGGTAAAGCGCAAGGAGCCCCCCGGCTACGACCGCCTCTGCCGCAATTTAACTAAAGAAGAGCGCGCCCGCAAAGAGGCCGAGGGCGTCAGGCCGGTGGTGCGCTTCAAGACGCCGCTGGAGGGGCAGACCAGCTATAACGATGTCATCTGGGGCAACGTGGTCGTTGACAACAGCACCCTGGACGACTTCGTCCTGCTCAAGTCGGACGGCTACCCCACCTATCACCTGGCCAACGTCGTCGACGACCACGCCATGAAAATCAGCCACGTCATCCGCGCCGAGGAGTGGATTTCGTCCACGCCCCGGCACCTCCTGCTGTATAAAGCCTTCGGCTTCGAGCCGCCGCTTTACGTCCACCACCCCATGATTCTGGGCCCCGACCGCGCCAAGCTGAGCAAGCGCCACGGCGCCGTCTCCATCCTGGACTACCGGGATATGGGCTACCTGCCCCAGACCATGCTCAACTTCCTGGCCTTAATCGGCTGGTCGCTGGACGATAAAACCGAGCTAATGTCCCGCCAGGAGCTGATTGACAACTTCTCCCTGGAGAGAATCGGCAAGACGGGGGCCATCTTCAACAAGGATAAGCTGGACTGGATGAACGGGGTCTATATCCGGGCCTTGACCGCCGATGAGTTCTTCGAGGCCGTCCAGCCTTATCTCATGGACGACCTGGACGCGGGCAAGGCTGTGATAGCCGAGGAAGAATACGTGAGGAGTGTCCTGCCCCTGGTGCAGGAGCGGGCCAAGACCCTGCTCGAGGTGGTTGAGCTGACCAAGTTCTTCTTTGTTGACCAGCTTGACTACGATGCCGCCCTGCTTATCGGCAAGAATATGGATAGAGCCACCACGGTTAAGGCGTTAAAGGCGGCTCAGGATAGGCTTGAGCCCCTATCAAAGTTTGATAACGATTCCCTGGAAGGTGTGCTGCGCCCCCTGGCCACCGAGCTGGGGCTAAAGACCGGCCAGCTCTTCTCAGTATTGAGGGTGGCCGTTACCGGCCGTACCGCCGCCCCGCCCCTCTTCGAGACCATGGCCGTGCTGGGCAGAGACAGGTGCCTTGGGCGGGTTGCCGCCGCGTTACAAAAGCTATGAACGGGCAGGGTTCCACCCTCCGTGTCCTCGATTTGACCGATGAAAAAAGCCGGCTCTGTGCCCGCTGGCTGGCCGATATTGGGGCGGAGGTTATACGTATTGAGAAGCCGGGCCAAAGCGCTGAATTTCACTGGGAAGACCTGGGCAAGCGCTCGGTGAGCCTGGATATAGAGTTCAAGACGGGGCAGGATATGTTCCGGCGTCTGCTTGAGACCGCCGATGTCCTGGTGGAAAGCCACCCCCCCGATTATCTTGATAGTCTCGGCCTCGGCTATAATGAGCTTAATAAAATTAATCCCCGCCTGATTTTTGTCTCCATCACCCCTTTCGGGCAGAGCGGCCCCTATCGCGGCTATAAAGCTTCTGATATCGTCGCCAGCGCTATGGGCGGCCAGCTTTTTGTTAACGGTGAGCCGGAAAAGCCGCCGCTAAAGCTCTTCGGCAGCCAGAGCTACTACCTGGCCTCTATCTTCGCCGCCATCGGCGTTATGCTGGCTTTATGGCACCGCCACAGCTCGGGTAAAGGCCAGTATATCGATATCTCGCTGCAGGAGTGTGTCGCCGCCGCCCTGGACCACGTCCTGCCTCGCTATTTCTACCGGGGGGAGGTGGCTAGAAGGCAGGGCAGCCGGCACTGGAACGGCGCCTTCCGCGTCTTTCCGGCTGAGGACGGCTATGTCCTGCTCTCTATATTCTATCAGTGGCCGACGCTGGTGGGGTGGCTTGAGTCCGAGGGCATGGCCGAAGACCTGCCCGATTCAGAGTGGCGGGATAGGGACTACTGCCTGGAGCATATTGACCACGTTATTGAAATATTGGAGCGCTGGACTAAAACCCATCCGGTAGCCGAGCTGGTGGAGAAGGGGCAGGCGATGCGCTTCCCCTGGGCGGGGGTGGCCTCGGTATCTCAGCTTCTGGCTAGCCCCCAGCTTAAGGCGAGGGGCTTCTGGACGGAGGTAGAGCACCCGGTGACGGGGGAAAAGTTTAGGTTCCCCGCCCCCGTTTTAAACCGGTGTTTTTCGTCCCATACCCACCCGCCCAATAGGGGGCTTCGCCCCTTTGATACACCCGATGGGGATAAATAAACGAGGTGAAACATGAATGGCGAAGTCCTTACTAAAACTGGTAGGTTAAAGAGGAAGTTTCTACCAGCAATATATTTTGATTCGTCAGTAGTAATCGATTACTGGATGACAGAAGGTTTAGGAGAGCCCCCACCCGAAGAATTAACTTTTTTCGAGAAAGATTCCCTGGAGAAATATCACAAGTTTGTGAGAGATCTCTTAAAAACAGATGTTCATCTTAACAAAATCTTGGAAATTAGGCAAAGACTCGTTTATGGCGAAGCTAAGGTTATTGCTGTCATAAGTCCGCTTTGCTTTCTGGAATTAGTAGAATGGCACGCTGAATCAGGATTTAAGCAAGTTGTTGCTGAAGCGAGCAATGTGATATTCATCCAGAAAAAAAGTAAAAAAGAGATAGGTGATTATCTTAACAAAGTTATTGCCATGCGACAGGCTGAAATTAAAGCACAGCCAGAAGAGGAAATATTGCCTGGTGTTATAGTTGGTCGTGAATCTACTCCGTTGGAGATGCTTCTGTCACAAACAGTCCTCAATACCTCGTTTGCCGTATGTCATGGTTTGCAAGGACTTCTAGAAGTTGAAATTGCCAATTTTAAGATGTCAAGGTATAGAGAAACCTTTATATATGCCTACTTGCAGGTTGGAACTACGGATATAATACATATCCTGCTAGCTCAACATCTAGGATGTAAATACTTTGCAAGTTTTGACTCAGACTTTAAAAGAGTGAAGGACTTCATTAAAGAAGAAAATGGGATGACGCTGCTGAGTTCTCCAGAAGAAATACTGGAGATTTTGTAATATGGGAGTTTACTCGGTATGACTAGCGCCGTCTTAAAAGGTAAAAAATTGTGAATTCAGATTCAGACGCTCTAATACGCTCAGATTTTGAGCCGGGCTATATCGGCCTCTACCGTTCCGGGGAGCTTAAGCGCCGGGCGGAGGCGCTTGAGGCGCGGCTGGGCGCCTGCGATATCTGTCCCCGTGAGTGTGGGGTCAACCGCGGGGAGGGGAAACGGGGGTTCTGCCACTCAGGCATCCTGCCCATTGTCGCCTCGGTCGGTGCTCACCACGGCGAGGAGCCGGTGCTTTCCGGGAGGAGGGGTTCGGGGACGATATTTTTCGGCAACTGCAATATGCGCTGCGTCTACTGCCAGAACTACCAGATAAGCCAGGACTATAAGGCGCAAAAACGTAATGAGGTTGAGACCGGGGTTCTGGCCGAGCGTATGCTCTATCTTCAGGACGAGCTCGGCTGCCATAACATTAACCTGGTCTCACCGTCGCACTTAGTGCCCCAGATAGTCCGCGCCGTGCTGGAGGCGGTTCCCCTGGGGCTTGAGGTACCGCTGGTCTACAATACCAGCAGCTATGACTCGGTGGCCACCCTGCGCGAGCTTGACGGCATCGTCAGCATCTACCTGGCCGATTTGAGGTACGCCTCCAATAAGTGGGGCAAACGGTTTTCTAAAGCTCCCGATTATGTGGAGCGGGCCCGGGCCGCCATCAAGGAGATGTACCGGCAGGTGGGCAACCTGGTGGTGGATGAGGGGAATATCGCCCAGAAAGGGTTGATAGTGCGACACCTGATACTGCCCAGCGGCCTCGCTGGCAGCCGCGAGTCGCTGGGCTGGCTGGTCAGGGAGGTTTCCCCAAAGGTTACGGTGAGCCTGATGTCGCAGTACTTCCCGGCGCACCGGGCCCCGCGAATTCCCCTGCTGTCGAGGACAATCACGGCCAAGGAATATAACGAGGTGGTGGGGCTGGTCGAAGAGCTGGGGATAGAGAACGGCTGGCTGCAGGGAATGGGTGCCTCAAAGCACTATCTGCCCGATTTCTCCGGCGATGGTTATCCGTTTTCGGAAACGGAGGAGGTTAAGTGAGACGCTATGTGGGCTATTTCCGCTTGCGCTTGACAAAGGCAAAGCGAATCTTTTTGCCGCTTCGCTTGTCCTTCTTGTTGACATTCTCGATGAAGGTCTTGAGGTCGGTCAGGGGTTTTTCAGCCACCTTTGGTTCCTTTTTGTTCGCTTTAGCAGACACGGCGTTGATTATAGCATATGTTGGCAGGCTAGGCCAACTATCTTCCCATACCTGCCCGCCCAAAAGGGGGCTTCGCCCCTCTTATATTCCCCAATATAAAGGGTAGAATTATGTCATCTGATTTAAGTAGTCTTATACGGTTAGAGGAAGGACAGGTTAAACCGGCCAGCCAGGTTCTGGCCCGCGCCTTTGCCGATTACCCGGAGCTTATTCGGTTCGTTACTGAGCCGGGCAAGAGGCAGGAGCTGCTGCGCTCCATGTTCAGCACGGTGCTCAGCCACGCCGTTGGGTACGGCGAGGTATACGCCACATCCCCGGCTATGGAGGGCATCGCCATCTGGCTTCCCTCCGGGCTTCCCGATATCACCTTCTGGGAGACGCTCCGCAGCGGCGGGCTGGCCCTCCTCTTTAAGGGGGGCTGGGAGTTTATGCGTAGGATGAAACAGGATGGGGACTTCATCAAAAGTCTGCGCCGGCGTCTGGCCCCCACTCCCCACTGGTATCTGGCGGTGCTGGGCGTTGCCCCCGAGTTTCAGGGCAAGGGCTATGCCAGCCGCCTGCTCAGGCCGATGCTGGCCCGGCTGGATGTGGAGAAGCTGCCCGCCTATCTGGAGACCTCGATGGAGGATTATGTCCCGATATACCAGCACTTCGGCTTCAGGGTAGTCCAGGAGGCGGTGCTGCCCGGGAGCGGCGCTAAAATGTGGGCTATGTTGAGGGTAAATGACTAAATCCGTCTTAAAAGGCATCAGAATATTGGACTTCACCTGGGTTTTGGCTGGGCCCTATGCCACCCGGCTGCTGGCCGATTTCGGCGCCGAGGTGATAAAAATTCAGCCCCGCCTCCCCCGGGAGGAGGGCGAGTTTGCCCGCGGCTACGATAACACCTGGAACCGCAATAAGCTGGGCATCACCCTGGAAATGAGCGGACCCGGCGGGATAGCTCTGGCCAGCAGGCTGGTGGCTTTAAGCGACGCCGTGGTCGAGAACTTTACCCCCCGCGTCATGGCCAACTGGGGCCTGGACTACCAGAATCTTAAAAAAATAAAGCCGGATATAATCATGCTCAGCCTGTCAACGATGGGCGGTAGCGGTCCCTGGCGTGACTATACCGGCTTTGGCCCTACCATTCAGGCCCTTTCCGGGCTGACCCGCCTCACCGCCTACCCGGGCGGGCCGCCGCTGGGGCCGGGTACGGCCTACGCCGACCATATTGGCGCTCTATTTGGCTGTCTAGCCCTGCTGGGCGCTCTGGACTACCGCCGGAGGACGGGGGAGGGGCAGCATATCGATATCTCCCAGGTGGAGGCGATGGCCAGCCTGCTGGGGGACGCCTTTGTTCCCGCAAAGGAGACGGCGTTTCATGGCGTCTATCGCTGCCGGGGCGATGACCGCTGGTGCGCTATAACCGTTGCCAGCGATGAAGAGTGGGCGAACTTTAAAGAGGCTCTGGGCCGCCCCCCCTGGGCTGAGGACAAGAGGTTCGCCGCTTTGCCCAATCGTCTCAAGAATAAAGAGAGGCTGGACGAGCTGATAGAAGGCTGGACGAAAGAGCACACCGCTGAAGAGGTAATGGCTTTACTCCAGAAGAATGGCGTTGCTGCCGGCGTGGTGCAGTCCGCCGCCAATTTGGCTCAAGACCCCCAGCTTAAAGAGCGGGGCTTCTTCATCGAGCTTGACCACCCCGAAATGGGCAGGAAGTTATCCGATGCCGCCCCGGTAAGGCTCTCGGATACCCCGGCCAGATATACCCGCCCTGCCCCCCTCCCCGGCCAGGACAATGACTATGTCTACGGGGAGCTTCTGGGGCTGAGCGAGGGTGAAATGAATAAGCTCAAGGAGCAGGGAGTAATTTAAAGCGTCTGGCACTTGGGGCAGAAGTAGCTGCCCCGGTTTCTTACCGTGATGCGCTGTAAGGGCGTGCCGCAGACGGGGCAGGACTGCCCCCGCCGGTGGGCCACCCGGAACTGGAAGTGGGCGGTGCCTATCTGCCCGTCGGGGCGGAAGTAGGTATTGACGCTGGCCCCTTTATCACTGATGGCGGCGGCCAAGACCTGCCTGATAGCCTTGTGCAGGCGCCCGATTTCTTCTTTAGACAGGCTTCCCCCGGCCCTCATCGGGTGGATTTTAGCCAGGAAGAGGGCTTCGTCGGCGTACATATTGCCGATGCCGGCAATAAAGCTCTGGTCGCAGAGCAGGGCCTTTATCGGCGCGGTGCGTCCGCTTAAGGCTTGAGCCAGCGTTTCGGCGGTAAATTTAGCCTCCAGCGGCTCCGGGCCGAGCTTATTAATGACACTGTCTTTATCCTCAACCAGCCACATCGCCCCGAACTTGCGCGGGTCGCGGAAGTAGATTTTAACCCCGCCGTCGAGGTGGATTACCGCCCGGACGAACCTGTCGGGCGGTGTTAGCCACAGCGAGCCGGTCATCTTGAGGTGGATGACCAGCGTCTGGCCGCTGGCCAGGCTGAACAGCAAATATTTCCCCCGCCGCCCCACCCCGGTTATGGCCTCCCCGATGAGGCGGGAGTTGAATTCCTCAACTGAGGGCTGGCGCACTATCTTATCATCGAAGAGGGTGACGGCGGTGATGGTGTGGCCGATAATATGGGGAGTTAGCTCGTTCTTTATGGTCTCAACTTCAGGTAACTCAGGCATTTAACTTTTATTCCATCTCCCCCATTTTGTATCTATTCCCGCCCGCCGCCCTTGTGGTAGGGCTAAAGCCCTTTTTGCCCCTCCCCAAGAAGAAATTGATAGAAGTATCACTTCTGTAGGGTGGGAGGGTGGGAAATAAAACGAACGTTAAAAACCGGGCAAACCCCCCTTTGGCTTTTTGATTAAGGCTCCATCTCCCCCCAGTTGGGGCCGGCCTTGACGTCCACCTTCAAGGGGACGCTGAGCTCTATGGCGGTGGACATGAGTTCGGGCACCAGCTTTCTCATCTCTTTCTCTTCGGCCTGGGGCACCTCGAAGATAAGCTCGTCGTGCACCTGGAGGAGCATCTTGCTTTTAAGCTGGCGTCTGGCTATATCCCGGTCCAGGTTAATCATGGCCACCTTGATGATATCGGCCGAGGTGCCCTGCACCGGCATGTTGATGGCCATCCTCTCGGCGGCCTCCCGCAGCTGGCGGTTGGCGTGGTTGATTTCGGGGATGGCCCGCCTCCGGCCCAGGATGGTCTGGACGTAGCCATCTTTTCGGGCCTTCTCCTTGGTCGATTCCAGGTACTGCTTGACCCCCGGGTACTTCTCGAAGTAGGCGCTGATGAAGGCAGCCGACTCCTCCCTGGTCAGGCCGCTGGCCTGCTCCAGGCCGTAGTCGCTCATGCCGTAGATAACGCCGAAGTTGACCGTCTTGGCCACCCGCCGCATCTCCGGGGTTACTTTTGACGGCTCCACGCCGAAGACCTGGGCGGCGGTGGCGCGGTGGATATCCTCATCATGGCGGAAGGCACTGGTCAGGCTCTGGTCCTGGGATAGGTGGGCCAGGGCGCGCAGGTCAATCTGCGAATAGTCAGCCGATAACAGGCAGGAGCCCTGGGGGGCGATAAAGGCCTGCCTGACCTCTCTGCCCATCTCCCCCCGCACTGGGATATTCTGCAAATTGGGGTCACTGGAAGATAGTCTTCCGGTGGCGGTGCGCGTCTGGTTGAAGCTGGTGTGAACCCGCCCCGTTTTGGGGTTGACCAGTCCGGGCAGGGCATCGATGTAGGTTGACTTTATCTTGCTCAGCTGGCGGTAGTCCAGGATAAAGCCGACGGCGGGGTGGACGCCGCGCAGCTCTTCCAGTATGGCGGCACCGGTGGAGTAGCCGCCCTTGGTCTTGCGGGCGGTGGGTAGCCCCAGGTCTTCAAAGAGGACCTTGCTCAGCTGCTGCGGCGAGTTTATGTTGAACTGGTGGCCGACGTTATCGTAGATGTCCTTCTCCAGCTTTAATAGCTGCTCGCCGAGGCGCCGGGACATCTGCTTTAATAAATCAGTATCCAGGGCGACGCCGTTTCTTTCCATGCCCATCAGCACCGGCGAAAGCGGCATCTCTACCTCGGCGAACAGTTGCCAGAGCCCCTGCTCCTTGAGTTCCGGCTCGAAGACTTTAGCCAGCCTCAGGGTCATGTCGGCGTCGGCGCTGGCGTAGTCGGCGGCGCGGGCTATCTCCACATGGGACATGGGGATTGTCTTGGCCCCCTTGCCGATAAGCTCGACTATGGGCGTCATCTCGACGGCCAGCCTGGCGAAGGCCAGGTTTTTCAGGCCCAGCGACTTCTCCCCCAGCAGGTAGGCGGCAATCATGCTGTCGAAGGTCAAATTCGTCACGGTTAGGCCGTGTTCGGCCAGCACCGTCATGTCGTACTTGCCGTTGTGGGCCAGCTTGGCCAGTTCCTTATCTTCCATAATGGGCTTGAGACTGGCGATAACTTCCTCTAAGGGCAGCTGGCTTATCGGCTCCAGCCCCTCGTGTCCCACCGGGATATAGTAGGCCTCCCCCGGCGCTGGTGAAAAAGAAAGCCCCACCAGCTTGGCGGCCATCGGGTCCAGGCCGGTGGTCTCGGTGTCAAAGGCAAAGGACTTGGCCTCGGCTAGGCGCTTTACCAGCCTATCCAGGTCTTTGGCCTCGCTGACGATTTTATATTCTCCCTGCGGCGGCCTGGCGGCAACGCCGGCGGTTTCGGCCTCCACCTGGGGCAGCTTGGGCAGCAGGCTGGCGAACTCAAGCTCGCGGAAGAGCCCGGTCACCTTGTTGCGGTCGTACTGGCTCACCTGGCAGTCGTCCAGCTTTAGAGTTACCGGTGTCTGAGTAACGATGGTGGCCAGCTCTTTGCTCTGTCGGGCGACGGCCTCGTTCTCTTTGAGCAGGCTCTGGAGCTTGGGCGGTGCCACCTGGTCGATGTGCTGGTAGATTTGCTCTATGGAGCCGAACTGCTCGAGGAGCTTGGCCGCCGTCTTGGCGCCGATGCCGGCCACGCCGGGGATGTTGTCCGAGGGGTCGCCCACCAGCCCCTTGAGGTCGGTAATCTGCTCCGGCTTTACGCTGTACTTCTCGGCCACCGCCGCCTCGTCGAAGAGGGTGGTGTTGCTGAAGCCCCCCTTGGGCTTGGGGTAGAGCACCTTCACTTTGGGCGAGACCAGTTGCATGGTGTCGGCGTCGCCGGTGACGATGACGGTATCAATGTCCTTTTGGCTGGCCTGCTGGCTTAGAGCCCCTAGGATGTCGTCGGCCTCGTAGCCCTGCAGCTCGAAGATGGGTATATTGAAGGCGGTCACCAGCTGCTTTACCCGCCCCAGCTGCCCCACCAGCTCCTGCGGGGTCTCGGGGCGTTGGGCCTTGTACTGGTCGAAGAGTTCATGCCGGAAGGTGGGCCCCTTCATGTCGAAGGCGATGGCGTAGTGGCTGGGCTTTAGCTCGTTGATGACCTTGAGCAGCATCAGGGCGAAGCCGTAGACGGCGCCGACGCTCTCGCCGGTCTGGCGCACGGTGAGGGGGGGCAGGGCGTGGAAGGCGCGGTGGAGCAGGGCGTTGCCGTCGAACAGCACCAGCAGGGGCTTCTTCATAGTCTAATTATAACAGAGTGATGGTGTTTCTGGCTTAATCGGTGGCAATCATCACGTTGGTGGCCTTGATGACGGCGTAGACCTCCTTGCCCGGGGCCAGACCCAGCCTTTCGGCGGAGGTCTTGGTGATGACCGCTACCACCTCATTACCGCCGTCCAGGGCCACGGTGACCTCGGTATTGATGGCGCCGGGCTTGACCTGTTTTACCTTGCCTTTGAGCACATTGCGGGCACTTATTTTCATCTGGCACCTCCTATTTTAACCAGTGTTTTTCTTCCCATACCCACACGCTTGAAAAAGGTTAAACCCTCTTAGACTCTCTTTCCCCACCCCCCATTTTATATCTTTTCCCACCCTCCGCCCTTGTGGAAGGGCTAAAGCCCTTTTTCCCCACCCCACTTTTAAGGGAGTTTTAAAGGCGGAGCCTTTGAGGGTGGGAAATAAAACATACGCTAAAATCTGATAGTCCCCCTCTAAAAATCGCCCAGTTCGGCTTTATTTAGCGGCCTCAAGTATGAGGTATCGTTGTGCCTGGTCAGCACCAGCCGCCCGTTCTGCGAGCTAAAGACGGTGGTGCCGCCGACATCCTGCCTTATATTCCAGAAGTGGGAGTTGTCCAGCCCCAGCAGGGCGCAGATTAAGACCTTGTTCACCACCCGGTGCGATACCAGCACTACCGCCCCGGTATGTTTGGCTATTACCCCGTTCACCACTTTTAGGGCTCTTTCCCTGACCCCGTCCAGGCTCTCACCGCCCGGAATCTTTACCAGTTGCGGGCTTTCCACCCACTGCTCATAGAGCTGGCTATATTTGTCTTTAACCTCCCGCAGGGACAGGCCCTGCCACTGGCCAAAGTCGCAGTCAATAAGGCCGGGGCTGACCTCCACCTTGAGCTTGTGGCGGCGGGCGACCGCCTCCGCCGTCTTTAGGGCCCGCTTTAGCGGGCTGGAGTAGACGGCCTCTATTTTTTGCCCGCTTAAGTATTCTGCCAGCAGTTCCGCCTGCTTCAGGCCGGTCTGGTTCAGCTCAATATCAATCCGCCCCCGGAAGACCTCCTCCACGTTCCACTCGGTCTGGCCGTGCCTGGCCAGGATAATTCCGGTCATTGGCCTACGATTCCTCTATCTTCTCCACCTCGATGGTGCACTCGGTGACCAGGGCGGCGAAGGCACCCAGGGCGGCCAACAGCGGGGCGGCCATGATGGTTACCGCCGCCGCCGGCGCCCCCACCGAAAGGGGAATCTCCAGCACGGTTTTCCCCTCATGGATAACCCGCACCCTTCTGATGTTGCCTTCGTGGATGAGCTGCTTGACCCTGGCGACCACTTTATCCCCGTCTATGGTGAACTTCTCCTTGGTGGCCATTGTTTTTAACCTCCCAATTGAATATTAGGTGGTCAGTATATAGGGTGTCAAGACTTATTGTTGACACAGGCTCGGTCTATGCGATAACCTTGTTGAGGCCCTGTTGCCCTGCCTTTTAAAGACCTGGTCAGCCATATTTAAGGATTTACAGGAGGCATATTTGCCGCCAGCAACCAAAGCCCAAAGCTCCTGGGTTATTCTGGTATGCGCTTGGCTGATGGGCTTTGCCCTGGAGACCCCCCTGTTCTGTGTCCCCCCGGTAATGCATATTATTACCGAGGAATTGCGCCTGAGCTACGCTCAATCGGGGCTCATTTTTTCCGTGCCCCTTATTATCCTGGCGGCCATTGCCATACCCAGTGGTGCTCTCTCCGACAGGATCGGCATCCGCCGGGCCGCCGGCATCGGTGTCATTGTTATCGCCGTCGGCAGTCTGCTTAGGGGCTTTGCCACCGACTTCTGGACGCTGCTTGTCTTTACCTGCCTCTACGGGGTTGGCTTAGGCCTGGTTCTGCCCAATTTACCCAAGCTGGCGGGCAGCTGGTTCCCGCCGCAGAGAGTCGGTCTGGTCACCGGCATATATACCACCGGGATAGTTTTCGGTATCGCTCTTTCCATGGCCATCACCCTGCCGTTGGTTTTCCCGATAACCAATAGCTTTCAGGGTGTCTTCTATATATGGAGCATCCCGGCGGCAGCGGCGGCTGTTATGTGGTGGATTGTGGTTAGAGGGCCTGCTCCTGGCCGCAGGCAAAGTGAGCCAGTGGCTGAGGTAAAAAGGTCGTCTTACCGTATATGGACAAACGGGGCCCTCTGGCTGGTAGCTATCCTCTTCTTTCTTATTAATTATGTTATCTTTACCTGGCTGGGATGGGCGCCGCAATTAATGATGGCTAAGGGGGCACCAGCGGCTCTGGCCGCCCTTATGGTCTCGGTGGTGTCTTGGGTGGGTATTCCGCTTAACATCGCCGCGCCATGGGCATCCGACCGGATTGGTTCTAGGAAATTGCTCCTCTGGCCATCCTTTATCCTGTTCGTCTTGGCGTTAGTTGGCGCCATATATGCCCCTCTGTCATCAGGTTGGGCTATCATGGTTGCGATTGGCCTGGCGGGTGGTGCGCAGTTTCCGATAGTACTGGCCCTTATCCCCGATTTGGTGCCAGTAGAGGGTATCGGGCGGGCCAGCGGTATGGTGGTGTCTATCGGCTATGTCGGCGGGCTGGTCGGGCCTTGGTTGGGGGGGTATATTCTGGATATTACCGGGACTCTAAGCCCTAACCTTATTGTTATGGCCGTCTTATCGGCGGTTGGCGTCTACCTGGCTCTCAGGCTGCCGGAGACCGCCCAATAGGGCTATGCCCCTTTAGTCCCCCCTTGTTTTTCGTACCTGCAAGCTCTGTTGAATAATTCTTTTTCGTGTTATACTGAGGGCGATGAAGAAAGATTTACTCTCGATAACCGACCTTGGTGTTGAGGACGTCCGCCTGCTGCTCTCGGACGCTATCGACATGAAAGCGCAGGGCTGGGTGTCAACCCTTACCGGCAAGGCGCTGGCGATAATGTTCCAGAAGCCCTCGCTGCGCACCCGCGTCAGCTTTGAGCTGGCCATGCGCCAGCTGGGCGGCCAGACGGTCTATCTCTCCCCGGCCGAGGTCGGGCTGGGGGAGCGGGAGTCGGCGGCCGATGTCGCCCGCGTGCTCAGCCGCTATGTGGACGCCATGACCGTCCGCACCTTTTCCCAGCAGACGCTGGAGACCCTAGCCAGCTACGCCAGCGTGCCGGTGATAAACGCCCTCTCCGACCGCGAGCACCCCTGCCAGGCCCTGGCCGACCTCATGACCATCTGCGAGAAAAAAGGGGAGCTTGGCGGCCTGACCCTGGCCTTCGTCGGCGACGGCAATAACGTCGCCCGCAGCCTGATGCTGGCGGCGGCTTTAAGCGGGATGAATTTCAGGATAGCCACCCCTCCCGCCTACGCTATTGATGCTGAGACCCTCAATCTGGCGCAGAGCACCGCCCTGGGCACCGGCGCCGAGATATTCGGCACCGATGACCCCCGCCAGGCGGTCACCGACGCCGATGTCGTCTATACTGATGTCTGGACCAGCATGGGGCAGGAGGCCGAGGCCAAAGCCCGGCGCAAGGCGTTTGCCAAATACCAGGTGGATGCTAAGCTGCTCTCCCTGGCCAGGGAGGACGCCATAGTGATGCACCCACTGCCGGCCCATCACGGGGAGGAGGTGGCGGCGGGGATTCTGGATAGCCCCCGGTCAGTGGTCTTTGACCAGGCGGAGAACCGGCTGCACCTGCAGAAGGCGCTGCTGGCGGTGATGCTGGGGGGGCTGGAGATACCGCTGGCGGGCTATCGTTAGGAGGTGGCTGATATGTCAGGAAAATTATTAAGCTGGGGCTGGAGCCCCTTCTTGATTACGGTGCTGGCGGTGGTTGGTATTGTCTTGGGCTGGCCGGTCGAAATCATGGCCCCGATGCTGGTTATTATCCTGGTCATCGGCCTGGTGATGGTGGCCAGCGGCGCTAGGGAGAAGCGGCTGGAGCAGCTGGCGCTCAGGCTGAACGAGCTGGGCGGGCACTTCAACCGCCGCTTTATGGGTGAATCGTCACTGTCTATCTTCGTCGTTATCCGCACCCTGCTCACCAGTGATAATGCCCGGGTCTGGGCCTGGGCGCGGGAGTGCGAGGTGGCCCAGCGGATTTTCAATACCTGGGCCAGCAGCTTTGCCGGCCGGCTGGAGAGCGATATCAGGGGACGGCGCTTTAACGCTTACCTGCGGACCAGTTTAAACGAGCTCTGGCTATTGAACACCCACTACCACGAGTTTATCGAGCAGTTCACCGAGGTGGCCGAGAAGATTGAGCTGCCGCCGGAGACGATGGAGCTTTATAATCGCTTTGCCGTGGAATATAACGCCTTTGTTCAGGACTTCCGGGACAGCATCGCCGAGCTGAGGGAGTTTGCCCGCACCGAGATTGAGCCCCCCAGCGTCGGCTTCGCCAGGGAGCTGCGGGCGGTGGGGCCGGTCCAGGCTAAAGAGGTGGGGCCGGAGAAGAAGCCTCCCCCGCCCCGACACAGCGGCGGCTATATCATCGGTTAGGTGGAGGTGGTGAGTGAGCAAACCGATTGTGGCCATCATCGGCCGCCAGAACGTAGGCAAGTCCACCCTCCTGAACCGCCTGGCCGGCCAGCGGCTGGCTATCGTTGAGGATATGCCCGGCACCACCCGCGACCGCATTTTCGCCGATGTCGCCTGGGGCGGGGCCAGCTTTACCCTGGTTGATACCGGCGGTCTGGAGATAAAGCCCACTACCTCGATCGCCCGCGGCATAAAGGGGCAGGTCGAGGCGGCCATCGCCGAGGCCGATGCCATTATTTTTATGGTCAGTATCAGGGACGGGGTGCTCCCCGCCGACCTGGAGATAGCCGAGATGCTGCGCCGCTCGGGTAAACCGGTGGTGCTGGCGGCCAATAAGGCGGATAGCCCCAAGCTCGAAAGTGGGGCTGCCGAATTCTATGAGCTTGGGCTGGGTAAGCCCCTGGTTATTTCGGCCTATCACCGGCGGGGCACCGCCGAGCTTTTGGATAAGATAGCCTCCCTCCTCCCCACCCCGCCCCCGGCCCAAGCCGAGGCAGAGATGATGAAGCTGGCCATCGTCGGCCGGCCCAACGTGGGCAAGTCCACCCTGCTCAATGCCCTGCTCGGCGAGGAGCGGGCTATCGTTGATGACGCCCCCGGCACCACCCACGATGCCGTCAACAGCCTACTTGACTTTAATGGCCAAAATGTGCTACTTATTGATACCGCTGGCATCCGGCGGCGGGGCCGCTGGGGGGCCGGGGTGGAGCGTTACGGCATAATCCGGGCCCTGCGGGCGATTGACCAGTCAGATGTGGTCCTGCTGGTGCTGGATGCCACCGAGCTGGTTACGGCCCAGGATAAGCACATCGCCGGCTACATCGAGGAGGCGGTTAAGGGGGTAGTACTGGTGGTCAATAAGTGGGACTTAGTCGAGAACAAGGACATGGCCGAATATAACCGGTATATCCGGAGCCAGCTGGGGTTTGTTTCCCATGCCCCGATAGTGTATACTTCGGCCATGCTGGGACAGGCAACCGACCGGGTGGTTCCGGCGGCCTTTGAGGTATATCAGCAAAGGCTCAAGCGCCTGCCGACCACCATGGTCAACGACGTAGTCCAGGCGGCGGTAGCCGCCCACCACCCCCCGCGCCAGCGGGGCCGGCAGCTCAAGATTCTCTACGCCACCCAGGCCGAGGTCAACCCCCCCACCTTCGTCTTTTTCGTCAACGAGGCCAAGCTGGTTTCAGCTTCCTACCAGCGCTACCTGGAGAACAAACTGCGCCAGGCGCTCGGTTTCAACGGCACGCCGCTTCGTTTAATCTTTAAAAACAGGGGTGAGCAGCCATCATGATGATTGCCAAGTTTGCCGCCGTGGTGGTGCTGGGTTATCTACTGGGCTCTATTCCTATCGGTTACCTGCTGACTAGGCGGCGGGCCAAGGTGGATGTCACCGCCTACGGCAGCGGCAAGGTGGGGGCGACCAACGTGTTGCGCACCGCTGGTCGTAAGTCAGCCGTCCTAGTGGCCGGGATGGACATATTAAAGGGAGTGCTGGCGGTGGTCCTGGCTGGCCTGATAATGGGCCGGGGCTACCTGGTGATTGGTAACTTCGGCTTCGGCACGCTGGTGGCCCAGGTTCTGGCGGCGCTGGCGGCCGTGGTCGGCCATAACTGGTCAATATTCCTCGGGTTTAAAGGCGGCCGTGGGGTGGCCACCTTCCTCGGCGGGCTGATCGCCCTCTGCCCGATAGCGGCCGTAGTCGGCGGCGAGATTATTATTATCAGCGCCGGTTTAACCCAGTACGTATCTTTAGCTTCCATTGCCGGGGTGGTCGGGGCTTACGCAATACTGGTGCCGCTGACCATTATGAACGGCTTCCCTCTGGAGTACCTGCTATACGCTCTGATTGGAGCGGTAATAATTATCGTCATGCACCGGGATAACATCATGCGTCTGGTGCGGGGCAAAGAGCGCAAGCTCGGCGAGAAGGGGGAGAAGCGGGACCCCTCTGAGGGCATGGAATAGGGTATGCCCAAGGTTGCCATTATCGGTACCACCACCTGGGGAATAACCCTGGGGGTGGTGCTGGCGGCTAAGCGGGCGGAGGTCAGGCTGTGGGCGAGGACGGAAGATGAGGCCGCCAGGTTACTGAACTCCGAATTTCCCTCTGAGTCATTTGCCGATATCACCCTACCCAGCCGCCTGTCCATTACCAGCTCACTGGAAGAGGCCCTGGCCGGGGCAAAAGCGGTCATCATGGCGGTGCCCTCCCAGAGCATGAGGCGAAACATCAAAACGGTATCTCCCCACCTGGATAGCTCCATGCTGATAGTCAGCGCCGCCAAGGGCTTAGAATTAGAGACTAACCTGCGCATGTCGCAGGTAATCGCCGAGGGAGTCCCCCCTGATTTTCAGCCCAATATCTGCGCTCTCTCCGGCCCCAATCTCTCCCAGGAGATTCTGCGCGACCTGCCGGCGGCGGCGGTGGTGGCCGCCCAGGCTGAGGCGGTGGCCAGAAAAGCGCAGAAGCTGTTAAACACCCCCAACCTCTGTATCTACACCAATACCGATATCATCGGCGTCGAGCTGGGGGGAGCCCTGAAGAACATCATCGCCCTGGGGGCCGGTATCGTTGACGGGCTGGACTACGGCGACAACGCCAAGGCGACCTTCATCACCCGGGGCCTGACCGAGATAACGGCGCTGGGGGTGGCGCTGGGGGCTAATCCCCTCACCTTTTCCGGGCTTACCGGCCTGGGCGACCTGGTGGCCACCTGCTCCAGCAATTTAAGCCGCAATCACTACCTGGGGGTGGAGTTGACCAAGGGACGCTCAATGGAGGAAATCACCAGCTCGATGAGCGGGGTGGCTGAGGGGGTGACCACCACCCGGGTGGCCTATAATCTGGCCCAGCAGTTAAAGCTGGAGATGCCCATCACTGAGAAGATCTACCGGGTGCTCTACGAAGGCTTAAGCACCAGGGAAGCGGCTTTAGAGCTGATGGAGGCCAACGTCAAGCACGAACTATCCGGCCGGCGCTGGCGGTTGTTCTCCTTTTTCAAGCGCAAGCGCTGACCCTAACCCCACTGCCAAAAGCCCGGCCACTTTTTGGGCTTGGGCATATTCCTTTCACTTAAGTGTTCCCCCAGCTCCTCGAGCAGCTGGCGCTGCTTTGTATTGAGCGATTCGGGGGTGGCCACGAACAGGGTGACCAGTTGGTCGCCCCGCCCCCGGCCCCGCAGGTGGGGGATTCCCTGTCCTTTGAGCTTGAAGACCTGCCCGGTCTGGCTGCCGGCCGGTATCTTGAGGCTGGCCTTGCCGTTGAGGGTGGGCACCTCTACCTCGGTGCCCAGCGCCGCCTGGACAAGGTTGATGGGCAGCTCGTAGATGACGTCGTAGTTATGGCGGGTGAAGATTTGGTGCTCTCTTACCGATAGGCTGATGTAGATATCTCCAGCTGGCCCGCTCCTTCTCCCCGCCTCGCCCTCGCCGCTTAAGCGTATCTGGGAGCCGTTATCCACCCCGGCGGGGATGTTGACCACGATGCTGCGCTTGCGCTTCTCCCGGCCGCTGCCCCGGCACTGGGGGCAGGGCTCGGTGATGATGCGGCCTTCACCCTGGCACTGGGGGCAGGGGACGGTGTGGGCGAAGCGCCCGAAGAGGCTCTGTTGGATGCGGCGCACCTGCCCCGAGCCGCCGCAGTTGGGGCACTGGGAGGGTGAGCTGCCCGGCTTGCTGCCGGTGCCCTGACACATCGAGCAGTGCTCGGTGCGGGTGATGTTTATCTCCTTTTCACAGCCGAGGGCGGCTTCCTCAAAGGTGAGGGTCATCCGGTATCTCAGGTGGTTGCCGCGCTGCGGTGCCTGGCGGGCGGCGGTTGCCCCGCCGAAAAAGGCGTCGAAGATATCGCCGAAGCCGCCGAAGTCGAAGCCCTCAAAGCCCCGCCCGAAAAGCCCCTCGGCGCCGCCGTGGCCGAAGCGGTCGTAGGCGGCCCTTTTATCGGGGTCGGAGAGCACCTCGTAGGCCTCGTTGACCTCTTTAAACTTCTCCCCGGTCTTGTCTTCCTGGTTGTGGTCGGGGTGATACTTGAAGGCCAGCTTGCGGAAGGCCCTTCTTATCTCTTCGTCGGTGGCGTTCCGGTCCACACCCAATACTTCATAATAATCGCGTTTATTTGGCATATTATATTATCTTACCCCACCCCTATTTATATCTTTTCCCGCCCGCCGCCCTTATGGAAGCGGGCTAAAGCCCTTTTACCCCTCCCCTATAAAGGAGTTGTTAGAGGCAAAGCCTCTGAGGGTGGGAGGGTGGGAAAGTAAAACACTCTCTAAAAACCTGGCTAACCCCCTCTATTTTTTTAATCCTTTAATGGCGTCACAGAACCTTTCCGGCGTCCGCGATGAGATGATATAGATCTGCCCCACCGTTTTCAATTTTACCGATTCGTTGATAAAGGCCTGGGTGATGGCAAAGGTGCCGTCCTTGCCCTTGCGCAGGCCCCACCCCCCGTAGGTTCTTATCGGGTTCTTCACCTTGTAGGGGGTGCAGTCCTCTATCCGGCCCGCCTCGATGGTCTTGTGGTAGATAAAGCCGAAGCTGATGGTCAGCCTGTCCTCATAGAGCGACACCCTCATCTGGAAGAAGCTGACGATGATGATGACGGTCAGGGCGATGTATAGGGCGGCGAACCACCATACTCCGCTTAAGAGGATGCCCGGAATCAGGCCAACGGCCAGCGCCCAGAGCAGGAGGCCGCCGGCGAAGGGGTAGTTCACATTCAGCTTTTCCTCGTAGATAGGCATTCTGCCCCACCCCCGTTTTATATCTATTCCCACCCGCCGCCCTTATGGAAGCGGGCTAAAGCCCTTTACCCCACCCCTTTTAGTGGGGAAATTATTCTATTCTCTCCCTTATCTCCCAACTCGGTTTCCCCCTTTCGTAAAGGGGGACTAAGGGGGATTTTTTCTCCTTATCCCTTTTAAAGAGTGTTAGAGGTCTAACCTCTATAGGGTGGGAGGGTGGGAAGATGAACATCCTTTAAAAACCAGACTATTCCCCTCCATCTCCCCCCACCCCATTAGTTTCTCAATAAAGGCTTTATTTAAGATTCAGCTTTGTCAATAGCCTTCCAGATACCCTGATAAAGCGTTCCTAGTACCTTAGCCAGTTGATTAACAGGCATGCCATCTTCCTGCCTAACACTCGCTGGTAGGATGTCTTTTCGTATCAATTCACAGACTATCTGACCTGCTACCTCGACTTTTTTTGTCGCAACTTCAAAAGCCATTGACTTCACCTCCCCTCGGCAGCGCCCTTATTCAAGAATTTAAACCTCCCGGAACTCGCCCTCCACGGTGCCTTCATCGCCGCCTTCGCCTCCCTCGCCACCTTCTCCTCCCGCTCCCCCCTCTCCGCCCGGAGGCGCCTGGCCGCCCGGTGGGGGCGGTGGCTGCTGTTGATAGACGGCGGAGCCGACCTTCTGCATCGTCTCGTTGAGCTCCTGGGTGGCCTTGCGGATGGCCTCAATATCGCTGCCCTGCAGGGCGTCCTTGACCGCTTTAACCTTCTCCTCTACCTCCGTGTTCAGCTCGGCGGGTATCTTATCTTTATTGTCGCGCAGCGTCTTTTCGGCGGTGTAGGCCAGGTTATCGGCCATATTGCGGGCCTCCACCTCCTCCTTGCGCTTGACGTCTTCAGCGGCGTGCTGCTCGGCCTCCCGCTGCATCCTGGTCACCTCTTCTTTAGCCAGTCCGGAAGAGGCGGTGATGGTGATTTTCTGCTCCTTGCCGGTGCCCTTGTCGTGAGCCTTGACGTTGAGTATGCCGTTGGCATCGATGTCAAAGGTGACCTCAATCTGAGGTAACCCTCTAGGCGCCGGCAGAATGCCGTCGAGCATGAACCGGCCCAGGGTCCTGTTGTCGGCGGCCATCGGCCGCTCTCCCTGGAGTACGTGAATCTCAACGCTGGGCTGGTTATCGGCGGCGGTGCTGAAGACCTGGCTCTTGGCGGTGGGGATGGTGGTGTTGCGCTGGATGAGGGGGGTGGCCACCCCACCCAGTGTCTCGATGCCCAGCGTTAGCGGGGTAACATCGAGGAGTAATACGTCCTTGACCTCCCCCTTGAGCACCCCGGCCTGGATAGCCGCCCCCACGGCGACCACCTCGTCGGGGTTGACCCCCTTGTGGGGCTCCCTGCCGAAGAATTTCTTTACCTTCTCCTGGACCAAGGGCATTCTGGTCTGCCCGCCGACCAGTACTACCTCATCGATCTGGGCGGCCGTCTTCTCGGCGTCAGCCAGCGCCTGTTTGCAGGGCTCGATGGTCTTTTCCACCAGGTCGCCCACCAGCTGCTCCAGCTTGGCCCGGGTCAGGGTGATGTTGAGGTGCTTGGGGCCGCTGGCGTCGGCGGTGACGAAGGGCAGGTTGACCTCGGTCTGCTGGACGGTAGACAGCTCGGTCTTGGCCTTTTCGGCGGCTTCCTTTAATCTCTGCAGGGCCATCTTGTCCTGCCTTAAGTCTATGCCCTGGTCCTTCTTGAACTCGTCGCAGAGCCAGTCCATCACCCGCTGGTCGAAGTCGTCGCCGCCGAGGTGGGTATCGCCGTTGGTCGACTTGACCTGGAAGGTGCCCTCACCCAGCTCTAGGATGGATATATCGAAAGTTCCGCCGCCCAGGTCATAGACGGCGATAGTCTCGTCCTTCTTCTTGTCCAGCCCGTAGGCCAGCGAGGCGGCCGTCGGCTCGTTGATTATCCGAAGTACTTCCAGTCCGGCTATCTTGCCGGCATCTTTAGTCGCCTGCCGCTGGGAGTCGTTGAAGTAGGCGGGCACGGTGATGACGGCGTCGGTGACCTTCTCGCCGAGGTAGGCCTCGGCATCGGCCTTCAGCTTCTGCAGAATCATGGCCGATATTTCCGGCGGGCTGTATTCTTTGCCGCCCATCACCACCCGGACTTCGTTATTCGGGCCTTTGGTTACCTTGTAGGTCTTGCGGCGGGCGTCCTCCTCCACCGAGAGTTCCCGCCCCGCCGGTTCTCCCCACTTTCGTCCCATAAAGCGCTTGATGCTGTAGATAGTATTTTCCGGGTTGACTATCGCCTGGCGCTTGGCTATCTGGCCCACCAGGCGTTCCCCGCTCTTGCTTATGGCCACTACCGAGGGCACTAGGCGGCTTCCCTCAGCGCTGGTAATCACCACCGGTTCCCCCGCCTCCATCACCGCCACTTCACTGAAGGTGGTACCCAGGTCAATACCTACCGTCTTTCCCATTGTTTATACCTCCTCTCCGTTGCCCACTACGACCATAGTGGGTCGAATTACTCTGTCTTCTAACATGTAGCCCTTCTGTATCTCCTCAATAACTATACCCTCCTTGCCCTTATCCTGCCTGACCGCCTCATGGAGGGTGGGGTCGAAGGGTTCGCCCAGCGCCTTAATCGGGGACACTCCCTGTGCCTGCAGGACGGCCCACAGCTTGCGCTCGATGAGCTTGATGCCGTCCACCCAGCTCAGCTTGGCCGTCTTGGGTGGGAGGGAACTAAAAGCCCGCTCAAAATCATCGAGGACAGGCAGCAGGTTGAGTATCAGCACCGAGTTGGCGAATTTGCCCAACTCCTGTTTTTCCTGCTCACTGCGCTTTTTGTAGTTTATAAAATCGGCCTGGGCGCGCTGCCACCCCGCCAGGTTGGCTTCGGCCTTGGCCCTGGCCTCGGTTAGGGCCTCCTTCAGGCCCTCGATGTCCTCTATCTCAGTGGCCTCGGCTTCCGTAGCTCCGGCGGGGGTTTCGTTTATTTCTTTATTCTGTTCCTCTTCGGGTTCTCTTGGCATCATTATTTTCTGCCTCACCCCCTTTTTATATCTTTTCCCGCCCGCCACCCTTAATGGAAGCGGGCTTTAAGCCCTTTCCCCCCGCCCAAAAGAGGCTTTGCCTCTCTAAAATTCCCTTTTTAAATTAGTTCTCGGCGGGCTTTTTGCCGTAGAGCTCGGCCACCATCCGGCTTAAGAGCGCGGACATATAGTGTACCGCCGATATCGTCCGGGCGTAGGGCATGCGGGTGGGCCCGACCACGCTGATAACGCCCACCGCTTCTTTGGGCAGGCCGTACTTGTTGATGACCACGCTGCATCTCTGGATGGTCTCCGCTCGGTTCTCCCGGCCGATGATTACCTGCACTCGGCTGCCGGCCAGCTCTTCGGGGGTGATGGTCCGCATCAGGTTGCGGCTGTCAACCAGGGCGGTTAAAATCTGCCCCCCCTCCCCCTCGCGGAATTCGGGCTGGCTGAGGGTGAAGTGCAGCCCGTCGAGGTTGAAGTGCTCGTACTCCTGTTTGTCTTCATCTTGCATTATCTTGAGCAGGCAGTCGGCCACCTGCTGTTCGGCGGGGGTCAGCTTCAGCTTCTTGGCCGAAATCCTGGCCCTAGTCTTGTCGGCGTAGGCGGCGTTTAGTTTATTGGCGATGGCGGCCAGTTCGTCTTGAGATATGGCCTGGTCGAAGGTTATCAGCTGCTGCCGGAGCAGGGCTCCGTGGAGGACGAGGACAACCAGTGCCAGCGACTCCCTGATGGCGACCAGCTCCAGGTGACGGAAGCAGCACCGGGCCGGCTTGGGCAGGGTGACCACCGCCACGTTCTGCACCAGCTGGGCGGTGAGGGTCGCCGCTAGGCTCAACCAGTCCTCTAAATCTCTCTCCACCTGGTGGAAGAGGTGGCTTACCAGCAGCCGCTCGGCCAGGGGGAGTTCGATATCGCTCAGGCTCTCCACGTAGTAGCGGTAGCCCTTGTCCAGGGGGATGCTGCCGGCGGAGGGGTGGGGGCGGGTGATATAGCCCTCCTGCTCCAGGCGCATCATCTCATTGCGGATGGTGGCCGAGCTTACCGCCAGCTCAAAGTCATTGATGATGCTCTGGGAGGGCACCGGCGTCGCCTTGACGATATACTGACCTACGATTGATTTTAAGATTGCCTCGCTTCTGGCTGATAGCATTTTGGCCTCCGCAGCCTTGGTTAGCAGTCTAAGGCTTAGAGTGCTAATTATAGTTTTAACTTATCACTTTATAGGGTGGTTGTCAAGATATTAGCTGGTTATTTTTGTCTGTTTTGCCACTCCCTCTGTTTCATATCTTTTCACGCTTGGCCGCCCTTAAGGAAGCCCTAACCCCCGTTTTTTAGTCCTTTAAATTTTCGCCCCCAAAACCTCCCCCTACCCCCCTTTTTAAAAACTTTCCAACCTCCAAAAATCTTTTCCGGTGGTCCTGACTATAGAATACCCTGGAAAATCTTTTTAAGGCCCCTGAAAATCCATCTCAGAGCCTCGGAACGTAAAGTTCACGAGTAGGGTGGATGTGGGGTGTCCGCCAAGAAATTTTAGGGGGTAAAAAACCATTTTTCGCCCTTTTCCCCGCTATTTTTGCCCTGCCCCCCATTTTTACCAGTTCTTGGTTTTTCCCATACCCACACGCTTGAAAAAGGTTTCACCTCTTTGCATCTCTTAAACCCCACCCCCTTGGGGAGAGATATTAGCCCCTCCTTATCCCCCACCCCCTATTAAAAGGAGTTGATAGAGGTCTAACCTCTATAGGGTGGGAGGGTGGGAAGAAAGACACCCGCTAACAGGGGGATGGGGTTGGTAAGAAGTAAAGGCAGGAGATTTGAACTGCCAGCCTCGGCTGTGATATATTTAGACGATGGAAATCAGTTGGCTGGGTCACTCCTGCTTTCGGCTCAAGGGCAGCCAGGCCACCGTTATCACCGACCCCTATTCCCCTGAGCTGGGTTACAAGCTGGGCAAACCTACCGCCGGTATTGTTACCGTGAGCCATCAGCACCCCGGCCATTCCTATGTCGAGGGCGTCGGCGGCGGGCCCAGGGTGGTCAGGGGCCCCGGTGAGTACGAAATCAGCGGCGTTTTAATTACGGGAATAGCCACCTTCCATGACGGTGAGAAGGGTCTCAAGAGGGGTAAGAACACCGCCTACCATATTGAGCTAGACGAGGTGGCCGTCTGTCACCTCGGTGACCTGGGGCATGTCCTCAGCGTGGAGCAGGTCGAGGAGCTGGACAACGTTGATGTGCTGCTGCTGCCGGTGGGCGGCGTCTCCACAATCAACGCCCCGCTGGCGGCCGAGGTGGTGCGCCAGCTTGAGCCTAAAGTAGTAATCCCGATGCACTACCAGACGCCGGGACTCAAGAAAGAGCTGGAGCCGGTAGACCGCTTCCTTAAGGAGATAGGGGCTAAAGAGGTGAGCCCCCAGCCCAAGCTATCGGTCACCAAGTCCAACCTGCCGGAGACCACCCAGGTCTTCCTGCTTGACTACCCCCGCTAACTCCCCACCAGCTTTGACACCTTGATTACCAGCACTATCAGGGTAATCAGCATGGCCATCATCACCAGCATAAAGGTCAGGAACATGATGCCCCCCATCGGCAACAGCCACTCCGTCCAGGCGAAGCTGTTGCTCTGGGGTGGTGGCGGCGGCTCCGGCGGGGAAACTGACTCCAGCGGTGGTGACCCGGTAGAGAAGGCGCCGGCGGCGCTCCAGGCGCTGTGGGTATCGCCGTTGACCGCCCTAACCTTCCAATAGTAGGTGGTGTCGTAGTCCAGGCTTAGGTTGCACTGCCAGGCGGTGCTGGGCAGGGCGTAGCTATCGGTCTTGAGGATGGTAGGATTATCAAACTCGGCCCTGGTGGAGACCACCAGCTCGTAGCTATCGGCGCCGGCGATGGCGCTCCACTGGAAGATGGGCTTCAGCGAAACATTGCTGGCGCCGGGCTGGGGGCTTTCCAGCAGCGGGGCCAGAACCTCGCTGCCGATGCTGGTGGTAAACGACCGCTTGTCCGACCAGGGGCTCAACACTGGCTCGGTGGCCCTCACCCGCCAGTAGCAGGTGGTGCCCGGGTCGAGGGCGGGCAGCTGGGCTGAGCTGGCCTTGGTATCGCCCTCAAAGCCCTCGGGGACGGTGGTAAAGTCAGTATCGTAGTCAAGCTGCCAGTGGTAGCTGTCGGCGCCCTCCAGCGTCGCCCAGTCCAGGCTGATATTGCGGGCGGTGTCGTTGACCAGGGTGCCCACCCCCGGTGCTTTATCGGCGGGTGAGTTGAGGCTGACCGGCCGGGTCAGGCTGTCGTAGTAGGTCATCAGCCTGGTATTGGCGCTGTCCACCGACCACAGCCGGTGTTCGGCCAGCCACAACCCGACCAGCTTGGCCCCCTCGTCCAGCCCCTTGGTGACCGTCTCAAAGGTCGGCCCCAGGGGGTAGGTTGGGTTGAGGCAGCGCTCCATCCCCCCGTCTGCCTTGAAGTTGCTGGCGTAAAGTGTCCCCTCGCCGGAAACTATTAGCTGACCGAGCAGGCCCTCGGCAGGGCTGTAGATGGCTTCCCAGCGGTGGCTCTGGCCGATGATAAAGCGGTAGATGCTCTCCCCCTCGGTATCGCCGGCGGCATAGACGGTGCTGTTATCGCCGTAGCCGGGGTCAAAGGCAACGGTTACCGCGCCGCTTAAAGGGTTCAGGGCGGCATCTGAGGGCAGGGGCTCGAAGGAAGCGCCGTTGTCATCGGACCAGTAGACCCAGCCGTCCTTATTGCCCACCAGGATGGTCTCGTCCTGTTCGTAGCCGGGCGACAGGGCTATGGAGTTCAGCGGCTGGCCGCCGACAGCCTCTCCGTCGGAGTAGCTCAGTCCGCTGTTGGTGGTGAGGTAGACCCGCCCGCGGCTGCCGTCGTAGCTACCGATAAACAGGCTGTCGTCGCTGGTAACTGCCCAGCAGTCAATGGGGAAGCGGCTGGTCTTACGCTTAAAGCTCTGCCCGTTATCGGCTGACTTCCATACCGCCGCCTGGCCGCGGCTGGAGCCGCTCAAAAATACCACCGGATTATCCTCAGTATAGTGTGGGGAAAGGGCTACCCGGTCAATCTCGTCGACATCGGCCAGGGCGCTGCTATAGACCCTCTGCCAGCCGTCGCCGTCATCAAGGCTGCGCCAGAGGCTGTGCTCGCCGGCGGTGTAGAAGGTGAGCATAAACAGGCTGTAGTCTGGGGAAGGGGCCAGGTCAACCATATCTTCGATGATGGTATCAATAAGGCTTATCTGGTTCCAGATGAAGCCGTCCCTGCTGATAGAGAGGGCGCTCTCATCACCGCTGGTGGCGGCGTAGGTCAGCCCGTCAGCCATAAGCAGGTTGGTCTGGCCCTCCCCGGTGGGTGGTTTGGTGCTCATCTCCCAGTTCTGGCCGCCGTCGGTGCTGAGGTAAATATCGGTGCTGGCAGCGGCGCCGGCGATAAGATGGGCGCTGTCGGCCTGGCCGCTGGCCAGGAGCCCGGTGACGTCAACATTGTCAATATATTCCGCCGAGCCGATGTCGAGGTCGATAGCCAGCGATTTTCCTGGGGCCGTCACCCAGTTAATCCGGTAAACGTCGCCGTTGCCGCCGGCGTCAATGCCGATAAAGAGGCTGCCCCTGGCCAGGCTGTCGCCGTTATAGTCGTCAGGGAAGACGATGGCGGCCGGGCTGGCCACGGATACCGGAAGGTGAGTACCGGAATTATCTCTATTCAGCCGGGCGTCGCCGATGCTCTCACCCCACCCCTGGTCAACGATTCTGCTGGTTACCAGGGTATCAACCTCGTCGGTGACCACCGCCACCAGCTGGCCGTCGTCGAGGTGGTGGGGTGAGAAAGCGACGGCGTAAACATCATAGCTGCCCACGCTGGTGTCGCTCCAGGCAAGGGGGTTTTCAGGCCCGAGCAGGTAGACGCCGCCGAACTGGCCCGGGTCTTTATCTCTGGTGCCCACGGCGATGATGTTGCTTTCCGGTTCGGTAAAGTCCCTGGCTACGTCCAGGGAGGTGATTTCAATGTTGTTATCACCTGCCCCGCCCGGCCCTTCCGGCAGGGGGGAGAAGCTCTCGGCGCCGTCGGTGGACTGGTAGACCCGGGAGGTGGTGGCGTAGTATATAGTGCTGTCATCAGGGGCAATGGCGATGGCGACAATATCATCGGTCACTTCGGCCACAGCCTGCCAGGCGTAGCCGCCGTCATCCGAGCTATAGAGGCTGTAGTCTAGCCCCCGGACGCAGGCGTAGAGGGTGCCGTCACCGGCTGCGGCCAGGTGATTGACGTCCGAGCCCCAGGCCAGCCCCCAGTCCCCCTTTTCGCCATCGGCGGGTACATTCACTGGCGACCATTTTAACGGCTCGGGACTGGCTGCGGCCGGGGTGGTGAGGCTGCTCAATATCAGCAGGAGCAGCCCTAAAGCTACCGCCGTCGCTTTCGCCATATGGCGAATTCTAGACACCTTTTGGACGCGAGTCCTAGAATATTGTTCTACCCCCCTTTATTTAATAGTTGTTTTTCTTCCCATACCCGCCCGTCCAAAAGGGTTTTTACCCTCTTAGACTCCCCCTTCTGGGGTATGGGTAAGAAAGTTTTAGAGGCGCAGCCTTTGAGGGTGGGAGGGTGGGAAGTAAGACCCAAAGAATTTCTTCCCGGAAAAGGGGAAGCCCCCCGCACTGCGGGGGGCTTCCGTTATTGGCTCTTAAGGTGTTATCCCTTAGAAGCTACCTTAAAGGCTAGTACCGTCAGGGTACTCTCCTGGTGGTGACTATCAGGACAATCACCGCAATCACCAATATGGCGCCGATGATAACTATGGCCCAGATCCAGGCCGGAGTTATCTGTTGCGGCGGTGGTACCACTATCGGTGGCGCTGTCGTGGTGGGCGGTGGCGGTGCACTCATGGTGGTGAATGTACCAACATCACTCCACGGGGTCTCGGTGTCCACGCCAATGGCCTTCACATGCCAGTAGTAGCGAGTGCTGTAGTCGAGGGTGGTATTGCACTTCCAGGCAGTGCTGACCAGGGCGTTGGCGCCGACCAGAGACACTAGAGGCGTGCCGAAGTAACCGCCGGCAGTGGTGGTCGGGTCGATGGCCAGTTCGTACTCGTAGACCTCGGCCCACTCAATGCCAGACCATTCGAAGGTCGGGCTGAGAGGAACGTCGAGCTCGCCAGCCAAAGGCGCCTGAAGTAAAGGCCGCTGCATGGAGGGGCCGATGGCCGTCTTGAACTCGTAGGTCTCAGACCACGGCGAAATCAGCGGGGCGCCGATAAGGCTGCCCTCAGCGGCTACCCTGACCCTCCAGTAGTAGGTGGTGTTGGACAGGAGCCAGTTGTCTACAATAGAACCCAGGTTGTTGGTGAAGACTGAAAGCACCTTGGTCGTGAAGTCTGGGTCAATTGAGACCTGGTACTGGTAGTTGGTAGCGCCGGCCATCTCCTCCCAGGCGAAGGTGACAACGGGATAGACATCGCCCACCATGTTCTCGGGCAGCAGGCCCACTCCGGTGGCGTTGTTCTCCGGCATCACCAGCGGCACACCGACGTTCAGGATATCGGTGAACATCACAACCTGCTCGTAGTAGGGAGTAAGGTTGGGATCCGATGCAGGATCTAATCCTCCGAAGTTGCTAACCGTGTAGAAGAGTGTCGGTGCCAGTGTCGGTGGTTTCAGGTCAAGGCCCGCGAACCCGAGTGAGTCGTAAATATCCAGGTTCTTGTTCTCCCTCTCAAAGTAGGGTGGAACCGGGCTGTCGGTATCGGCGGTGGGGTTGACGCTGCGCCACAGGCCACCGGCGTTGTCTTCAGGGTCGGGGTCACCTTTGTTCACTGGTGTCGCGTCAGCGACATAGAGTATGCCGCTGGGCGGCAGGGTTATCGCCGGTCCGCCGGCGGCGAAATTTTCAGACGGGTAATAGTCGTCAATTTCGCCGATGGAATTGGTGGAGTCCTGGTAGTCATCTATCTGTATCCACTCGGCGTCGGCCGGGTGGGCAAGGTCAACCTCGGTGCGCTGCACTTCCGCACTGCCGGGAGAGGTGGCGTAGAGGATGCCGTTACCGGCAAAGCCGAGGTCGGAGGTGGCTATTGTTGGCCCGCCGAAGGGGCTGTCAGTCCCCACCTTCTCCACCGTATCGCCGCCGTTGTCGGAGATGTACACCCCACCCACAGTGCCGACAAGGACGATATCTGCTCCGGGGAAGCCTATATTGATTATCGCAGCCGAAGCCGGAATCTCGGTGTCGTCGGGCTTGGTCCAGCCCGTGCCGGACCGGGTGCTCCACCATATCTCGCCGACGCTACCGGTGTAGAGCGTCGTCGCCGATACCGGGGCAACCGTTGTCAGAGGCATCTTGGTGGATATCTTCTTGGGGAAGGTGACGCCCATATCGGTTGACCGCCATATCAATCCATTGGTTAGGTCGGTGGCGAACATGGCGCTGCCGTCACCCAGGATGTCAAGCCGTTTTAGCGTGTCGGTCACGCCCGCGGTGGCGTAGGAGAGTAGCCTCTCCCAGTGATTGCCGTCGAGCCTGCCCCACAGCGTACCGTAGTAGGCGTCAACCTGGGTAATTGCCCACAGCGTGCTGTCAGCGTTGTAGCCGAAGGCGTTGAAGCCCGTAGAAGGTATGATGGTGTAGCCCGGCGCGTCTAAGGTGTCATTGAAGCCGTAGTCTATTATGCTTATCTGGTTCCAGCTTTCGTTGGCGTCGGTGGTGCGCTGGAAGGCGTCGGTCCTCAGGCCCTGGGTTGAGGCGTAGGCCAGACCGCTGTCGCAGAAGTCGGGCGCCATCAGCACCCGGGTGTTGGCGCGGAAGTAGGCCAGACCAGCATCGCCGAAGGGATCAAAGTCGGAGCCGCCGGTGGGGCACTTGGCTGAAGCCGTCCAGCTATCGCCGCTGTCCTCACTGAGGTAGGCGGAGTAGTACGTCGGCGCGTCGCCCAGGTTGATGGCGTCGGTGCCCACCAGTATGGTGGCTGAGTCGGCGTCGCCGCAGACTTCAATGCTGGTGACGGCTGTCGCCGTCGGGGCCAGCGTGGTCAGCACTCCTCTCACGTCCAGGTCAACCGCCTGGGAGGTTCCCGCCTCCTTGCAGATTACCTTGTAGGCATCGCTGCCGGAGGGCGGGTCCACAGGCAGGGTAATTTCCCCGAGTTCGCCGCTCTCAACTAATCCGACGAAGCAGACGTTGTTGCCGGTGCCGAAGGCGTCAAAGTCGTCGGGGAAGGCGATGCTGGCCAGATCCGAAGAGAAAGGAAGCATATCGGCGCTGCCGAAGGGGGCATTGGCGATGTCGTCGCCCCACTCGCCCCCGTCAGCGATGTTGGCGAAGGAGAAGGTCATGGTGGTTGTTCCGGCCGTAGCGTTGTCGGTGACGGCGCAGATGCCGATATCGCCGTCATCGGCGAAGGTGGGCAGGAAGGCGCAGGCCAGCACGTTGGTTGCAATAGCGCCGGGAATACTCTGTGCCTTCCAGGCCAGCAGCCCCGAGGTCACGTATACTTCGGGCTCAGTGGTGGCCACGATTAACGACAGGTCGCCGTCCTCGGCGATGGCCATATCCATGTCGTTAATATAATAGCCGTTCCAGGGGTCGCCCAGCTGGGTGAAGTTCTTGCCGCCGTCCTCCGAGATGTAAACGAATTCCTCGGTGGCCACGGCCAGGGTGGTGTCGTCGCTGTACTCCGGCGAGGTCACGATTTTCACGATGGCGGTATAGTCACCATAACCATCAGTAGGGTCGTCCATGTCATTGAAGAAGTCGGTGACCGTCCAGGAGAAGCCCCCGTCGGTGGACTTCAGCACGTGGTACCAGTCAGAGCCGCTGTACCAGCCATCAGCCACTGCGGCGAACAGGATGCCGCCGTCGGGCGTCTGGGCTATCGGGCCCGGGTCAGCCGCTGGCGTGCACCAGAAATCGCCCTCGGAGTCGGCGAACGTGTAAGGGTCAATGTCCTGGTAGTAGTCGGTCCAAGGTGTATCCGCGGCCGTCCAAAGTGTCGCCACGGATCCCACGTCGTAGTTCTCAACCTTGGGCAGTTCCAGCTTGACGAACTTCAGGTTGCTGGAAGCCGCTCCGGCCGGGGTCACTGCCAGACCAACCGTAAGGCTGGCTAACAGTACTACTGTCAAAGCCACGCCCATTAGTTTTAAAAGTTTTGTTTTCATCGACCTTAAATTTATCCTCCTTATGTTGTTCCCCACAAAAGGGCAAATTCCCCTTCTATGGAGACAGGGTTATCGTTTTGTTTCCCGTTGCATTTCTCTCCCCTCAGGCCTTAAAAGCCCTCGGGCTCCTGTCACGGCATCACCTCCTTTGTCTCTTAATTCGCTTTTTTGCCACACAAAAGCTATAGCGTTCTCGAACGCTCGCTAACTACTATAGCACAAGTTCGCCGTTTGTCAAGTCCCCCTTTTTTACCTCTCACAGCCACGGGGGAGGTGGCGAAAAAGAGGAGAGGGGCTTTAAGGCCCCTCTTTGGACTCTCTCCCCCTTTCCGGGGTTAAGCAATCCCTCTATATCTCTTTAGTCAGGGTGGCCAGGAACTCGGCGTTGGACTTGGTCCGGCGAATGCGGTCGAGCACCCGCTCCGTGCCCTCGGTAAAGCTGGTGGCATCGGCGGAAATCATGGACACCATACGCCGCAAGAGCCGTACCTGCTCGGCGGTCGCATCACCCAGTAAAAGCTCCTCGCGTCGGGTGCCGCTGCGCTGGATATCCATGGCCGGGAAGATATGGCGTTCCGAAAGCCGGCGGTCAAGGTGGAGCTCCATATTGCCGGTCCCCTTGAACTCCTCGTAGATAAGCTCGTCCATGCGGCTGCCGGTATCGATGAGGCAGGTGGCGATGATGGTCAGGCTGCCGCCCTCGTCCATGTTGCGGGCGGCACCGAAGAAGCGCTTGGAGGGGTGGAGGGCAGCCGGGTCGATGCCGCCGGAAAGGGTACGGCCGCTGGGGGGCATGGCCAGGTTGTAGGAGCGGGTGAGGCGGGTGATGCCGTCGAGGAGGATAATCACATCCCGGCCCGTCTCCACCATCCGCTTGGCCTTTTCCAGGGCCAGCTCGGCGACGCGGGTATGGTTCTCCACCGGCTCGTCAAAGGTGGCCGCTATTACCTCACCTTTCACCGAACGCCTCATGTCGGTCACCTCCTCTGGCCTCTCGCCGATGAGGCAGACCATGATATCGATATCGCTGTAGTTGGTGGCGATGGCGTTGGCGATAGACTTGAGCAGGATGGTCTTACCGGCTTTGGGCGGGGAGACAATCAGCCCCCTCTGCCCCCGGCCGATGGGGGCGATGAGGTTGATGAGCCGGGTGGACAGGTTTTCGGGGGCGGTCTCTAGGTTGATCAGCTTATCGGGGAAGGTGGGAGTCAGCGCGCCGAAGTTGGGGCGTTTCTTGGCCAGCTCGGGGTTGATATCGTTAATCGCCTCCACTCTCACCAGGCCGTAGTATTTTTCGCCGTTTTTGGGCGGCCGGCCCTGGCCGGCGACGACATCGCCGGTGCGCAGGCCGAATCGGCGGATTTGAGACTGGGAGACATAGACATCCGCCGAGCTGGGCAGCAGGCTATCCTGCCTCAGGAAGCCGTAGCCCTCGGCGGTAATCTCCAGGATGCCGCCGCAGAAGATATAGCCTTGGCTTTCGGCGTTGGCCTGAAGCAGGCGCATGACCAGCTCCTGCTTTTTGAGTCCAGTGCAGCTGGTGAGGCCCATACCCTTGGCCATCTCGAGCAGCTCCTCCCGGCTTTTGTTTTCCAGTTCGGTGATGTTCATGTTGTTATAACCTCCACCCTCCATAGCTATTTCCCCTTTCTCTTTGATATGCCTTGCCAGTCGCTTAAGAAACGGGCAACGCCGACATCGGTAAGCGGGTGTTGAATCATCTGCATCAGCACTTTATAGGGGACGGTGGCGATGTGGGCCCCCGCCCTGGCCGCCGCCAGGCAGTGTTCGGGGTGGCGGATGCTGGCGGCAATCACCTGGGTGGGAAGCTGGTAGTGGCCGAAGACATTAACGATGTCGGCTACCAGCGCCATGCCGTCGTGGCCGACGTCATCCAGCCGGCCGACGAAGGGGCTGACGAAGGCAGCCCCGGCCAGGGCGCCAAGCAGGGCCTGGTTCACTGAGAAGCACAGGGTAAAATTGACCTTTATCTTCTCCTTGGCCAGGGCCGAGGTCACCTCCAGCCCCTGGGCGGTAGCCGGGATTTTAACCACCACGTTGGGTGCCCAGGCGGCGATTTTTCGGGCCTGCTCGGTCATAGCCTCTATCCCCTCCACCACCACCTCGGCCGAGACCGGCCCGGGGATAATGGTGCAGATTTCCTTGACCACCGCCTCGTAGTCGGCGGTTCCCTCCTTGGACACCAGGCTGGGGTTGGTGGTCACCCCGCTGACCACGCCCAGTCTGGCCCCGTGCCTTATATCCTCGATATTGGCGGTATCCAGAAAGATTTTCATTTTAATAACCTCTATTGTAATTCACCCTCGAGAGTGTTGCCGGTCTTGGTCAGTGAGGCCTCGAAGCCGAGTGAGTCAGTGGCCCTCAGCTCGACGGTAACGTCCTGACCGCAGGAGGCCTTTTCATATAGCGTATCATAGTAGAAATCCAACGATATTCCCTCAAAGTTGAGTAAAGGCTTCCCGTTCATGGTCAGCGATATACTGGTAAGGGGCACCCTGCCGCCGGTGAGGTCTTTGGCGTAGAACTTGATGGTGACCTCGCAGTACTGGCATTCATAACCAGGTTCATTAACATAGTAGCAGCGGGAATAGCCTTCCAGGGAGATTTGCAGCACGTCCTCGGACTGCGGTGTGGTCACCAGGACGCCGGCGGTGTCCTGGTCGGTGACGATTACGCCGTAGTCAGTTCCGCAGTGGGCGCTGGCGTAGACTTTATTCATATGCTCCCCCAGCTCCCGGGCGGTGGCGTTATATTCAATAGCTATGCTTTCTCCCGGCGCCAGTTTAGCTATCTCTAGCAGGTTCCAGCCCAGCGTTAGCCCTTCCTTACCCTGGCTGATGTTGTCGGGTTCTCCACCGTAGCTCTTATCGCCGACATAGAGCACCGCCTCCCCGGCGTACTCCAGGCCGTCGGGCACGGTGTCCGTCATCCCTATGTCAACGATATCGCAGCAGTTGCCGCTGTTGGAAATATCCAGCCTGAAGCTGACCGGCTCATCGGGCCAGACGGTGGTCTCATCCGTCCAGTCTTCGCCCGTCCCAGCCCGGACCCGTTTTTCCACATCTATGCCCGGCTGGCAGGGGCAGCTGCACTCACACCACTGGTTATCACTCCAGGGCTGCTGGCTCCGGCCGGTCTGCTGGTTGTTCTGGGCTACCGCCTGGCTGGCCAGGGCGCTGGCTTCCATAGGGTCAACGCCGTCGGGCGGGTCGTTTTGGTCGGTGTTGGGGTCTTTCAGGTCTTTGACCAGGCCGGCGGTATAGACACCACCGCCGGGATAGACACCCAGGGCGGGGGTATCGGTCGAGGTGCCCACCACCGCCCTCCCCTGTCCGGTCACTCCGGGCAGGTTAAAATTGCCGGCGTAGCAGGACTCGATGATGACGCTGACGTGGCAGGACTCGCCCGGCGTCTGGCACTCTTCATCGGGGCAGGGGGGTATCTTGCTCAGCATTTTGGCCAAGTCGCTGGGCCTGAACATCTCGTTGGTCTTGCCTCCTGAGCTGTTGTATATCTGGATACCCCCGCCATCGGACTTCTTGCCGTGGCCGCAGATATATATCAGGACATAGTCGCCGCACTTGACGTTACCGGCCAGTTTGTCGAAGGCCCGGCCGATGTTGGCCATATTGGTCTGGCTGCTGCCGGATTTGCCGGGAGCTAGGTTAGCTATCGGGGTATAACCCTGGGCACCGGTAACGCCGGTCATACCGCTGGCGGCGGACTGGGCGATTGGTATTCCCTGGGCAATATGCTTGGCACAGTCGCCGCAGTTAATAATCATGGAGTAGTAGTTTATGTTGTAGCCGCAGAGTCCCCTGGCCGGCCCCGGCGGCGGTGCCCCGTTGCCGCCTCCGTTACCGTCGCCGTCGGGCGGCGGTGGTGGTGGGGGCGGAGGAGGCGGTGGCGGCGGGTTATCGGTGAGGAAGCCGCAGTAGTCCTCGATTTCGCCGTAGTCAAACTGGCCGCTGCCGTCCCAGCCGCCGATATCGGCGAACTGGCTTTCCTCGATTTTAGCCCGGGTCAGGGCCAGCCTCATCCAGACCGGCCAGACGAGCGGGCTCTGGTTCCCCCAGTCAAAGAGGGGGGTCATTATTGTATCCGAGCTTCCGGGGTCAACATCCACCGCCAGGTTGACGGTGACCCACTCCGTCCCGGCGGCGCCCCAGCTCCAGTTACCGCTCTGGTCAAAGTCAATCAGGGCGTTGGCGTAGCGGGCGGTATCGGGGGCGCTGTCACTGACGGCCACGGTGAAGGCCAGCCGGGCCTGGTTCTGCTCGGTGATAATATAGATTCTCTCGTCGCTGTCGGAGTCAACTAAATTGGGTGTGCCGTCCGGGTCGTTGGGGTCGGTGGCATCCACCTCGGCGCTGACGTTAAAGCCCAGCGTCTCCTCACCGATGTTCAGGGTGTGCCCTCCGGGGAGGCCGAGCTGGCTGTTGGTGGTATTGAACAGGGTGGGGTAGCACCCGGCCACCCCCTGATAGGCGTCCTGCCCGTCGGGGGCATCCCCGTAGTCGGCGCTGGGGGCGGTACTGGGGCTGGCGGTGATTGGCCCGGGAAAATCCAGCACCGACCAGAGTTCGATGAGGTGCCCCCGCCCCACACTGGCGGTATCCCACATCGAGAAGTTATTAATCATCGGCGGCCAGCTCTGGTCATAGATATCATAGTCTCCGCTTCTGGCATTGATGAAAACATAGCGGGTGGGGTGGGCGTAGAAGGCCTGCGGGTCATCATCGATAAAGATAAACCAGGTGTCCTGGTTGATGGGGGGGTAGTTGGTGCCGTCATCCGAGGTGACCACGTCCCCCTTTACCAGCGGCTGGGAGGGTATAAAGGCCGAAATCCTGCCGTCGCCCGCGGCCGGGGGTATTATCTCACTGACCAGTATATCGATAGCGCCCCATTTATCTATTGATGTTGACGGCTTGGGGCACCCGGTCAGGGGTATGGCGATTAGAGCTGCCAGTAGCAGACAGGAGACTGCTATTTTTTTGGTGGCGCTCATCTTTATGACTCCTTTAAAGGGCGCTGTTTTATTTGGAGGAGAGGGGCAGCGGCGGCTGGGCCCCTTCCCTTAAGACATCCTTGGCGGCACCGATAAAGTCGCGGAACAGGGGGTGGGGATGGCCGGGGCGGGAGCCGAATTCGGGGTGGAACTGGCAGGCCACCATCCAGGGGTGGTCGGCTATCTCGCAGACCTCAACCAGCCGCCCGTCAGGGGACAGCCCGCTGTAGACCATCCCCGCCTTCTCCAGCCGCTCCCGATATTGGTTATTAAATTCGTAGCGGTGCCGGTGGCGCTCGTAGATTAAATCCTGCCCGTAGGCTTGGGCCGCCCGGCTGCCGTTAAGCAGCTTGCAGGGGTAGTCGCCCAGGCGCATGGTGCCCCCCTTGATTTTGCCCTTCTGGTCGGGCATCAGGTCAATGACGGGGTAGGGGGTATCGGCGTTGAACTCGGTGGAGTTGGCCTCCTTCGAGCCCAGGGCGTAGCGGGCGAACTCGATGACCATCACCTGCATTCCCAGGCACAGCCCGAGGTAGGGTATCTTGTTCTCCCGGGCGTAGGTGGCCGCCCGGACCATGCCCTCGATGCCCCGGATGCCGAAACCGCCGGGGATGACAATCCCCTGTACCGAGCGCAGTATGGAGTAGTCGCCGTTGTTTTCCAGCGTCTCCGAGGGCACCCAGACAAGCTCTAGGTCCCGCTGGTGGTGCAGGATGGCGTGTTGCAGCGCCTCCCGCACCGAGAAATAGGCGTCCTCCAGCTCTACGTATTTACCCACCAGGGCGATTTTCACCGGCTCACGGGGTGTCTTGATAAGGTCAACCAGCTCCTGCCACTGGCCTAGCTCCAGCGGCCGGGGGTTGAGTTTCAGCTTGTCCACCACCAGCTGCCCCAGCCCCTCCTCCTCCAGCACCAGCGGCACCTCGTAGATGGTCGATACTGAGGGCAGGGGGATGACTGCCTTTCTTTCCACGTCGCAGAAAAGGGATATCTTGTTTCTTATCTCCTCTGAGATGGGGTAATCGCTGCGGCAGACGATGATATCAGGCTGGATGCCGATGCGTCGCAGTTCATTGACGCTGTGCTGGGTGGGCTTGGTCTTCAGCTCCTTGGTGGAGTTGAGGTAGGGGAGGAGGGTAACGTGGACATAGAGAATATTGTCCCGTCCCACCTCGTTTCTCATCTGGCGGGCGGCCTCCAGGAAGGGCTGCCCCTCGATGTCGCCCACGGTGCCCCCCACCTCGATGATGACCACATCGGCCTTGGATTTCTCGGCCAGCTTCTTAAAGCGGTTCTTTATCTCGGTGGTGACGTGGGGCACCACCTGGATGGTCCCCCCCAGGAAGTCCCCCCGCCGCTCCTTGGCGATGACCTCGCTGTATATCTGCCCCGAGGTCACGCTGGACTCGGCGGTAAGCTTGACGTCGATGAAGCGCTCGTAGTTGCCCAGGTCAAGGTCGGTCTCGGCGCCGTCCCGGGTAACGAAGACCTCGCCGTGCTGGTAGGGTGACATCGTCCCCGGGTCAACGTTGAGGTAGGGGTCCAGCTTCTGCGCCGTCACCGATATCTGCCGGCCCTTGAGGATGGTGCCGATAGAGGCAACGGTTATACCTTTGCCCACGGAACTAACCACACCGCCGGTCACAAAGATATACTTTGACATTGGGGAAACCAAACCTTGGAATTCAAAGAAGTAATCCGATGAAAATAGTGGGGGTTTCTTAATATTATAATGACGGAAAGGCCGCTTGTCAAGAGTTTGTAGTGAACAGACGGGCGGTGCTATTATTAAATTGATATGACGGTTGACCAAAAGCTGAAGGAGCTCCTTTCCCGCCGCCCCAAAAAGCGCATCACCGATGATAAGCTGATGCCGGCGGCGGTGCTGCTGCCTATCTACTATAAAGAGGGGGAGGTCCATATTCTGTTCACCCGGCGGACGGAGAATGTCAGTGTGCACAAGCGGCAGATATCCTTCCCCGGCGGCGCCTATCAGGCCGGCGATAAGAGCCTGCTCGATACCGCCCTGCGCGAGAGCGCCGAGGAAATAAGCCTGGCCCCGGACAGGGTAAAGGTGCTGGGGGAGCTGGACGATACGGTTACATCGGTGACCAACTATATCGTTTCCCCCTTCGTCGGGCTTATCCCCTGGCCCTATGATTTCAAGCCGGACGGCTGGGAGACCGACGAGATAATCGAAGCCCCCATCCCGGCGCTGCTGGATGAGGAGTCCTGGCACCATAAGACCGAGGTCGTCGCCGGCATTAGAATCACCGGCTACTTCTATCACTACCGGGGCGATGTCATCTGGGGGGCCACCGCCCGCATCCTGAACCAGTTCCTGGAGCTCTTTATCCAGGCGGTGAAAAGCTAAAGCCCTACCCTCAAGAGCTTTATACAATATTGTTAACTTTCCTCGTAAATTGTTGACAAATCTCTTAATATCGTCTATAATACCCTTACAGGTGTACTAAGATGGCCGGTAAGGACTACTATAAGATACTAGGGGTTAACCGCAGTGCCAGTGAGCGTGACATCAAGCAGGCTTACCGCAAGCTGGCGCGCCAGTACCACCCTGATGTCAACCCTGGCGACAAGTCCGCTGAGGAGAAGTTCAAGCAGATAAACGAGGCCTACGAAGTCCTCTCCGATAAAGAGAACCGCCAGAAGTATGATAAGTACGGCGACCAGTGGCAGTACGCCGACCAGTTCGAGCAGGCGCAGCGGCAGCAGGCCCCGGGCTGGGATTTCAGCCAGCAGGGCGGCCGCCGGGTCTATTACAGCCAGGGCGATTTCGGCAGCCTCTTTGACGACATTCTAGGCGGCTTTGGTTTCAGCCGGGGCCAGACCAGGCCGAAGCGAGGCCAGGACCTGGAGCACCCGGTGGAGGTGACCCTGGAGGAGGCCTACCAGGGGACCACCCGCACCATCAGCTTCGCCGACGGCAAGCGTCTTGAGGTCAAGGTCCCGGCCGGGGTCAGGACCGGCTCCCGCGTGAGGCTGGCGGGCAAGGGCGCCCGGGGCGGCGACCTTTACCTGAAGGTTACCGTCAAGCCCCACCCCACCTTCGAGCGCCGCGGTGACGACCTCTATGTCGGCGTCCCGGTGCCGCTGACGACGGCTATTCTCGGCGGCGAGATTCAGGTGCCCACCCTCAAGGGCAAGGTGGCCCTCAAGATTCCCGCTGAGACCCAGAACGGCCGCACCTTCCGCCTGGCCGGCCAGGGTATGCCCCATCTGGGCAACGAGTCACGCGGCGACCTGATGGCCAGGGTTAAGGTGGTGCTGCCCACCAAGCTCTCGGCCAAGGAGAAAGAGCTATTTAAACAGCTCGGCGAGCTTAGGCCGGCTTAGGGGAGGTAATAGATTTATGGAAGATTTAGACGAAAAAGAGCCACGCTACGTGATAAGCATTGCCGCCAGGATGGTAGGAGTGCATACCTACACCCTGCGCTACTACGAGAAAATCGGCATCGTCGAGCCGGCCCGCTCACGGGGCAATATCCGTCTCTACTCGGAGAGGGACATCGCCCAGCTCAAGCGGGTAAAGACCCTCATTGACGACCTGGGGGTCAATCTGGCCGGGGTAGAGGTTATCATGCAGATGGTACAGCGCATGCTGGAGCTACGGGGGCAGGTCCAGGAGCTTGAGGAGGAGCTGGAGCGGGCCAGGGCCAAGAAGAGCTAGCCCCCGGCTCTAGAGCGTTAAGATTTTAAATCTGGGAAAGGTGATTTAGACTATGAAACAGGAGAGATTTACCGAACAGGCTCAGGAGGCGTTAGCCGCCTCCCAGGAGCTGGTTCGTCATTATCATCACAGCCAGTGGGATGTGGAGCATATCCTGCTGGCCTTGCTCCAGCAGGAGCGCGGTCTGGTCGGTGATATAATGCGGGAGCTGGGCGTTGATATTGAGGCGGCCAAGGGTGAACTGGAAGCCGCCCTGGAGGGGACGCCCAAGGTTACCTATGACACCGGACAGCTTTACGCCACCCCCCGCATCGCCAACCTGATCAAGGCCGCCGGCGAGGAAGCCGACCGGCTCAAGGACGAGTTCATCGGCACCGAGCACCTTTTTATCGCCATCGCCGGCGAGCCGAGAGGCGAGGCGGCGGCTATCCTGAAGCGCCACGGCGTTGACCAGGAGAAGGTCTATACCGCCCTGCGCAAGCTGCGGGGCGGCCACCGCGTCACCGACGCCAGGGCGGAGAGCAAGTACCGCTCCCTGGAGAAGTACGGCCGCGACCTGACCGAGATGGCCCGGAGGGGCAAGCTCGACCCGGTCATTGGCCGCGACGACGAAATCAAGCGGGTGATGCAGGTGCTCACCCGGCGCACCAAGAACAACCCGGTCATCGTCGGCGAGGCCGGGGTGGGTAAGACTGCCATCGCCGAGGGGCTGGCCCAGAAGATTGCCGCCGATGACGTCCCCGATTCCCTCAAAGGCAGAAAGGTGATAGCCCTGGACATGGGGGCTTTAGTCGCCGGCAGCAAGTTCCGCGGCGAGTTCGAGGAGAGGCTCAAGGCGGTCATGGACGAGGTCCGCCAGGCGCAGGGGGAGGTAATACTATTTATTGACGAGATTCACACCGTGGTCGGCGCCGGCGCCGCCGAGGGGGCCATTGATGCCAGCAACATGCTCAAGCCGGCCCTGGCTCACGGCGAGCTGCAGTGTATCGGCGCCACCACCATGGACGAGTACCGCAAGTTCATCGAGAGGGACAAGGCGCTGGAGCGCCGTCTCCAGCCGGTCTTCTTGGGCGAGCCGACGGTTGAGGCCACCATCGAGATGCTTAAAGGGCTCCGCCCCCGCTACGAGGCGCACCACAAGGTCAAGATTACCGACCAGGCTTTAGAGGCGGCGGCCAGGCTCAGCCAGCGCTATATCTCGGACCGGCACCTGCCCGATAAGGCCATTGACCTCATTGACGAGGCCGCCTCGAAATTGCGTATCGATACCGAGAGCGCCCCGCCCGAAGTTAAGTCTTTAGAGCAGAAGGTCAAGCAGATAGCCAACGAAGAAGAGGCTGCCTCGCAGCGGCAGGACTACGAGCGCGTCGCCCAGCTTAAAGCCGAGCGCCTGCGTTTAGAAGGCGAGTATAACCAGGCCAAAAGTAAGTGGCTGGAAGAGGAAAAGATTGACGAGGTGGTCGATGAAGAAGACATCGCCCAACTCATCTCCAACTGGACCGGCATCCCCGTCTCCCAGATGATGGAGGGCGAGGCCGAAAAACTGCTCCACATGGAGGAGCGCATCCACGAGCGCCTGATAAACCAGGAGGAGGCGGTCACCGCCATCTCCGAGGCGATACGGCGCAGCCGGGCCGGGCTTAAAGACCCCCGGCGGCCCATCGGCAGCTTTATCTTTCTCGGCCCTACTGGGGTGGGCAAGACCGAGCTGGCCCGGACTCTGGCCCGGTTTTTGTTCGACGACGAGAACGCCATGGTGCGGCTGGATATGTCGGAATACCAAGAGAGGCACACCGTTTCCCGGCTTATCGGCGCCCCGCCGGGCTATGTCGGCTATGACGAGGGCGGCCAGCTTACCGAGGCGGTGAGAAGGCGCCCCTATAGGGTGATTCTGTTAGATGAGGTTGAGAAGGCGCACCCCGAAGTCTTTAACAGTTTGCTTCAGATACTCGACGACGGCCGCCTCACCGACGGCCACGGGCGGACGGTGGACTTCAAGAACACGGTGGTCATTATGACCAGCAACGTCGGCGCCGAGCTAATCCGCCGCCAGATGAGCCTGGGCTTCGCCGCCGCCAAGGGGGCTAAAGCCGAGAAGCTGGACTACGACGCCATGAAGGAACGGGTACTTAACGAGATGAAGAAGACCTTCCGCCCCGAGTTCATCAACCGCATCGACGAGATAATCGTCTTCCACCAGCTCACCGAGGAGCAGCTCCGCCAGATTGTTGACCTGATGGTCAAAGACCTGCAGGAGCGCCTGGCCGACCGCAAGCTCAACATCGAGCTAACCGGGGAGGCCAAGTCCTGGCTGGCCAAGGAGGGCTACGACCCGGTGTTCGGCGCCCGGCCGCTGCGGCGGGCTATCGAGCGCTACGTGGAGAACCCGCTCTCGGCCAAAATCCTGAGCGGCGAACTCAAGGAAGGTGATACCGTCAAGGTTGACCTGGGTAAGGAGGGCTTGACCTTTAGCGGCCGGAAGGCTAAAACCAAGAAAACCGCCCAGGCCGGGGTGACCGCCACCGGATAGCGCCCCGGCTTAAGTTGTGCTAAACTAGGCAATTAATAAGGTGAGTGAATGGGTCTTAAAGCATGAGCCAGGACGTTGAGCGGCGGCGCCTGCCCAGGAAGGCGGTTATCCTGGGTGTCCTAACTATAGTGGTTACCGTCGCTCTCTGTTTTGCGGTAATCTACTACAAAGACGCCCTGATGAGCGTAGTTCATATCGAGAAGTACGGTCTGCTGGGCGTCTTTATTTTTGCCTTCATCGCCGGCAGCGTGGTCAACTTTGTCGCCACCCCCTTCCCCTACTGGCTGCTGGTCTTCACCGTACCCTCGCTGCTGGCCCCGACCTGGGGAGCCCTGGCGCCGCTGTGGGTGGGCCTCATCTCCGCCCTGGGCGCCAGCCTGGGTCAGCTGCTTACCTTCATGGTCGGGTATAGCGGCAGCCGGCTCTACCACAAATTCACCGTTAACATTGATAACAGATTCTATAACCGGGCCATCGGCTGGGCGCAGCGGCACGGTTCCTGGGCGGTCTTCGCCATGTCGGCTCTATTCAATCCCATCCACCTCCCCATGACCATCGCCATCGCCGCCCTGCGCTACCCGCCGCTCAAGTATTTCGTTTTCTCCCTGCTCGGCAATCTGGTCAAGAGCCTGTTCATCGCCTTTTGCGGCTACTACGGGCTGGCTTCACTATTTAAGTTCCTGGGAGTATAATAAGAGATTATGGAGCATCTCTGGCTCATCGCCCCGGCCATAGTCGTCGGTTTGGGCTTATGGCAGCTGGCGGTCTGGATAATCGAAAGCCGGTTTAAAAGCCGGCAGTATAAGGCCGCCTGCGCCCACGCCCGCAGGGAAGGCAAGCCCCTGCTGGTGGCCGGCGGCCCCTGGGGAGTTACCCGCACCCGCCGCCGCTTAAAGAGGCCGGCCCACGGCAGCGGTGATGTCTGCCTGGATATTGACCGGCGGGCGCTTGGCAACCACCCCAGGGGGGTAGTGGCCAATGTTACTTACATACCCTTCGCCGATAAAAGCTTCGGGGCCGTTTTCGCCAGCCACCTGCTGGAGCACCTGCCCACCGTCGAGGCCGCCAGCCAGGCCCTGGCCGAACTCAACCGGGTAGCCGAGGCGGTCTTTATTGTCTGTCCCTCGCGGCAGTCGTTCCCCGGCTGGCTTATCCCCGACCACCACCTCTGGGTCTGGCAGAAGGACGATGCCACCTATCTCAGGCAGAGAGGTAAATCCAGCGGCAAGAGGGCGGCGGAGTATTATGGTTGAGTTAGCCGAATTTAATAAAGATAACCTGGCCGATGCGGCCTCCTCCCTTTGGGAAGAGGCCCGCCATCTGGGCCGCCAGCTTTTCGGTGAGGACGCTGCCAAAATTAGCCGCTTTGCCGAACGCCTCATGGCTATCTACCAGGACGCCCGGGGCAAGGACTTTCTGCTCATTCACAACCCCGGCGGCTGGGGGAACTCGCCGCTGGAGAGCTGCCTGCACTGGGAGACGAGTGTGGTGGCCGGCATCAGCGCCACCCTGGAAAAGCTGGGCTATAAACTTTCTTTCAGCCAGCACTTTCGCGGCGGCGCCGGCTGGCGGGAGCACCTGCGGGATACCCGGGACTACCTCCGCTTCTTTACCGTCAAGTGCCGGGTGCTGGCTGCCGAGGTGGAGTTCCTCACCCGGCATATCGAAGACCTCAGGGTGATAATGATTGGCATCAGCCAGGGCGCCGGTTTTAGCAACGCCGTGATGCAGCGCTTGGACGAGCTAAAGCGCGTTTACAGCATCGAGCTGGGGGTGTTCTTTTATCACCGACCGCGGCGGGTGATTACCGAGAGGACGCTGATTATAGACCATAACGGGCTAGTGCCCGATGCCGTTATCGAGGGGGACCTGCTAACCATGCTGATGACCCTGCCCATGGCCTGCCTGCGCTGGGTTAAATACCGGCTGAAAGGGAGACCGGTTAAATTCAGCCGCTGCATCAAGCTGGCCGGCCATGACTATCACTGGGAATACCCCAGGGTCAGCCAGCAGATTGGCGATTTCCTCAAGGCCCACTTCGGCGCCAACAGCTAGCGGCAGGGTTGCACTTCCGGCCTTTTTCGGCTAAATTAGTTAATGTCTTTAGCGGGGCCGTAGTTCACTTGGGAGAACGTTTGACTGGCAGTCAAAAGGTAGGGGGTTCGAATCCCCCCGGCTCCACCAGTGAGCGTGAATAGGAATCCTAGACCTGATGATTGTTCGGCAGACCTAGGATGATTAGATACAAACCTAACCATTTGTTGGTATGGTGTACAGGGCGGGTCCGCAAATGAAAAATGGTTTCAAGTTTCAAACTACGGGGGCCACTAACGGCATCGCTGGAGTCGTTAGTGCAGGGGTTTCTTCTAACTAAGAGGACAGATGGTAAAAGGCCAAGGACAGTTCACTACTATGAGGGCTTGCTGCGCCATTTTCTGTGGTATGCAAAAAGGGAGAATTGGTCAATTGATGCCACGCTTATCACAGAATGGCAAATACGTGAATTCCTTGGTTATGTTGCGAGCGAAACCCACCGCTGGGGGCTTACGGGAAATGGCTCAGAGAGATGCCAGCGGCTAGCTTCAGATTCGACAGTTCATCACTATTACGCTGCGCTGAGAGTTTTCTTTAACTGGTGCGTTGGAGACGATTTCCTCAAGCAAAGTCCACTAGCAAAAATCAAGATTCGTAATCCGGAGCTAAAGGTCATCCAGCCTTATCCGTCAGACGAGATAACCAGAATGTTAGCTGTTTGTGATTATGACTTTCAGCACAACGCCAAGTTTCTCGGCAGCCGTAACAGGGCTATCATCCTAATGTTGCTGGACACGGGAGTAAGAGTAAGTGAGTTAGGCAATATTAACCTTGAAGACATAGACACTGAGCGAGGCTGGATTAAAGTCACAGGTAAGGGTGCCAAGGAGCGGGTGGTGAGAATCGGAGCCACTACGCAAAAAGCTCTCTGGCGCTATCTCGTTCATCGTCCTAATACCGAAAGGGGGCAACTGTGGCTGACAGAAGAGGGAACACCTCTTCGCCCAAACGGTATCCAGATGGTGGTGAAACGACTAAAACAGAGGGCGGGGGTAACGAGCAGCGGAAATTGCCACCGGTTTCGCCATACATTTGCCCTTAACTTTCTTAGGGCTGATAGGAATCCCTTCAACCTTCAATATCTTCTTGGGCACTCTGATTTGAGAATGGTGAGGCACTATACTGCAACCTTGGGTATGGAGGATGCCTTGAAAGCTCACGAGAGCGCCAGTCCGGCGGACTTGCTAGCTTTACGCTGAAAACTACAGACTCTTATTCCTTTGGCGCTGAAGCATTGATAATTCTTCTGCCCAATAGAACATAACGGCGTGCTGTAGAACAACGGTTACGCTTGCCGTAGGCGTCTTTCTGGATTGCCCAACCAAACTTACCCCCAAGTTGTGGATATGTCATGCTTTCTTTCATTTTGGCACAGGCAACAGCTATATCGCTATCCACATATCGCTTCATCTTGGAAGCTATCTGGCGAAGAGGATGCTCTTGATTCAGCAGTATAAAACGAGACGTGTAAAATTTTCTAACCTCTTTATCCAGCGATCTATGAAATATATAAGAGTATCTGGGGTCTCTTAACAGATTTTCAACCTCTTTTCTGGTCAGTATAGCTGGGGGCAAGGGACTAAGACCGGAGACGTCCTGTTTGTACCCAATACCTCTGTTAGGGAAAGGCTTCCCCTTCAACTCCAGTGGCACACGAAGCTCCCCGAATACGTACGTATCCCTACACTTGTAGGAAGAGAAAACGCAACTTAGAAAGTACACTCGAAGCGACGACTTAGTTGGAAGTCCCATGGTCCTAAGAACAGCACCAGCATAAGACCAGCGCGTTTCCACATCACTATTCTTTAAGCGTAGGCGAGCTTCTTCCACAGCACTTAGCCAGGGTTCCCAATGATGGAGTGCTCTTTCTACAGTATCATTTCTGATCATCTGCTTTTTTTGACAAATTTGAAGCTAAATTAGGACATTATTATCAATTTCTAGGCACTTTTGGCGAGAATAAACATAGTATATGGTTTTTATAGAAGCAAGGCAAGGAATATCATGCCATTTCAAAGTAATTTTAAATTTATCTAGAGTATACGGGGAAGATTGGAACAGTGAAAAGCCGCGATGATAACACAGTTACCGTGACTACAGCCGGACGCAAGGGGGGTTTATCCTGCCTTAATAAAAAGGGGCCTGAGTTCTACCGTCAGATCGGCAAGAAAGGCCAGGCGGCAATGCGTCAAAGGTATCCCGATATGGCGAAACAGTGGGGTAAGCTCGGAGGAAGACCGAGGAAAATTAACCTTGTCGACATGGGGGAGTGAACAAATTTAGAATAAAGGGAGGAACGGACCCGCCCGAATATTCATGTCCACTCCCCCTCCAGCATTATAGCACCACTAAAATATAAAATCTTTCTTTTATTTAAAAATCTAATGAAGTCCTACCTTGAACCAGAAGAAATAGCCCTGCTAGAGAATGCAGCCACCAATCTGCGGGACTGCCTACTCATCAGATTACTTTTCTGGCTAGGCTGCCGCATCAGCGAGGCGCTAGCTTTGAAAGTCGAGGATATAGACTCCGAAAACTGCACCGTAACCATCCAACACTTGAAGACCCGCCTTAAGCTCTCCTGCTCTAATTGTGGGCAAAGACTCGGCAGAAGCCATACCTTTTGTCCCAAGTGCGGTGGAAAGATAGGGAAGGCCCAGGCCGAAGAGCAGCAACACCGCCGGCAACGGGTGCTTCCTATTGATGGGGATACCATGGAAATACTAAAAGAATACATTCGCCGAGGTGGTCCAGTCTCACGAGAAGGCAAAAGGCTCATCTTCGGCATAAACCGGCATCGAGCCTGGCAGATTATCAAAGAGTGTGCTGACAAGGCGGGACTGCCTAAGCTTATCAATACTGAAACAGGTAAAGTCCACAATATTAGCCCTCATAGATTACGTGATGCTTTCGCAGTTCACGCGGTAAAACTCAACGACTCGGGTGATGGATTGAGACTTTTGCAAGAGCACCTCGGTCATCAAAGCTTTAACACCACAGCTAAGTACCGCAAGGTGGCCGGCGAAGAGCACCGGGAGTGGTATCAACACCTCTGGGAGAACAATAAGTCATGACGCTACCACTCAGACCCGAGCGCGGCGGCTTCCTGAGACCTTTCGGCTGCGGCTGGTTTATCAGGGAGTTTCTGCTGGGCAACGGACCCTATGACTCTCCGAAGATTGATCCAGAGGTAGGAGCTCCGCAGTCAGATATCTGTTATAGCTATAAACAGGCTTTGAGGCGGGTTACGGCCGAGGACAGGGCGGTAAGGCAGGAGGAGAAAAGCGCCAGGAAGGCTAAACGCCCTATCAATC
>Ga0315548_1000168_pt1 | contig 59653 bp, 59 predicted proteins | sample SalMarSW160110MG_2_FD_202540 | JGI IMG/M metagenome (GOLD analysis project Ga0315548, IMG submission 202540) | Salt marsh sediment microbial communities from the Plum Island Ecosystem LTER, Massachusetts, United States - Salt Marsh Sediment SW1601-110 ... | reverse complement strand
AGAAAATTGCTTGTACTTAAAATGGGATTTTGAGACAAAGGAAAATTTTATGCTTTATAATGTTTCTAAAAGAAGATATTGTATATATTTATTTCGCTGAAACAGGTTTTTACACAAACTCCCGTTGTGCGCAATTCTGACAATCGCAGTAAAGTATATTGAACATTATGAAATAAAATATCATCTCTTGATTAATATTGAATAAAATGGAGCCTAATCCAATAAAACATAAAATGTCTAATATTGCTTTTAAAATGATGGCTACTTTTGGTATACCGATTCGTAATGTATTCATACCACCAATAAAAATGTTAGCTGAAGTAGAAATTAAATCAGGATATCATGTTCTTGATTTCGGCTGTGGACCAGCAACTTTTACGAAAACAATTGCAGAAAAAATTGGTCATTCTGGTAAACTTTATGCTCTCGATATTCATCCACTTGCGATTAAATCAGTAAAAAAAATAGCTCTGAAAAAGAATCTTTCAAATATTATAACAATTCTTTCAAGCTGTCATACTTCTCTTCCTACTGATAGCCTTGATCTTGTAATTATCTATGATGTATTCCATATACTTAGGAATCAGACTGAGGTGCTTATAGAGATTCATAGAGTGATTAAGCAAGATGGAATATTGAGTTTCAGTGATCATCATATGAAAGAAACGGAGATATTAAAAAGTTTGACAGAAAATAGATTATTTGAGTTTGTGAAAAAAGGAAAAGGGACTTTTAACGTTTCAAAAGTATAATACCGGGATTAAAGAATAATAAAATATAGAGAAATGGATTAATGAGCTAATTCAGTTTTTATTTCCTTTTCGGATTTTTTCGAGTTCTGTTGGGCGTTCAATGTCAACAACTGTAGAAATAGAATCAAACACCTTTAGGGCATCTGCTTTAACATATCATTGGATAATTGTTATGAGTTGGACAGGGTTTATATCGAGATCAGATCCATCAGGATGTAATTAAAATGTCAATAGCAACAACCAAGTTTCCTTCAATTGACACTACCGTTCATTAACCTAATCTTCCTTTGTACAACTCTCTCTCTTAAGCCAGAATGAATACTATGCTATTATTAATTCCTTTCTTGTTATTATATTTGATTGGTTAAGTAGGATTTGCCTAATGTGTGAGCAATATCTTCTATTTTAACATTATTATTAGCTATTCTTGATAAATTAGCATAACATACCGGACACATAACCACAAAGTTTTTACCTGCTTTTTCTAGTTGCTCAATCCTCTTTTTTCCAATCTCGTACGCTTTACCCGGGAATAATGATTCAACCGGACCTCCGCAACAAAATGTATATTCTTTACTATCATGAGGTTCTAATATTTCCATGCCTGCATTTTTTAAAAGTATCCTTGGCTCATCAATAATGCCTTCATGACGAGCATAAACACATGAATCATGAATTACCACATTTTCATTAAGCTGTTTTTCAGGCTTAATTTCTTTTTCAACTAAAACTTCTAAATAACTTTTTACTTCAATATCAAAATCAGGAATTCTCTTTGAGAATATTTCCCTTAACATGTTTGTTGTATGCGGATCTGTTGTGATTACTCTTTTTACATTGTTCTTTTTGAATATTTTGTATACTTTTTCAATATGTTTATTAAAAATATCATCTGCTCCTAAATCATATGCCAGAGCACCAACATAGAGATCGTCTTCATATAAATATCCGAAATCAACTCCTGCTTTTTTTAAAAGATTAGCAATAATACAAAGCGTGTTATTGTGTTGTTCTACTTCTTTCTTATCAATTCTTCCCAGAAACTTTGAAATATTAATGAACTTATTGGCAAACCTGCCCAGCTTAATAAATTTAAGGAGAAAGGAGCCTTCCATTTTTTCCAATGTATTAACAAGGGCTGTGATTGATGGAATAATCTGGTACATCAATCCTGTGTAGATAACAGTTTCCCCACCCTTAGCGATATTGCATTTTTTAGCCCACTTAGTAGCAACTTTTTTTGAGATAGGTAATACACTATTCCTTATTCTAAGATTATCTACCAGTATTCCTATTACTTCTTTAATTGGTAAGGGCATAATATCTTCTCTTGTTAAATTTTGAACTCTTCTCGATTAATATAATATCTTAATAACCTGATGTTCTCTGAAATAGGAACATCGCTGGGACAACTTTCTTCACACCGTTTGCATAATAAACATGAAAATATCATTTCTTTTTCTTCAATAAGTTTATCATGAACTCCCAGCAGGGCATATCTGAATATTTTCCGAGGTAGTATATTCAATTCCATTGGACAAATTCCAACGCAATTACCACAATTATAACATTTTTCCATGCCTTGAGAACCTAAGGCCTCAATTTTGTTAATTACATCGAAGTTTATTCTTAGTGACATTTTAAAGCTTTCTTGTTTTTATACTATAGATCATTAAAATTCCTTAGCACTTTATTTTTTTAATTCGTAATAATAATATTCATCCATATCATCCATTCCGGACGGATTAACATATCCATATTTTACAAGAGTCATAATATGATATGTTATTAATGATGCAGGAATATCTGTCTCCTGAGCAATTTGAGAAATTGTTTTTTGTTCCTGTTCGAGTGATTTTAAAATGGTATTCCATATTTCCGGTAACTCCTTCATTTTCCGGCCGGATTCTTCTGAAATTATTTCATCTTTCTCAGGTTCAATTGTTATTTCTGTATTGATCGCATCAATCATCGATTCTATTTCCTGATTTGTATAACCGGTAATTTCAATTGCGTCAACCGGGCAAACCGGCAGGCACATCCCTCCACCTTTACAGAGGGCAATATTCACTTCAGCAATAGATTTCCCATTAAAAACCGTTTTGGTAATTGCATCATAATCACAAACTTCTAAGCATTTTCCGCACCATTCACAGGTATCTTTGTTAATGGTTGCAATAATTGGTTCAAGTTCTATCTTACCGCTGCTAATTATAGAATTAGCTTTTGCTGCTGCTGAAAGAGCCGAATTCACTGATTCTGTGATATTCTTTGGCCCCTGGCAAGACCCGGCAATAAAAACACCATCGATAACAGTTTCTACAGGTCTTAATTTTGGATGAACTTCATTAAAGAATTTATCAAGTCCAATTGGAGCTTTTACAATATTTGCAATTTCCGTGGAATCTTTTCGGGGTACCATGCCGGTAACCAGGACAACAAGGTCCGGGATAAGTTCAACTTCTTCTCCTTCTAAGAGAACATCCTTTATTTTTACAATAGTATTATCTCCTTCTTTCCCTACAACAGGAGGTTCTTCCTCATTAAATTTAAAGAACAGATCTCTTTGGTCCCTTGCCTGGTTATATAATATTTCCTGTTTACCATAGGTTCTTATATCCCTAAATAAATGGCACCCTTTTACATTTTTATACTTGGTTTTAATAATAACAGAACTATGAATGGCAGCAGTACAGCAAAAGCGCGAACAATATTTATTTTCCCCTTTGGTTTGCCTGCTTCCTACACAATATATATAAGCTATTCTTTTTATTTCTTTACCATTAAATAGTAATTCTTCGTTTTCGTTTAAGTCGATTATTCGTTTGAATTGATGGAGTGTAATTACATTATCAAGCTGTTTATATCCATATTCGCCTTCTTTTGGTTCATATAGGTCAAAACCGGTACAAAGAAGTACAGCTCCTGTTTTTAGTTCCAGAGTTTCTTCCTTCTGATTTAGGTCAATACATTCTTTATAAGTTTCAAGGAATTTTTTATCCGGCTTGAATGATTCAATATCTATTACAGGAATATCGGGTAAAGCCGTATCATAATTTTTATATATGGCTTTTCTATTTACTAAGCCAAAGTTAAATTCATCAGGAACTTCATTAGTGCAATTTTCTATTGCTTCTTTAAGTTTATTCTTATTATAACCAGGTACAACATATCTTGGTTTAACTTTTACTTTTGCCCGAAAATTTCCGATATTTCCCGTTAAAGATTCTAACTTCGCACCTGTAAATAATTTTATATTTTCTCTTTCCTTAACTTGCTTGTAAAGTTTTTCAATAATGCCTTTCCCTGTTTCATTAGTTTGGAATAATTCCTGCATTTGAGGAGGGCGTCCGCCAACAAAATAATCTTTTTCAATTAAATATACAGCTGTTCCCATATCTGCAAGTTGAATGCTGGCTTTCATTCCTGCTACTCCTGCACCTATAACAGCTACTGTATTATAAGAGGGTATTTTTATTTTTTCAAGGGCTTCGGAATTCCTCGCCTTTGCTATTCCTGCCTTTACAAGACCAATCCCTTTTTCCGTAGCATCTTTGGGTTTATCGGTATGCGCCCATGAACATTGTTCCCGCAAATTTACCTGTACATAATTATAAGGATTTAAACCTGCTCTGACAGCTACATCTCTGAAAGTATATAAATGGAGTTTAGGAGAACAAGATGCCACAACCATGGCGTCGAGCTTATTTTTTTTAATATCTTCAATCATTTCCTTCTGGCTGGAATCAGCACATGCAAACATCATATGTTTAGCCTGTGCAACACCTGGTTCATTTTTTATGGCTTCCCTAACTTTCTCCACATCAACATAATCTGATATGTTACCACCACACTGACAAATAAATACTCCAATTTTATTTTTCATTTTTAAGATCTTATCTTATTTATGTAACTCGCCGATTCGGCCGAAGCAGCACCCGCTGAAAGAATAGAATCCGGAATATCCATGGGCCATGAAGCTGAACCTGCAACATACACTCCTTCGATACTTGTCTTTGAAGGGCTTATCATTTCATCGATTTGTTTTATATAATTGTATTCATCTAATTCTAATTTTTCCTTCTTGAAAAACGAAGTCATTTCCGAATTAGGGAGAATTCCTACCGATAAAACCACAAGATCGTGTTCAGCTTCATTAATTTCACCCGTTTCAATATTTTCGTGCCTTAAGATAAGATCTCCACTACCATCATCCTTTTCAGCGATACTGGCGATTTTCCCTTTCACAAACTCGACTCCCATTTCTTTTCCTTGTTCGTAAAATTCCTCAAATCCTTTTCCGAATGCTCTTATGTCAATGTAATAGATCGTTATATCAGCTAATGGCAGGGCTCCCATTAATAACTGTGCTTGTTTAATTGAGTACATGCAACAAATCTGAGAACATACACAGTTGTTAACGGAGCAATTTCTTGATCCTACACATAATACATAGGCTATATTATCTGGTTTTTTACCATCCAACGGTCTAAGCACATCGTGGTATGGACGTGTTGGAGCAAGCAAACGGTCCATTTGCATGGAATGGATTACATTTTTATACTTCCCATAGCCATACTCATGAATATTCTCTGCGGGGAATAGTTTAAAACCCGGGGCAAGTATAACTGATTTAACATATACAGAAAATTTCTCTTCTCTTTGGTTGAAATCAATTGCATTGGCAGGGCATGCTTCTAAACACAGATGACATTCCCTGCAATTTCCGCAGTTTAAGCATCTTGAAGCGCTCTCTATTACCTCTTCTTCCGTATAAGTCGATTCGACTTCCTTAAAATCTTTTATTCTTTCTTGTGCTGGACGTTCATATGCTAATACAGGCATTGCTGATTTTTGATTTTCTATTCTTGCTAACACATCGCTTTTACTTGCTGGTGGAAGACGATGATCAAATTTGTATTCAGAAAGGTTTTTATTATTTAAATATTTATCAATAAAGAAAGCGGCTCGCTTACCCTGTCCTGCAGCTTCGATAATAGATGAAGCTCCGGTAACAACATCACCACCCGCAAAAATATAGGGTTTAGAAGTTTGTAATGTTTCGGAATTAACGTCAATGGTCCCATTCGTATTCAAATCCAAATCATCTTTAAATGGAGATGATGAGGGTAATAATCCAATGGAGACAATAGCTATATCTGCTTCAATAATATGTTCAGAACCTTCGATAGGAATTGGCCTTTTCCTTCCACTATCATCAGGTTCTCCCAGTTTCATATCAATACATTTAACTGCCGATAATTTTTTATTTTTACCTATAAATTCCACAGGGTTTTTTAAATACTGAAATTCAATTCCTTCTTTTTCTGTTTCTGTAATTTCAATATCAGAAGCTGGCATTTGAGCTCTTTCACGGCGATATATAATTACAACACGTTCGGCATTTAATCGTAATGCCGACCGTGCTGAATCCATAGCAACATTACCACCCCCAAAAACCATTACGGTTTTGCCTGTTAAATCGGGTTTATTATCACTATTGACATCTTTTAAAAAAGACAAACAACATAAAACACCCGATAAATCTTTGCCTTTACAATCAAATTTTACCGTTTCATGGGTGCCAACTGAAATATAAATAGCATCAAATCCCTTTGATTTTAGATCTTCCAGATTGTCAATTCTTTTATTAAGTTCATGTTTTACTCCAAGAGAAGTAATATTTTTAATATCCCTGTCAACAATTTCATTAGGAAGACGGAATGAGGGTATGGCAGACTTTAGCATTCCCCCCAGTGCATTATCTGCCTCAAATATTTTTACTTCATGACCGTATTTTGCCAAATGATAAGCAGCCGTTAAACCTGAGGGTCCGGAACCTATAACTGCAACCTTTTTCTCTGATTTGATTTCAATGGGATCTGTTTTAGGCTCAGAATATTTAGTATAATAATTATCAGAAAAAAATCTTTTAATCTGACGAATATTAACGGATCCATCTGTTTCTTTTCTTGTACATTCACCTTCGCAAGGAGCATAACAAGCACGGCCCAATGAACCAGGCAAGGGAATATCTTCCAGATGCAAATCCATCGCTTCCTCATACAATCCACTTCTTACCAGAGATACATAACCGTATGCTTTAACTCCTCCCGGACAAGTTGAAATGCAAGGTGCACACTCATTTTTCCTGTCGATGGAAGCAATTCTTGGATTGGCTAAACTGAAGGGTACATAGGCAACTTTTCTACCTGTCATTCCATAATTATACTCATCCGCTTTTATTTCAGGGCAAGCTATTTCACACTCCTGACATCCCGTGCAAGCATCTTCTTTAACGTAGCGCGGATGTTTCAGTATCGTGGTAATAAAACTTTCACTATTTCTTTCAATTTCAAGCACTTCGGTGTAGGTCATTACCGTGATGTTAGTATGCCGCATCGTTTCGGACATTTTAGGTGTTGTTATACATGCAGCACAATCAAGTGTTGGAAAGACCTTGCTTAACTGAACCATAAATCCACCAATTGATTTATCTTTTTCCACCAGCAAAACCTTATAATTCATATTGGCAAGATTAAGTGCCGCTTCCTGCCCTGCTATGCCAGCGCCTACAACAAGTACGTCATATACGGAACTGTTCATTTTAGTGAGATTTTATACTATCTAATTCGAGTAAAGTTTTACTGAAACTTTTCATATGGTTAGCAAATGCTTCAGCACATACCGAGCAAATGGCTGCCATTTTAATCCTTGCCGGATTTATGTTTTCTTTCTTCATAATCTCCTGGGTTTTTGCCACTAATTTGGCTGTTAAGCTGGAACAGTTTGGGCTATATGGGCAATCTGTTCCATCTGCTGCAATGAATACACCATCAAAGCTATTTTTTAGTGCATGCAAAATCCACCTTGGTTTTATGGCTGAAGAACATGGTACAGAAATAGTATATACGCTTGGTGGATAATGAATCTTTAATAAACCGGCAAGGTCTATTCCCGGATCAGAAATCTTATCTGTTGAAAAAACCAGTATTTTGGGCTTATACTCCTCTTTATCTTGCATTATTTAATATTTTAAAAGCTTTATCCATAGTATTTCGAGGTATTCTATTTTTTAAAGAATATCCTGAAATATCCTGGCTCATCAATTACACCAAGGTAGTCATGACCTTTCTTTTGACACCATTTTGGAATATCTCTTTTCGTACCTTCATCGGAAGAAAGGACTTCCATTATTTGACCCTCATCAATTTTTCCAATTGATTTTTTTACCTCTAAAAGAGGTCCGGGACAGGCAGTCCCTCTTGCATCTACCACCAGGTCAGATTTTAACTCATTTAATTCTTCTGTTGTCATAATTTTAATTTTTTAAATAAATAAATGAACGTCTGCTTCTTGTGCAGAGGTGATATATTCTCCAATACCACAAATATCATCTGCCAGATCCACAAAGTCTTCGAGTTTCTCCCCACCCCAAATTTTACCTGCTAGTCCGCATATGTGAATGCGTACGTTTGTTAATTCTTTGGCTTCTTTGAAGAATTCAATCCAGGATTTAACTTTCAACTTTTTTAAGGATTCAATAAATTCTTCCTTCAGATCAGCATTTTCTGCCATTGCCAGTTTGTCGGTATCATCACCTATTTCTTTCTTAAATGCCCTGGCGCCCTGCATAAGTACGAAAATATCTACTTCCATATCGTCAGCGGCAGCACCGCCAAGAATAACTCCGGCTGCGGTTAACTTATCAAGACTACCAGAGAACAGCGCGAGGCATAGTTTTTTATTTTCCATAGTTTATGATTTAGTTGTTAATTACTTCACAATACAAATTAAAGTAAGATTTAACTCTTATTGATTAAATTTTGTGTGATCCTCTCCACAATATTTTGTGATATGAATCACAATTTGTATTTTTAAACAAAGGATTGTTATGCAGGAAAAGTGTAACGCATGTATTTTTATCTCAAATGCAGCCAGTAAGCTTGATACGAATCAACTGAATATGCTTTCTGAGAATTGTGCGAATGTATCGCTCAAAAGAGGTGATATTTTGATGCAACAGGGAGCATTATCATCGAATATAGCCTACTTAAAAACAGGTTTGGCAAAAATTCATATTACAGGTCCCTACCATGAACAAATTATAAAATTAATTAAAGCACCTGCCTATCTGGGGCTCCCGAATACTTTCGGCGATAAAATAAATAACTACTCAGTAACGGTGATTGAAAAATCCGATGTTTGTTTTATTGATATAAATGCTTTTAAAAAACTGCTGGCTGAGAACAGTCAGTTTGCCTACGAAATAATGTTAACCTTGTGCAATAACGAACTCGATTCGTTTAAAAGGTGTGCGTCACGTACTCAAAAACAACTGAGAGGAAATATGGCTGATGTACTCATTGAGCTGTCGGTGCGGATATACAATTCAATGTCTTTCAATTTACCCTTAAAACGCGATGAAATAGGAAATTTGATCGACACCAGTCGCGAGAGCATCAGCCGGATCCTGATAGAATTCGAAGCTGATGGGATCCTGATTATTTCAGGTAAAAAGGTAGAAATTCTCGATTTTGAAAAACTGAAGGTAATTAGTGCGACCGGATAGTGAACCACTTCTAACCAATTACCAAAACCCTTTATTGATAAGTAAACTAAGCCATCAGAGAAAACCAATTTTATTCAAGACTCAATTCTTATATACAACAGAGAAAAGCGAGAGATGGAAAAAAGGTACAAACCCTTTCGACTTATGTTAAATACGAAAGGACGCTATTTTGAATTGCTGAAGCTACTATCCTATAAAAATGAATTCTTCAGAATGTATTATGAGGATATTTTAGAATGGGGTACTATACGCCACACGACGTATGCATTGATTTTTACAGATTATCATAAAGTAAATTTTAGCGAAAAAGAAGAGAGACTAGTATTAATAGTTCATTTTCTTCAGATACAGCAAGACCTTACTCGTGAAGAACTTGATCAAAACGCACCATAGCGGTGTAGAACCAAGAGCGGTCTCAGTGTTTTGCAAATATTTGTATATTTAAAGTAAAAACGGCCACAGGTGACAGAAACGTGGCCCTGCAGTCCGCTGCTGTTCCTAAACCCGACCGTTGTGTGTCATTGACTTAACTAGTCATTTCATGCGTAAAGGGATACTTATAATAAAGCTTATCTTATTAACTAGTGTGATAGCAAAGTCGCAAACTGATACAATTTGTAATTTAGTAATCAGAGCGTCAAGTGATTCAATATTTTATAAGGAAATAAGTGCAATAGATACAATTGATTCTAATGGATTTAAGCATAAAATTATTACAGAAAAGGCAATAATATATTTACAGATAGATAGTATCATTAAGGGAGAATATTTTGATAAAAATATTGTTGTTGAATCAGAACCAATCATAAGACATATGGTTACTGAGGATATTCAAAGAGGAGAAATAAAAACAAAGATTTTAACTGGATCTGGGGTATGCAGGAATAATTATAGTGACTACACTTTTAAAATAAAAAATGTGAATGGTGTGTATATTATTTGTAAGGAAGAATTAGTAATATTAAGAAATTGATAATATCAACGCATTACAACAAGCTGAGAAAAACAGCGACACAGTGAAATTGAACTAACATATTATACTTTAACATTTTCAAGTTTAAATTGAAAAATAAATATAAAAATGAATACAAAAATTTTCATTGTAAGTGCCAGTCTTCTAGCAATTGTTACAGTTATTTCATGTGTCAAAAGTTCAAGTAGAGTTGCCATTAATAAAACCGCTGAAATAGCTTGTATTGAAAAGACTATTCATAACAGTATTGGTTGGGCTAAAACTAAGGATTTTAAACTGCTTTATAGTGTAATTGCAAACGATTCAAACTACATTGAAGTTGATCCAACCCCAGGTTTAATCATGGGTATTTCCGATTTCAAAAAGAATGAGGCGTTCTGGGGAAATCCAGATTTCAAAGCAGTTAGATATGAAATTCGTGATCTGAAAATTAGCCTATCTAACTCAGGAGATGTTGCCTGGTATTACTGTTTACTTGATGATATCAACGAATGGAAAGGACAACCTGCCTGCTGGGTGAATACCCGCTGGACAGGAGTACTTGAGAAGAGAGAAGGACATTGGGTTATAGTTCAAATGCACTTTTCATTTGCAAATGAATAATTTTTTATAACCCAATGATGGAATTTATAGAATAATATTATCTGTTATTTATTGTGAGCGTAAACACTTGAAAAAAATTAATAAGCTAACACACATTGCACACATTTATTCACGAATATTTTTAATTTATTTGGTGTTCATGATTTTCAATTGCAAATCGCACAGGTTGATCCGCAGACCAAAATTTGCAAAAGAGTGCATTCCAATCGTTTAATTTTTATATATTGTCTTATCAATACTTAATTATGAGAATTTGGTCATTACATCCAAAATATCTTGACCAAAAGGGATTGGTTGCCCTGTGGCGGGAAACACTATTGGCTAAAAAAGTTTTGGAAGGGAAGACTTCTGGTTATAAAAATCATCCCCAGCTTATGCGATTTAGAAATACAAGATTTCCTTTAGAAAGTATTAATTTCTATCTGCAATGTGTATGGGAGGAATCCCAAAAAAGAAATTACAATTTTGATATAAATAAATTTATTACCGAAAAAGGCCCTTTTGATATAAACGTTTCAAAAGGACAACTTGAATTTGAAATGACTCATTTGTTAGCAAAACTCAAGAAAAGAGATTACGAATGCTATTTGAAACATAAAAACGAAAAAGAGATTAAACCGCACCCTCTTTTTTCCATATTAGAAGGAAATGTTGAAAGCTGGGAAAAGATATAATTACTATGGGTTTAGAGTTCTTTAGAAATATTAGCTACGCAAATTCCAAATTAATAACCAGAAAATACAGTACCTCCTTTTCTATTGCTACTTCATTACTGGAAAAGGAAAAGCGAAGAGCTATCTATGCCATCTACGGTTTTGTAAGGTTGGCTGATGAGATAGTTGATAGTTTTCATGATTTTGACAAGAAATTTCTTTTAGAATCACTTCAAAAAGACTTAGAGTATGCATTAAAAAATGACATTAGTATTAACCCCATTTTATTGGCTTTTGTTGATACTGTAAAACGATACAAGATATATTCTGAGCACATTAATGCTTTTATGGAAAGTTTGAGCTATGATTTAACAAAAACCAGTTATAATACAGACAATGAGATTGGCCAATATATTTACGGTTCGGCTAATGTTGTAGGTTTAATGTGCCTTAAGGTTTTTTGTAACGGAGAAGATAAATTATATGAGCACTTAAAAGCCTCTGCTCAAAGTCTGGGGTCGGCATTTCAGAAAGTGAATTTTTTGCGCGACTTAAAATTTGACATGAATAAATTAGGAAGGACTTATTTCCCTGAAATAAGCAATTCGAAATTTAATCAGGAAACAAAAGATTTGATTGAGAAATCAATTGAAAAGGATTTTTATTTTGCATACAAAGGCATAAAACAATTACCCGGAAAGTCAAAACTTGCAGTTTCAATAGCCTACTTTTATTACAACAAGCTGCTCAAAAAAATAAAAAAACAACACCCGGACGAGATCTTAAATAATCGAATTAGAATTTCAAATCTGCAGAAATATCTGATAATCATAAAAGTGTATTTTCTATATAAATTTAAACTGATATAACATTGACTTCTGATAAAGTAATACTGGTAGATGAACACGATATCGAGCTAGGTGCAATTGAGAAAATTGAAGCACATAAAAAAGCCCTGCTTCATAGAGCAGTTTCCGTTTTAATTTTTAATTCAAAAAAGGAAATGCTGATACAAAGACGTGCATTAGATAAATATCATTCACCTGGTTTATGGACAAATACTGCATGCATACATCCATATCCCGGAGAATCAAATTTAGAAGCAGCTAATCGCAGTTTAAAAGAAGAAATGGGTATGAAAGCTGATTTGTCAAAAATATTTGATTTTGCCTACAAAGAACCATTTGGTAATGGACTTACCGAGTATGAGTTTGACCATATATTTATTTGCTGTTATGATGATAAACCAATTCTAAATCCGGTTGAAGTTGCCGATTACAATTATGTTAATCATGCAGAACTGGTGAGTGCTATAACTAATTGCCCTGAAAACTATACCATTTGGTTTAAGTAAATATTTGAAAGGGGGTTGAATACTATTTAATTACTATCCAAGCTTGAAAATGAAACTTTACCCAAAAAATAAAATTGAAGTTAAAGAAATAAAAAAGTTTATTGTAATTTTTTATATCATAGGCTTTTTAGGTTTTATAATACCCGCAACATCCAATATTTTCATCTTTATAACTCCTTTTGCGTTATTACTTTGTATCTATTTATTAGCCCTATTTCATACAGAATACACCAAAAAGGGCATACTGATATTTGTAGCTGTTTATATATTGGGGTTGGGAATAGAGGTTATTGGTGTTAATACAGGAGTTGTTTTTGGAGATTATTACTATGGAAAATCACTTGGTCCTAAAGTATTGGATACCCCATTATTAATTGGTCTGAACTGGCTGTTTTTAACATACACAAGCACATCAATTTTTAACCGGTTTAGAATAAATAAGCTATTAAAGATTTTACTGGCAGCTTGCTTAATGGTTTTATATGATGTTATTTTGGAGCAAGTGGCTGCAAAAATGGATATTTGGTATTGGGAAGCTTCAAAAGTGCCATTTCAGAATTATGTAGCCTGGTATGGTATTAGTTTTGTTTTTGTTTCTCTAATTCAGATAGCCAAAATAAACACCAACAATAAATTATCTACAGTATTGTTTTTAAGTCAGTTTTGTTTTTTACTGGGCATTCTCTTTTTTCAATAATAATTATGATTGAAGCAAAGCATCATTTTTTTATTTATCCCTTTTTTCAAAAATATACGCTTTGGAAAATAAAGAAAGCATTCCATAGAGTTCATATTATTGGAACGTTTGAAGATGAAAATTTGCCTGTTCTGATAATAGCAAATCATATAAGTTGGTGGGATGGTTTTTGGATAATGTATCTTAACATCAAAAAGATAAATCGGAAATTCTATTTTATGATGCTTGAAAAGCAACTGCATAAACATTGGTATTTTAATTATGCAGGGGGGTATTCTGTGCGGAAAAACTCCCGAAGTTTATTGCAAACAATTAAATATACCACCCAACTGTTAACCTCTTCGTCAAACATAATTTTTATTTTCCCGCAAGGAAAAATTGCATCTATGCATGAGACACATATAGCTTTTGAATCGGGACTTGAAAAAATATTAGATAATGTTGCCAACGATTTACATATACTATTTGTAGCCAATTTTGTAGAGTATTTTTCCAGGCCAAAACCAAGTTTATATATGCATATTGAAAGCTATAAGAACGAAAAAAGAGATAAAGACTCATTACAACTTGCTTATAATAAATTCTATAATACGGCTCTTAATTATCAAAAAAACATTCCAGAGTAAATGATATATTTAGCCTACATAGTATTCATTTTTGCCTTGATGCAATTTGCCAATGCAACTGTTAACCTGATTTTTATTCAAAAGTTAAAGAGAACAATATCAGAATTTAGCGATTTGGTTTCAATATTGATCCCTGCCCGAAATGAAGAAAAAAATATAGGTGCTTTGTTAAAAAGTATGCAGGTTTTAAACTATAAACATGTTGAAATACTTGTTTATGACGACCAATCGACTGACCGTACCGCAGATATTGTAAAAAACATGTCTGCAATCGATAACCGGGTCAGGCTTATTGAATCGAAAAAACTCGAATCAGGTTGGTTGGGAAAAAATTATGCTTGCCATTTTATGGCTAAAGAGGCCAAGGGGAAATACCTTCTTTTTATTGACGCTGATGTAATACTAAGCGATACTATTATTGAAGATGCATTAAATACTATCAAGAGACAAAAATTAGGTTTATTATCTGTTTTTCCAAAACAAATAATGATTACACCAAGTGAAAAAATTACAGTGCCATTAATGAATTATATATTATTAACCTTATTACCCTTAATATTTGTTCGGGTTTCTCCTTTCAGGTCTCATGCTGCGGCAAACGGCCAGTTCATGTTTTTTTCTGCCTCGGCTTACAAGAAGTTTAATCCTCATTTGGTATATAAAAAATCGCCTGTTGAAGACATTGCAATTTCAAGATACTTAAAAAAGAATAAGGTAATAATTTCTTGTATGCTGGGCGATAATAGGCTAATGTGTCGTATGTATCATTCATATAGTGAAGCATTAAACGGATTTTCAAAAAATGTGCTTATGTTTTTTGGAAATCAATCATTTCCGGCCATTCTTTTTTGGTTTTTTACCACTTTAGGGTTTATCGCCGTTCTTTATGTAAGCTATGAATTGTTTTTATATTACATTGGGCTGATTCTTTTAACAAGAATACTTGTTTCAATAATAAGCAAGCAAAATATCGTAAGCAATATTTTATTATTAATACCGCAGCATTTCTTTTTGTTGCATGTTATAATTAAGGCTATTGGTATAAAATTCACTAAGAATTATGTATGGAAAGGTAGAAGAATATATTCATTGTTTTAATAATACTAGTAAGTGTTAAGGTTATAGCCCAAACCGATGCTACAATCTATAATGCCTATGTGAGCAATACCATGCACGCATGGAAAATGGTGATTGACAATTTGGAAAGTATAAACGAAAAATCAAATACTCTCAGACTAAATTTATTGAATTATCAGTATGTGTATATAGCATGGTGTATTGGAAATAAAAACACTGCAAATGCTGAACATTATTTAGATTTAGCAAAAAAATCTGGAATTTTTAGAATATCAAAAATATAAGCCTGCAGACCTATATGCTTACAAGTCTGCATTTGTTGGTTATGAAATTGAAGTGTTACCTATTAAAGCACCATTTATTGGCATGCAAAGTATTGAATACGCAGAAAAATCCATAAATCTCGATACAAACAATTTTTTAGGTTATTTGTAACTTATCAATATTAAGTTCAATATGCCTACCATATTTGGTGGTTCAAAGAATATGGCTATAAAATATTATCTGAAAGCCTAAAAATAATTGGGAACAATTCAGGAAATACAAATCAAAACTGAAATTATTTAAGCCTTTTGGCAACGTTAATAAATTCGTATATTGAAATTGAAAATTTTCCAAAGGCAAAACATTATTGTCTTAAAGCATTAAATATTACACCAGATTTTGATTGGGTAAAGAATGAATTATACCTAAAAACATTAAAAAATTTAAAAAGGTGAGCAAAGAAGTTTTAATAGTAGGCACAGGACTAGGCGGCCTAGCAACTGGTTTGAGACTGGCAACGAGAGGTTATAAGGTGAGTTTTGTTGAAAAAAATGAAAAAGCGGGTGGCCGCTTGAATCAAATAAAAAAAGATGGCTTTACTTTTGATACAGGGCCAAGTTTCTTTAGTATGTCCTATGAGTTTGAAGAATTAATAAAAGATTGCGACATTAAAATGCCTTTTGAATTCGTTGAGCTTAACCCACTATACACTGTTAATTTTAGTGGCAGTGAACAAAAATTTCATTTGTATAAAGACATAAATAGGTTAAACCAACAATTCGCTGATTTAGAACCCGATTTTGAACAGAAATTCACAAGCTATTTGAAGAAATGTGAAGCACTTTATAACGATACTGTTGATATTGTTATAAAACAAAACTTTGACTCTTTACCGGCTTACCTTAAAGCATTAATGCAGGTTAATCCTGCACACATTTCAGTATTATACAAAACTTTTTGGCAGCAAGCGGGCAAATATTTTAAATCAAAGGAAGTTCGTCAAATTGTATCGCTTATTGCATTTTTTTTAGGAAGAACGCCTTTTGATACCAATGCTGTTTATACCTTACTTTCGCATATCGAGTTTAAATACGACGGGTATTACAATGTAAAAGGTGGCATGTACAAAATAGTTGAAGGCTTGATAAGTGAACTTAAAAAATTGAATGTTTCCTTTCATTTTAATTCTGAGATTGTCGATTATCAAAATAAGAACGAACAATTAACTTTCTTGGTAGATAAGGAAGGCAAAAAATGGTCAGCTGATATTTTTATTATAAATGCCGATGCTGCTTTATTTAGAGGTAGTGTTTTTAAACGAAAAAAGTATTCGGATGCCAAACTAAATAAAATGAGTTGGACAATGGGATATTTGACATTTTATCTGGGAGTCAACACTAAGCTACCTCAGGTAGAGCATCACAATTATTTTTTAGGTTATAATTATGAAGAATACGCCAAAGATGTTATGAAAAACCCGGGTACACTCGAAAAACCCTATTATTATGTGAATGTACTTTCAAAACATAATGATGATTGTACACCCGAAGGCCACGAGGCTTTGTTTTTTGTTTGCCCGGTTCCTAATTTATTATTCAAATCCAATTGGTCCGACAAGAATAGTATAGTTAATAGTATTATTCAAGATTTTTCTAAAAGGATAAAGCAAGATATTTCAGATAGTATAGTATTTCGTATGGAATACACTCCTGAAGATTGGCAAAATAAATTTAATTTATATAAAGGAGCGTGCTTAGGTTTATCGCATAGTATGCTGCAAATTGGTGCTTTCCGTCCAAAGAATTACGATGAAGAATTCAAGAATACATTTTATGTAGGAGCTTCTACCATACCAGGAGCAGGTTTGCCAATGGCAATAATAAGCTCAAAACTGACAACAGAAAGGATTCTACAGTATAATAATTAGAATTCAGTAAATATGATATCAATTGCCACTGCTCACAACCAATCACATTTGTATTTATTACAAACCACCACACAACCAAAAATTACAAAAGAGTTTGTCTGCCTGCCAACGCTTTTTTGCCGACCCTAAAAACTAATTTTTTCGGGAACAGCAGTGCTTCGATTGAGCAGATTAATGATTGCTAAAAAATGATAACTAACTGATAATGAATAAAGCCCAGCATACAACACCGTATATAAAACATTTAGCTTCGCTGAGCTCCCTTGGGTCGGTTGACGGAAAGTGCTAAATTTAAGGTCAGTACATTTAATAAATATTGCAACGGTTTGATAGGAAATCGCTTTGAAATGTCAAACATTTCATATAAATGACCGTTAGGCAAAATGCTTATAGCAATTGTAGGCTGAAATTAAAATATTTATATTGATATAGTTTTTATCGATTTTTAAATGAATATTATAAAATTTATAAAGATGAATAAAAAAATAACTTTATTAATTGATGCTTTTATAAACTTTGTTTTAGGGGCATTGCTATTAGCATACTCACCAAAAATAATTAATTTGTTAGGAGTACCAACTTCTGAGAATTATTTCTTTCCTAATATATTAGGTGCAGTTCTCATAGGAATTAGTTTTGCGCTTGCAATTGAAGCATACAGAAATAATACAAATAGATTTGTAGGACTTGGGTTGATTGGTGCAATATGTATAAATATTTGTGGAGGAATAGTTCTTTTTTTATGGTTATTATTCGGTGGTTTAAATTTACCACTTAAAGGATTAATATTTCTTTGGACACTGGATATAATATTATTAGTAATTAGTTCAATAGAATTATTTATTAATTTAAAAGACAATAAAAAATAGCACTTTGCCTATGATAATGGAGATTTAGTAAAGTACATTAGCTCAAATTCAATTGGTAAAACCGATACAGCACATGTTTATTATAATCCTGCATATTGTTTGCCGGATGTGAAAAAAAAGATGAAGAATACTCATCTGATGTCAGTGCCTGTTTTAGTTTTACATATGAGGGAGACGCAATTTGGGAGATGTATCTTGTATTTTCTAATTGTTCACAAAATGCCACTTCATACCTTTGGGATTTTGGTGATGGCAATACATCTGCGGAAGAAAATCCTGTACACTATTATACTGACGATGGTGCTTTCATTGTTAGCTTAACAGCATCAAATGAATCAGGCAATGATACAATGACGGATACCGTTTTTGTCAATTGGACACGGGTTGAAAAGCCCAATATATATCTATATCCTGCTGAAAATATTACTGTCTGTGTGAATCTGGAATTTCCCCAGGGAGGACAGGTTTTAACCTCAGTTCCTGAATATCATAACGAATGGTGTGTGTTTGTTGAACCATCAGGAAGAATTGATCATACATACGATTATTTGTTTTATGAGAGTATACAACCTGATATATGGCAGTATGAAGAAGGATGGTGTATGAAAAGGGTATCCTTGGAAAAGTTTTTTATGACCAATATGGGAGATTATGACTTCACTGAAAAAGAAATAAACGACTTTATTGAGTATTGGATCCCATTGTTCGTTGATCATCCATATTATGCTATTTATCCGCAGTTTACCAGCCGGATAAATGAAGTGATTCAATTGAACTTTTCAATTCAACCTGATCGTGTATTCAGATTATTTTATGGAGTAGTTGGCACCTCTGAATATAAAGAATTACCAGGACCTGAAACAAATAAAATCAGAAGAGATGGTTTTGCGGTTGTTGAATGGGGTGTTTTTAGAAAATAACTATTGCCAATATATTGTATAATCCATTGACTGCAAAGTGGCACAATGGATCAATCGTTTCCAAATCTTTTACCAAGCTTGCCTGTCAAAAAACCAGTAAGTCATTTTTTTGTATCTTGCCCTTCAAAATCACTGCAATGCAATGACTTAGATAATATTCATGGGCGCCGTTGAGTGTAAAACTATACCATTGAAGATTCATAATGAAACTGTTAGAAAAAAGCAATTATAGTAAACTGATTGAACCATTAAACAGGGTAACTATCAATAATTTATTTGCCCGCTCGGTAATTGAGCATTCTGTATCCGGAAAAGTATATGTTGACAATTGCGATAATCCCAAAACTTATTATATAATCCATCCTTATGGTATGTCTCTTTTATTTGGCGATTCCCATAATAAGAAATTCAATGATAATTTTAGAGCTTATGCGTTAAACCTAAATAAAATCCGGGAAAAATACGAATGGATGCAAGCTTTCCCGAATGACTGGGATGTTGTCCTTAATGAACTATTCAAAGATTGTATTATTAAATCGTCCGATAATTTTGAAAATAAAGAATATGGAATAATTGAGTTGAATACACGGATTAATTTCAAATTCAATCAAGACAAGTACCTAAAAATCAGGAAGAAATACAGATCAACAAGGTATATGATTATTCGGACTGACAAACAGATCTTTAAAGAAATGGAAGGTCGCGTTATCCCATTCTATTTTTGGGATAGTGCGGATGATTTCGATAAAAATGGAGTTGGTTTTAGTTTATTTTATGAGAACAAATTAGCATCAACTTCCTATTCAGCGTTCATACATGATAACAAGCTGGAATTAGGGACTGAGACCATCAAAGAATTTCGTGGTAAAGGATTTGCACAGTATACATGTTCTGCATTGATAGACTACTGTATTGAAAATGATTTTGAGCCCATCTGGGCATGTCGATTGGAAAATACCGGTTCATATAATTTAGCTCAAAAGCTGGAATTTGAACCTTGTGCAGAAATACCCTACTATAGATTAAGCAAATAATAATTATACGGTGCTCATCAGCCAATAAGTAATCCGGTTATTGGAAGTTTTCTTAATTTAAATACATTTACCAAATACATTCATAGTGTCTGAGAATGTAGCCTGGCCTTCCTGCTCCCGACAAAGTCGGGATCCGGCAGGTAAAAAATCTCAGCAAGCTCATACTGACAGACCATTGGACGACATAGTATATCGACATGGAAAGTATAAAAACCATACTATTTGATTTGGACGACACCCTGATCGTTGAGCAAAACTCAGCCAAAAATACGTTCATTGAGACAATTTCAAATCTTGACAATGCGATCGATAAAGAAAAATTTGTCAAGACAATCAGAGAAGAAGCCAGATTGCTTTGGTATAAATTGCCAACGATAGATTATTGCCTGAAAGTTGGCATCAGTTCATGGGAAGCTTTATGGGCTGATTTTGATGGAGATGATGAAAACCTGAAACTGTTAAAGACATTTTCATCAGATTACAGACTGAATGCATGGAAGAATGCTTTATCAAAATTTGGAATCAGTGATACAAATCTTGCCGAAAATGCGAGTGAAAAATTTAAACAACTGAGAAATACAAAACATATTTTATTCTCTGACACTGTCCCGTGCCTTTGCAGCCTGAAAAATAAATACAAACTTGGCCTGATTACCAATGGTGCTCCTGATATTCAATGGAAAAAAATAAACGGAGGAAATTTAAAACATTACTTTGATAGTATAGTAATTTCAGGGGAATATGGTATTGGAAAACCTGACGCAAGATTATTTCATCAGGCATTTCGTGAACTAACCAGTAATAAAATAAATACCATCCTGGTTGGTGATAGTATCGGAACTGACATTCAGGGGGCAAAGCAAATCGGACTAAAATGCATTTGGATAAACAGGGAAAACAGAATCAATAATTCGAAAAATCTTCAACCTGATTTTGAAATCAATAGCCTGAAAGAAATTGATACCCTAATAAAACAACGAATCTCTGGAAGCCAACATATGAAAAAAAACAAACCATGAAAAACGCAATCCTTTAAGCTGTTAGAATGACCCTGCCAATATAAAAAATGAACAATATTGCAGAAGAAATACTCGATTATGAAAAAACAAAGGATAAATTATTATCCTTTCTTGAAAGCAAAGAAAATTCAGTGATGATTTTAGCAACATCTGCAAATGATGTTGTTATGGCAAGACCTGTTTTTATAATAAATGACCTTTTGGATATTTATTTCTTTACCTGGAAACATTTAAGAAAATGTACTCAAATTGAAAAAAATAATCTGATCTCTTTATGCAAAGATAAAGTTGAAATAGAAGGTACAGCCGAAATATTAGGCCCGATGACATCCGACAAAAACAGAGGGGTTTTAAAATTGCTAAAACAAAAACAACCAGAAGCAATTAAAAGATGGAAGAATAAACCCAATATGGTGATAGTGAGAGTAAAACCAATCTTTTCTAGTGTAGATGGATATTTTATTCATGATGAGGCTTATATTGAATATATTGATTTCAAAAAGCAACATGCATATAAAGTAAAATGGGGCAACTATTAATAAAGAGCAATACTTTGCAACAAGGCATAAATGTCAAACTGTTATATTTTATTTGCTTAACTTACTGCCCGAAAAAAGATGGCAGGGCCACATGAAACCCTCATACACAGAAGTTCACACTTCAGTGCGCAAACACAAAAGGTGATGAATAAAATATTGGCGGTCCATGAGTTTATATGTATGGATTAAAAATTAATTGGTGTAAGTATTGGAATATCTGATGTTTAATACAATTTTGTTCGAATGAAATATGAAGACAATCCTAAAAGCATCAAGTATTATGTAAAAAAATATTTGCTTAAAAATGCAGATCTTTATAAAAATAAAAAGGTCATTGATTTTCCTGCAGGCAATGGCATTACTTCCCGCATATTAAGAGAAATCGGAGCGCACCCAAAACCTTTTGATCTATTTCCTGAATATTTTGAAATTGAAGGATTGGAATGCCTCAGAGCCAATATTCAGGAAGGATTGCCTGTTGAGAATAAAACCTGCGATGCATTAATTTGCCAGGAAGGCATTGAGCATTTTAGCGACCAGTTCAGTGCGTTAAAAGAATTTAACAGAGTTCTCAAACAAAATGGAGTTTTATTGGTGACGACACCCAATTATTCAAACATCCGTTCGAAGTTAAGCTATTTGCTTTCTGAGAGCGAAAGATTCAATTCATTCATGCCACCAAATGAACTCGATAGTATATGGATGTCTAAACAGGATATTACCAGTGAAATTTACTTTGGTCATATATTTCTTATCGGTATTCAAAAGTTAAGGGTTCTGGCCAAATTATCAGGATTTAAAATTTTAAAGTTGCATTTTACCCGTATAAAATCAACTTCTTTAATTTTATTGCCTTTTTTCTATCCCTTCATATTAATCTCAAACTGGATTACCTACAGAAAGAACATGATGAAAAATAAAGACTTTGATTTTGAAACCAGGAAGAGGGTTTATAAAGATATCTTTCACCTTTCAATAAATCCTAAAATTTTGGTTGACGGACATTTGATGGTTGAATTTAGCAAAGAACAAGATTTTGATAAAGTGAGCAATCAATTGAGAAGCAAACATAAAAAATTTGGAATAACTTAATTACTTTGCAAAAAGGTAAATATTGTTATTCCCGATTTGGAGGAATGAAAGCAAAAAATGGATATAAAAGTATCCCACTAAGTTTTAATCGGCGGGCAGTTCATGCTTCAGCATCTGTTACAAAGCAGAAAAACACAATACACAGTATTTCAGAAGTAGACATAACAGAACCATTTCACGGTAGGTTTCATCCTGTGGAATTCAATCCATTTCTTCTTATTTTTTTATCCACCTGATTGCCGCATCCTCTTCAGTAAATATTTTTAAAATGTATCCGGCATTCTGAAAAACTGTTTCAACAAAACCGAATTCATCGATATCTTCATGTCTGACTATCAGAGCATGTCTGGTACCTCCGGGCTTTAATCCGAATTCCTTAGCCTTTACATAGGCAACATTGTAGTCATCCAGCACACCCAATATTTTTTCTGCACCTCTGAAATCAACAAGGTATCTGTTAAAACCCCACTCCTTACCTTTTTCTGATGTTTTTATCATCAGCTCAGCCAATATATCCATTGAGATGGAAGCATAGACATAGGAATGCACATAATTCTCACCTTTATTTATTGATATCCTGTCATTCATCCGATTTTTCATTGCAACTACTTATCAAATTAAAATATTGCAGTATATTATTCATTAGACATACATTAAATAAATTGAATTACAGTATATTAGCAAAAATACAAAGCTGAAATTCATAAATCAAGAAAAAACACTTAATTTCTAATTCAAATACTGGAATTCAACTTTCAGTGGGTGAAAACAACATTAATCCGGATTTACAATGTATAATTTTAACGAATAATTTATATAGACAAACAGCATTATCCTATAAGTTGTCTAATCAAGCTAAATGTATTCTACCCATACAATCAAAAACGAAGTTCTTGTTCACCCTGGTACATTCGTAAGAGGGAAAAACTTATTTTTATGCAGTCCGGATTATTATATAATAATGTTATAGCTGAAAATGAACATAGAGAATACAAGAAATGAGCTTGCTGAAAAAGTTGAACAGGTGCTTACCGAAAATCCAAAAATTGAGCACGCAGAAATCAGAGAACTCACCTTCATCATCGGTATGCCGCGTACAGGAACTACAATACTTAATGCATTACTGCACGAAGATCCTGCTCACCGGTCACCCCCGGCATGGGAGTGCCTTATTCCCCGGATATTAAAAAATCATTATTAAAATATATCCCCTCTAATATCGACTGTTTTTGTAATTGCCGTTTGTACTTTTCCTGCTTTTTTTCCTGGGGAAATCTGAATCCCGTCTTATGGCTTTATTATCAGGTTTTGATAATTGAACAACCAGAGGTATACCCTTAAAGTTTGCTTTCTTCAGAGCTGATAAAACTTCCGTTTCATTTCGTTTGGCTACCTCAAAAAAGGAAAACTTTTTCATGATATCGATCTTACCGATCTCAATACGGCTTCCCTTTGTATGTTTATTGATCAACGAAATAATACCTCCTGCATCCATCCCATTCTTAGAACCCAGGTTTGTGAAGAAACGTGAATAACTGCCGTTTTTCCCTTTGGGACCTCGATCATTTGATCTCTCTGCTTTTACATTCAGGTCAGGTGCTGTTTTATAATACGAAAGAAACCGGTTAAATTCTTCCGAGATAAAATGCTTAATAAGCTCCTCACGACTCAGCCATTCCAGCTTTTTATAAATTACCGGCAGGAAAGGCTCAATCTTCTCATCCACTTTTGCCTTTTCAATTTTATCAACCAGATTGTACAATTGCTTCTCACAGACTTCTTTCCCGCCGGGAACAGGTTTTCGTTCAAATTTCTTTTGTGTCAACCGCTCAAGGTCTTTTATTTTTCCGGTTTCACGCGTATGAATTATTGAAACGGAAACGCCACTCTTCCCTGCCCTTCCTGTGCGTCCACTTCGATGAATATAAACTTCCAGATCATCCGGAAGGTTATAGTTAATAATATGAGTAAGGTTATTCACATCAAGTCCTCTGGCGGCAACATCTGTAGCCACCAACAACTGCAAATTCCTTAATCTGAACCTGTCCATGGCATAATCGCGCTGAGATTGTGACAGATCGCCGTGCAACGCATCCGCATTATACCCATCGTGCATAAGTTTATTGGCCACATCTTTAGTTTCCTGACGTGTACGACAAAAAACTATGCCATATACAGAAGGATGAATATCAACAATTCTTTTTAATGCCAGGTAACGGTCACGTGAATGCACCATATAATATTCATGACGTACGTTCTCAGCTCCGGCATTTCGCTTGCCTACCGCTATCTCTTCGGGATTGTTCATGTATTTATTTGCAATATCAGCAACCTCCCTCCGCATAGTGGCTGAGAACAACAATGTTTGCCGTTCTTTTGGTGTTTCTTCCAGAATAGCGTCCAGATCTTCCTTGAAACCCATATTCAGCATTTCATCCGCTTCATCCAGAATAAGCCACCGGATACCTGAAAGATGAAGTACTTTTCTTCTGATCAGATCCAACACTCTGCCCGGTGTGCCAACAACAATCTGGCATCCCTTTTTCAGTCCCCGTATTTGCAGTTCCATATTTGCTCCTCCATAAACAGGAACAATCCTGAATCCCGGAATTTTGGATGAATATTTTGTCAGATCACGTGTAATCTGGATACATAATTCACGCGTCGGACAAAGTACGAGTGATTGAATTTGTGTACCGTTTAACTCAGTTAACTGAATCACAGGCAAACCAAAAGCAGCGGTTTTCCCCGTACCGGTTTGTGCCAGTCCCACCAGATCTCCTTTTGAATGAAGTAAAACCGGGATTGTTTTTTCCTGAATAGGTGTCAGGCTATTGAATCCTATTTCAGCAATAGCATCTAAAATTTCAGGTCGCAGACCTGAATCCATAAAATTGATCATGATTTTTCCTTTCCTGTCGATCCTCATCAAAACCAGCCAGGAAGGAGATTTCGCCGCGGACCTATCGTATTAATTTCTTAAATAAGCCGCAAAGATAATATTATTTCCGTTAACAAAAGACAGTTATAGCAATTACTATTATCAATTCATTATTTATGTTTGTAAATATCCTCACAGATATGCTTTATTTATTCTTTTCATTATCTTTATGCGTCACACAATTAGAACACCAGACGGTATGATGCAGGATATCCTTTTGTATTTATTGTCCATCGCTCTGATAATCCAATCCTAAATCTGAACGATTATAAAAACATAACAATACTGCTCAGACGAGTATTTCTTAGTCTCTGCTAAGTCTTATTCTTTCATTTTTACTATTTTTGGTACCTTTCGCATGTAATGAAAAAACCTATTGTCAGTATTGCAGGGAAGCAGGGACCGTTTGAAAACGTGAAAAAGGCGTTATCAGCACTTGATCTTGGCATTATTAAAGGAAAATCTGTTCTTATAAAACCCAATATAGGGAGGGCTGCTACTGTTGGCCGTGGGTATAATACACATCCTCAAGCTGTTGCCGGTGTAATAGAAATGATGAAAAAGGCCGGAGCTTCTGATATTGCTGTAGGTGAAAGTCCTCTTGTGGGCATTGATACACTTTTTGCATTTAAGAAAGGCGGCATTACGGAAGTAACTGAAAGATACGGAGTAAAACTAATTGATTTTGATGCTTACCCACCTGTAACGAAAGATATCGTCAACGGTCGTGTTGTAAGTGAAACAAAGGTCTGCTCACCCATTTATGAATACGACATCCTGGTTTCGGTTCCCGTAGCCAAAACGCACATGCATACAGGCGTTACTCTTGGTATTAAAAACATGAAAGGCTGTTTATACCGGCATGAGAAAGTACGCTACCACCAGATGGAATACCTGAACGGGTCATTCGCTGAAAAAACACTGGATTCAGCCATTGCTGACCTGGCAACTATCTTGTTGCCTGACCTGACAGTTATTGACGGGTACATAGGCATGGAAGGACTTGGTCCTTCCGGCGGAAAAGCCAAACAATCGGATTTTTGCATTGCCAGTTTTCATCCCTTGGGAGCTGATGTCTATGGTTGCATTCTGATGGGCCTGAAAGCCTATGACATACCCCATCTGCGGCTGGTTTCCAAACGGCTGGATATGCCGATCGAAGCAAATGCATATATGACTGTTCCTGAAACATACGAGGAATACATCTCACCTTATGAGGTACCGCCAACTAATCTTTCCGTTGAATTTGAGAACATTACGATCTATGATAAAGATTCATGCAGTGCCTGTTTATCCACTTTAATGCTTTTTCTGCGCCGCTTCAAAGACGATATGACTCCTTATGTTTTGGACGACGGGAAATTTCATATTGCTATCGGCAAAGGAGTTGATAATGCTATGGAAGGAACTGTTTTTGTCGGTAATTGTACACGGTTTATGAAAGACAAAGGTATTTTTATTAAAGGTTGTCCTCCTGTTCCAACAAGAATATATGAAGCTATTACCGGTCGTGAACCCGACGAAAACGAACCGGAAGTAGAGTGATATCATTTTTTAATTACAGGGAAACAAATACCTGAATTCTGAACAGGGCCAGCCAGTACCATTGGCTATCATAAATATCATCAAGACCCGCATCTTTCCACTCCATTCTTTCCCTTACCTGCATGATCAGGCCCAAATCGGCATTTATGCCCAACCAGTTGTTAATGCCAAATTCTCTTCCTGCCGCTATATTTATATACGAAAAATTATATGTTCTATCAGCTGCAATGCTTTTTTTATGTGTGTATCCCTGCCGGGCATACCAGGCAGGTCTGTTCGAATAAAATCCGTGCTTGCCAAAATGTATCATATGATCAAAACACCAGGTTGTAACTATTTCCGGATAAACTCCCAGGTCTCCTCCATAATATACTCCAAATTGTGTAATATCAGTGTATTGATACCTTATGCCTCCGTGTAAATATTCTCTTGCAGAAACACCGCCAACAAAATCGAGTCTTGTTTTAATGATCTGTCCGAAGACGCCGGAAAATGCTATGAACAGAAGAATAAAACTGAAATATAGTTTAATTTTGATCATGCAAAACTACTTATTATTGTTATGAATCATATTTTTTTGCTTCTTCCCAAATCTCATTCATTTCATTGAGTGTCATTTCTTTCAACGAACGTCCCTTTTTTATCGTATGTTCTTCCAAATAATTGAACCGCTTAATAAACTTACGATTTGTTCTTTCCAATGCATTTTCCGGATCAATACCATACAACCTTGCAGCATTTACCACCGAGAATAAAAGATCACCAAACTCTTTTTCAATTTCCTCTTTATTTCCGTCATTCACTTCGTGAGTGAGTTCATTTAACTCCTCATTTACCTTGTCCCAAATTTGTTCCGGTACATCCCAGTCAAAACCCACAGCCCGCACTTTCTCCTGCACTCTGTTTGCCTTTATTAGTGCAGGCAAAGAGACAGGCACACCTGCCAGTATTGATTTCACACCTTCATGTTGTTTGATTTCTTCCCAGTTCTTTTTTACATTTTCAGGGTCATTCTTTACATCTACATTGCCAAAAACATGAGGGTGCCTGAAAATAAGCTTCTCACACAAACTATCAATGACATCGGCAATATCAAATTTTTTCGTTTCAGAAGCTATTTTGGCATAGAATACAATATGCAACAAAAGGTCTCCAAGTTCTTTTTTAATTTCTTCGTTATCATTTTCCGTTATTGCTTCTGCCAGTTCATACGCTTCTTCCAGGGTTAAATTTCTTAAAGATCCATTTGTTTGTTCTCTGTCCCAGGGACATTTCTCACGCAATTCATCCATTATATTCAGTAATCTCCTAAACGATTCCAGTCTTTTCTCCATTGTTAGTGCAGTTATTCTCCTGTCAGTGTTAATTTACTCCCCGGTTTTTCATCGTAAAATTTAATTCTTATTGCTGAACTAATTTTTAAATTCAGCAGATCTGCCGCATTTCCATGGTTAATTGCTACTTCAAGAAGATTCACAGAGTTAAAAATCGCCAACAGCTCTCCGGAAAGAGAATCTTCATATGTCTCATTAATTTTATCTATCCTGTAGTGATTGCTCTGAATGAAAATTTCATAAGGTTTGTCTTGTCCAACCTTGAGAAAAGTCTCCTTTGATACATTGGTAATGGCATTTGAAAAAGAATCAATGTAGATCACACTGCCATTGATAAGATTTTTATCAATTACAGGTCTTAGGGGTACTTGCCTAACGTACTTTTCAGCCGGTTCACAGAAGGTTCGTAAATCATCTCCATTGAGAATATGAAACGCGGTTTTAATAAATGAATCTATACTTAAAAAATTATTATTGATCTCAGATTTTTTCACCCTGTACACAGCTTCCGGTTCTTCGGACGAGATCAGACCACAAATGCCATTATCGGTAGTAATAAAATAATGTCCTTTGATCTTTACAATAAGCAATGATTTCTTTGAAGTCAACGCCGCATTCACCCCAATAATATGAATTGTACCTTGTGGAAAATTATAAAAGCAATTGCGTAAAACAAAAGCTGCCTGCATGATATTAAAAGGCTGTATCTGATGATTGATATCCACAATAATCGTTGAAGGATCAACAGATAATATTTTCCCTTTTAATGCGCCAAGGTAGAAATCGCTTTTATTCCAATCGGTAGTTATAGTAATTAATGACATTTAACTGAATGTACAGGTTCAAATAAATTGAATATCTTTAAAAATTAGGTTTATTTTGTAAGGTTTAAAAGTACATATAATTGTCAAATTTTTTATGATCGAAAAGTCGATATATTTGGAAGGTGTTGATCCTGTGAATCTCTATGGGGTCAATAATATTCTTCTGAATAAACTTGCATCAGGTTTCCCGAAATTAAGAGTAGTGGCCCGGGGACATGAAGTTATAGCAATTGGAGATGAAAGGGAAATTCATCTGTTTGAAGAGAAGCTTGACCTGTTGATAGCTTTTTATCATAAATACAATAAACTTACCATGCAGGATATAGAAGACCTGCTTACTGCCGACGATGACTCCTGGATTGCTAAAAAACTTGAAAAGACAGATGTATTGGTTTATGGAAATCATGGCAGGGAAATCAAAGCCAAATCTGTAAATCAGCAAAAACTGGTAGACGAATACGAAAAGCATGATATGCTTTTTGCACTTGGTCCTGCAGGTACAGGAAAAACTTACACGGCTATTGCTTTGGCAGTGCGTGCTCTCAGAAATAAAGAGGTAAGAAGAATTATTCTATGCCGTCCGGCGGTTGAAGCCGGAGAAAGCCTGGGTTTTCTTCCGGGAGACATGAAGGAAAAACTCGATCCTTACCTTCAACCTCTCTATGATGCACTGAGAGATATGATACCTCCCAAGCGGTTGCTAACATACATTGAGGAAGGAACCATTGAAATTGCACCACTTGCTTATATGCGGGGACGAACTCTCGACAATGCATTTGTAATACTGGATGAAGGACAGAATACTACCATCAACCAAATGAAAATGTTTCTTACACGCATGGGAAAAAATGCTAAGTTCATAATCACCGGAGATACAACCCAGATAGATCTTCCAAAAAGTCAGAGCTCCGGCATTTTACGGGCACTGGAAATACTAAAAAATATACATGGTATAGGTGTTGTCCATTTTGATTTGCGTGATGTGGTAAGACATGATCTTGTAAAAAAAATTATTGAAGCATATAGCACCGCAAAAAATGATAATAATAAAAACGAAAAATAAACTGAATAATATGCATGCATTAACAAAGACCAATTTCTCTTTTAAGAATCAGAAAGGAATATACTATGGCAAAGTTCGCGATGTTTACAATATCAACGAAAAGTATATGGTGATGATAGTTACTGATCGTATTTCTGCATTTGATGTTGTGCTGCCAAGAGGTATCCCTTATAAAGGTCAGGTTCTGAATCAAATTGCATCAAAATTTCTGGATGCGACTTCAGATATCGTTCCCAATTGGAAAATTGTTTCGCCTGATCCTATGGTTACAGTAGGTCATTTTGCCGAACCTTTCAAAGTAGAAATGGTTATCAGAGCATATCTGACAGGGCATGCATGGAGAGAATACCGTGACGGAAGCAGAAATTTGTGTGGCATACGATTACGGGAAGGCATGCGTGAACACCAAAAATTCGAAAAACCAATTATTACACCCACAACAAAAGCGGAAGAAGGACACGATGAAGACATATCAAGGGATGAAATTATATCCCAGGGACTTGTTTCAGAGGAAGATTTCAAACAACTTGAAGAATATACTTATAAGCTGTTCCAAAGAGGCACTGAAATTGCGGAACAGATGGGATTAATACTTGTTGATACCAAATACGAATTCGGGAAAAAGGACGATATGATATACCTGATTGATGAAATCCATACTCCCGATTCATCACGTTATTTTTATCTGGATGGTTACCAGGATCGCTTCAATGCCGGAGAACAACAAAAACAATTGTCGAAAGAATTTGTAAGACAATGGTTGATCAGTAATGGATTTCAGGGCAAAGAGGGTCAGAAAATACCAGAGATGTCTGACGAATTTGTTACCGAAGTTAGTGAAAGGTATATTGAACTTTATGAGAACATAACCGGTGAAGATTTTGATAAAGCAGACAGCAAAGACCTTAAGAAGAGGATTGAAAACAACATCAACTCTTTTCTTTCCAAAGTATAAGACTTACTACAAATCATAAACATAACTGTTGTATTAACGTGATTCTTTTACATGATTTCAATGATTAAAAACCTCAATGTCACAATACTAATTCTGATTGGAGTTATTTCTTTTTTATCAAACACTTCGACTGCTCAAAATGAATCTCCTGTCATCATTAAATCGGATCAAAAAATAATATACCAGGGGAAAATTTATTTTATACACAAAGTAGCTCAAGGGAATACACTCTATTCCATTTGCAAAACTTATCAGGTTACTTTAGAGGACATCCGAAAAGCAAATCCATCGGCAATCTTAGACCCTCTTGCCATAGGACAAATCTTAAGAATACCTGAAACATCAGAATCAAAATCCATTGAAAAAATTATTTCGCTTTATTCTGTCAAAGAAAATGAGGATTTCATCTTCCACAAAGTGCAGTCAGGAGAGACAACATTTTCTATTCATAAGAAATACAATATTCCTTTAGCTGCAATTTTTAAATATAATCCGGGAAGTGAAAATTCAATTGCCACGGGACAAATACTTAAAATTCCCAAAGAACATCTTTTAAAACCACAAGTAACTGAAGGATCAGAGAAGCAGGAAGAACCAGTGTATTATACTGTTCAGCAAGGAGATACTTTGTATCGTATTGCCAAAGATTATGGAGTTTCTGTTTCTGCTCTGATCAATACAAACGAAAGTTTGAGGTGGGGATTAAAAACCGGACAGGTAATTACTATTCCCCCAATGGACTTTTATTATGCAACTGATTTTGATATATCTTCCGATTCTATGCTTTTGGTTACCGGTCTTGCAAAATTTACACAACATCAATGTGATTCAATTTTCTCAGCATATAAAATGAGAACTCCTGTAAAGGTTGCTCTTGCTTTGCCATTTTTTACTGACGAACGTTACAGTATAGAAATGAGTGCAGAGCAAGATACTATTGACTCAGAGGAAATTCATAAAAAACAAAATGGCTTCAGAGGTCGGGTTGCTGTTGAATTGTATGAAGGACTGCTACTTGCAATTGACAGCCTTAAAAAAAGAGATATTGACATCAACCTTTTTGTATATGATACGAAGGCAGATACAAATCAATTGAAAAAGATACTGGGCGATCTGGAAATAGTGCAACCTGATCTGATTATTGGACCTTTCCTGCGCGAGAATATTGCGTTAATGAATAAATTCTCAACCGAGAAAAAAATTCCGTTTATTCCTCCACTCATGAAGGATGATTCTACCCTCAGGCATAATCCAAATCTTTTTCAGGTAATTCCTTCACATCAGGATGAATTGGAAATATGGTCGGAATACATTGCTCAATACCGCAAAAAGAATATATTTTTTATTTATAAGCGAAAACTTTTCGAACAAAATGAGTCTGAACAATTAAAAACCATACTTCTGAAGAAATTGCATGATATACCTGATCAGGACACATTGTTATTTCATGAAGTTTTAATAAATGATTCATTACAAGCCAATCTGAATAAATATTTATCCGATACTATTGAAAATATTATTATAGTGGCTTCTTCTTATGAACCTGAAGTGAGTGATATTCTTACCAAAGTTCATTTTCTTCATAAATCATATAAAACAAAGGTATTTGGATTGCCTGCCTGGCAAAAATTCAAGAGCATTCGTATTGATCATTTTCATGATCTGAATGTTACACTTTACTCACCTTTTTATATTGATTATTCCGATCCCCTGGTAAAATCATTTGTTAAAAAATGCAGGTCAACTCTTAAATACGAACCCTTCATGACCACATCAAAGGGTACAGGTATTAACTACACTTTCCTGGGATATGATCTTGGTATGTATTTCATCCCGTTAAGAAAAAATTATTCCGAATCAGCATGCGATTGTGCAGGCTTTTACCATCCCGAGCTTCTTCTTTCCGGATATTCATTCAGAAGAAACAGGATTTTCGGATACAATGAAAACGTAAGCATCAGTGTAGTAAAATACACAGAGAATATAGATATTAAAAGAAAAATAATTGAAGGAGAATAGTGTTACTCCGGTTATTAAGGAGCATTATAAATAAGTATTGCGATTACAAAAATCAGACTGAACATTCCTAACGATACTACCGCAGCATTGTATACAATTTTCTTTCTTCGAATTATTCTGTATGATTTTATCAATGTATCCATTCTATGAATCAGTTGTTCAAGTCCTTTTTTGCTTTTGATAAAATAGTCACTCGCGCCCCATTTTATTGATCGTACTGCAACATCAGCATTGGCATCTGATGAGAAGAAAAGAAAATGTGTGTTTGAATACTTGCTTCTCTTACTGATTAAAAAATCCAGACCTGAGATATGATATTCTTTCATTGAATGATCAAGAATAATGATATCGGGTATCTCATCCGATTCATTACATGCTTCGCACGTTTCGAAAGTCTGCAGATTGGTATAATTCAGAGCATGAAAACATGCATATAGTATTTTTCGGTAACCAGCATTCTGATCAACAATATAAATCAGTGGATTCGTTGGGTTTTTCACTTTTCTGAGAACATGGAATACTATACAAATTTAAAAGCTGTATTACAATAATGCGAGAATCTGAACTTGTATTTGATCAATTCTAAGTTTTGAGATATAAACATGTAATTTTTGTTTACAATTGAGAGCTATTTAGTATCTCCAGAATAGAAAAAATATCTGATTTCTGAATCATTTGAACAAAAAGGATCTGATACGATAACTCTTGAAAAACTAAATATGTTCTGCAGCTTCAGCATCAAGGTACCAGTCGATCATCCCGTTTTGTGGTTGAATTTTTGCTGCCGGATAATTCTTTGAAGCAGCTTCCCTGTTAATGATTTGCTTAACTACTTCCTGCTTGTTTGAACCGGTTGCCAGAAAAGTAATTCGCTTTGCCATATTGAATACCGCTCCCGTAAAGGTTATCCGTTTTTGACCTGTATCAGGATGTACACCTACTTCACATAGTTTTTTGGAATTGATTAGTCCTAACTGATTTGGGAAAATAGAACCGGTATGTCCATCTTCTCCTAATCCAAGAAATATCCAATCGAAAATAGGTATTCCACTTTTGTTCTCAACATGTTTTTGGAGAAGACCTGAATATCGTATCGCTTCTTCTTCAGGATTATTCTCTCCTTCTATACGATGGATATTAGATTCCGGTATGTTTATTTTGCTGAATAAGACATTCCTGGCAGTTCCATAATTGCTTTCCTCATGATCAGGAGGAACACATCTTTCATCACCCCAAAAAAAATGGATTTTTCTCCAGTCCATTTTATTCGCTTTTTGCTGATCAAATCCGCAAAGGTATTTGAAAAATAAAACCGGAGTATTTCCTCCGGATAATGCAATGTTCAAGTTATTCCTGGTGATTAAGCGCTCATTCACATATCGATAAAACTCTTCCGCCAGAGACTCAGCCATTATTTCAGGCCTGGTAAATATTTTAATATCAGGTTTCATTGGTAAAGCAAGTTATTAAAGTTCGCAGAATATTCCATCATTTGTTAAATTTTTACAAGGGTATCTCCAGGTTAAATATTTCCCTTCAATAAGTTCTTCAGCTGCCTTTGGTCCCCAGGTCCCTGCAGGATAACCATGCAGGACATTTTCACTATTTGATTTCCAATATTTAAGAATGGGATCTATAAACCTCCATGCTTCTTCAACGGCATCGCCACGTGCAAAAAGTGTCGCATCGCCATTCATACAATCAAGTAATAGACGCTGATAAGCCTCAGGCACTTTGATATCGCCCAGGTCAGAATAATGAAAATCCATGTTCACCTCCTGCACCCGAAATCCTGTGCCAGGAACTTTCATTCCAAACTTTAACAATAGACCTTCATCAGGTTGAATACGAATAATCAATTGATTGTCTCTGTTCATCTGCATTTCATCAAAACAAAACAATTTGTGTGGGGTTGGTTTAAAATGAATTACCGCTTCAGTAACACGGGTGGGAAGTCTTTTACCGGTTCGTATATAAAAAGGTACTCCTCCCCATCTCCAATTGTCAATATACATTTTGATGGCCACATAGGTTTCTGTCCTTGATTCAGGATCAACTCCCTTTTCATCGCGATAGCTTTTCATGTTAATACTACGAAAAGTTGAAGATGTGTACTGTCCCCTGATAACCTGATCTTCTATATCACTTTTATTTAAAGGTTTAAATGACTGGAACACTTTTAAGGTCTCATTTCGTATAGCAGTAGGATTATTAACCGATGGAGGCTCCATTGCAATAAGAGCAGCGATCTGTAACAAATGATTTTGAACCATGTCTCTTAATGCACCACTGTGTTCATAATATCCCCCCCTGTTCTCAACTCCAATACTTTCTGCGGAGGTGATTTCTACATGATGAATATAATTTCTGTTCCATAATGGTTCAAAAATCCCGTTCGAAAATCTTGTAACCATAACATTTTGAACAGTCTCCTTGCCCAGGAAATGATCAATGCGGTATATCTGATCTTCATTAAAATATTGCAGCAGTTTGCCATGCAATTCTTTTGCCGATTTGAGATCATATCCAAATGGTTTTTCAATTATAATTCTTGTCCATGCATTGTTCCGGTTATTATTCAAACCATAGTGTGCAAGAGCTTCAGTAACTGTTGTATATAAGGAAGGAGGTGTCGCAAAATAAAAAATATAATTCTTTGTCTGATTTGAATCCCCGGAAAGAACTTCCAGTTTATCAATTAATTTTTGATAATCTTTTACAACAGAAGTATTCAAGGAAATATAATGTAACTTTTGAATAAAACTCTTCAGCAGATTATGGCTATTTTGTTCTTTTGCAATGTATTGAGGCAATTCCTCATGCATTCTTTTGCGGAATGATGAATCATCAAGGGTAGTTCTTCCCACTCCTAATACTGAATAAGTATCGGGCAATAATTTTTGATAATACAATTCAAACAACGCAGGTAGAAGCTTTCTTTTAGTCAGATCGCCCGATGCTCCGAAAATCACTAAAATATGCTCAGCTGGTTTTATCATGTAAGAATACTTATGTAAAATTTATGTTTAATTGATTTCCCGAAGTTGCGATGCATTGACAAATAAGATATCGCCCAGTTCATCATAGCCTGAAAAAACATTTTTATCATGTTTTAATGCTTCTTCTCTGAATCCTATAACTGTAAGACCGGCATCTTTTGATCTTTCGGAGATAATATCCTTATGGTTATCATTTTCTCCCATTTCAATGATTTCAATGTTTTTTGGAGATATCGGAAGACGTCCGCTTTGTAAAAGATCCGTAAGCTTTTCCTTAACTTTTTCAACCTGTTCGTCTTTGGTTATTTCAAATATTTTAATTTTCCCTCTCTTCCAGTCAGGATGACCTAAGATAATGTAACTAAGAAGTATCATAAGATTGGAATTCTCAAAATCAATACTTCTTATCCATACATGTATGCCTTGTTTAAAAATTATTTTACGCTGTGAAGAGGCTAAAATACAAACATCGAGTTTTGCAGCTTTTGCCAGTGCTACATTTTCAATTATTTCCTGTATGCCCTTGTTTTCATCCTTGTCAAATTCAAACAAAATCATATTATTCGCCATTCCCGATACTCCCGGCAATTGAACAGTCTGGGCAATAGCCGAAGTATATGAAGGAGATATCAGGGTATCCATATAGGCATTGTGATCATGGCCGGAAATCTCAATGAGTCTTTCCAGAATTTTTAAGGATTCTTTATTCGTTGCTGATGAAAAATAATCATCAATCAGGTGAATATAAGTGCCAAATCCATATTTATCAGATATCCATCCCAGCAATTGCAATGCTTTATCATTTTCAAATGTTCTTCGTGAGATACAAACTACAGATGGTCTCCATCGTTCCGAATTACTGTCTTTTTTCTTTTTTTGCATATAGACCTGAATATTGCGACTGAGTTGAAAAATTGCTCCCTGAAAAATAGCGGCCATACCCCCCCTGTCTTTATGAAAAAAGCTAACGATCAGATAGAGAATAATCATTACTACAAATGCCATCATGGCATAATATGGCTGCATTTTAAACATTAACCAGGCACAGCATAAGAATCCAATTAAAGACAAATACCATCTTGATTTGAAGACCGGCCGGTAGGATGGATCTGCACCAAAATGGTACAAAAAAGAAATCAAACAAATCGAACCGTATGTAACCATGAAAAACATAGAAATAATTTGTGCAACAAAGTCAACACCGCCGATAAATACAAAAACAAAAGCAATTAAACTTGTAAAGAAGGTTGCATTAAATGGCTCATTTGTCGTACCTCTTCCTCTGGCCATTATTTTATTTAAACCCCTGAGTGGTAAAGAATCATCAAGTGCCAATGCCTGCAGTGTACGGGGAGCTACCATAATGGAACCAATAGCTGATGAAATAGTCGAAGCTGCCAGTCCGATCGGAATAATAATTGGGCCGAATCGTGCAATCTTACTCATGATCAATTGATCATTTACCAGGTCATCCGGTGAAGCAGATACAGCCAGTTTATACGCTATGAAACAATAAATGATCATTCCCAATACTGTTGCCAATGTTGTTCCCAGAGGTATCGATTTACCTGGATTTTTAAGATCGCCTGAAAGGCCTACACCAGCAGTCATTCCGGTGAAAGCAGGAAAAATAATAGCAAAAACTAAAAAGAATGAAGAATTGATATTCCCGGCCCTGAAAGAAAACAAATTGGTTTCAAATACCTGGCTGTAATCCGTTTTCCCCAGAAAAAACAAAACCAAACTGGCTGCTAACAATGCTACAACTATATACAAGGTTTTAACACCCATGTTAGCACCTTTCTTAAGCATGATGTTGGCCAATATAAGCATACTGGGAATACTCACAATCCGACGGGCCCATGCTTCATCAAGAGGCAGTTTATCCAATAAAGGAGAAAAGGCTTCAGTAAATGCAATGATATAAAATGCCACACTAATTGCCTGTGATAAGTAAAGAGCAATACCAATGGTTGCACCTATGTTCAGACCAAACGATCTGCTAATTATAAAATATTCACCTCCTCCCTCAACTCGTTGATTTGTTGCGAGTTCAGATATGGCAAGGGCAGTTGGAATGGTAACCATATTGCCTAAAAAAATAATTCCAAGAGTACCGATAAATCCCAGCATTCCAACCGAATATCCAAAGCGGAGAAAAAGAATAGCTCCCAATATGGTGGATATCGCCGTAAAAAAAACCGGCGCTGTGCCAAAGCTTTTTGCAGTGTTAGAGTTGGCCATCATGAATTTCCATTAATTCAAGCTAAATTATGAAATCAGCCATCATCTAAAAATTTTTTCTCAGATTGATTCATTATATTGCTAAAAAATATTCATTTCGTCTATATTTATGAAGAAATTACCAAACGGATGAAAAGACAACTAATGCAGCAGTTAAATTGGTTTTTTGTATTGATTTGTCTTTTCTTTATCCCGTCAATCTGTTCAGCTTCGCAGACTTTAGACAGTATGATCGTTTTACAGGATACCGGTTTTGTTACAATTGATACTTCTGATTATTATCCCGGAGATATGGATTTTAATCTGATCATTGGTTCCAGCAAAGGATATGATGAAGAAGTACTAAGACTGCTTAACCAGGGGGCAAATGTAAATGTTCATACAATGGAAGGTGTTACACCTTTGATGTACGCTGTCCAGAACGGGCATAAAAAAGTTGTAAAAATACTTTTACTTAATGGTGCCGATCCTGATGCAATACCCTTTAACGGTCCGCCCGCTCTTATTGTTGCTGTAAGCAACAATGACCTTGAGATATCAGAATTGATGATTCGAAAAGGCGCTGATATAGATATTAAAGATCATGATTCCAGAACTGCCCTTATGCATGCCTCAGCTTATGGTTACAGTCAAATGGCCGACATGCTTCTTTATTATGATGCTGCTGTGAATGCAGAAGACAATGACGGTATTACTGCGTTAATGGTTTGTGGTTATTACGGATTTTATGACATTGCTAAACTTTTGATCGATCAGGGTGCAACACTTGAGAAAGAAGATATTAACGGTTATACAGCCTTGCATTATGCTGCACAGAACAATCATCAGGAAATCATTGAAATGATTTTATCGCAGGGAGCAGATCTTGAGAAGAAAAACAATGCAGGTTATTCCGCAATCTCTATTGCAGTAAATACTAATAATGTATTATTGACCCGGTACCTGATTCAACATGGAGCCGATGTAAATTCCAAAATTTCAAATGCTTACAGACCACTGAATCTTGCCAGGGAAAATAAAAATGACTCCATAATTCAAATCCTTGAAGTCAATAATGCCAGGTCTGGCATCGCCCCGTCCATTGATTATGGTTCCATCCATTTCGATTTCAGTGCAAGTGCTCACGATTTTAATCTTGGAGGAGGAATTGGTTTGCATGATTCAAGGTACAGACTCAGTATGAATCTGGGATACGCCACAAGAATTGTGGCTACCGAAGTATTGGAAGGAGTCGATAACAACTTATATTACCAGTACTGGGAAAGAAGATCCTATTTTTATCTTGGCCTTACAGAGCGATTGCCTGTATATTCATGGGAGAAGGATCATTGGTTAGGATTTGGACTGGGCGGGCAACTGCTGTATACTTACGGAAGTTATCGGGGATCTGCTGAAAACCCGGATAATAAATTTATTTTATCACCTCATGCGCAGATTTATACCCGATTAAGACATGTTGTTTTTTCCTTCAAATACGAATATATCGATTTTAAAGTTGAAGGATTATCACCGAACCGATTCACCCTGGGATTGCATTTTCTGATACCCGGGAAAAAAGTAAGAGAACCTGTTTATAAAGAAATAATTTATTGATGCAGAAAATTACATTGTACATTACTCTATCGTTTATTCTATTCCTGTTCGCGTATTGTGAAGAAAAAGTGTTTACCTGGGATGTTGATTGTGATGAATGTTACACAATTAAACCTGATTCTGTTGATCTTATTATAAATTGGACAAAAAACGCAGATTATCAGGAAATTCCATTGCTGTTGTATAAGGGAAAAGCAGAGGAAGGTGAATTCATAGATACTTTTTATTGTTTTGAAGATCCGGCTTATATTTGGGTGAAAGCAGATGAAGAATATTCTGCAAAAGTAATATATGAATCTGAAGACAGAACGGTAATGGTTGTAGATGGAACCAGGCAAAAGTTAAAACATGTTTCAGATATATGCGACGAACCCTGTTGGGTAAGTACTGAGGCCGATCTGTACCTCGAACTTAAATTTTAAAAATCCAACCATTTTCCTGTTTGGATATCCTTCGTTATAAAAGGTTTTTATTGAACAAGTAATATATCTATCACAGAATTGCCCAGTTTGTTATCCCTGAATCTGACCAGCAGATCATAAAACCCTGTCTTATTGCAGACAAAACTGGTGTTTTCATAATACTTGTCCTGGTAAAGGTTGGTCAATAAAAGGTTGTCTGCATCCATAAGTTCAACGACTGCTTCACCAATATAATCATCAATATGATTTACTACCCTGAATACATATTTTGATCCTTTGTTCATTTTAATGGTCACAAAATACTCATTCTCATAATCTATATCGCTAATTGCATCAAGTTTAAACTCTATTTGTTTAATAAATATTTCTTTCTGAGCTAATAAATTCAATGCATTTCCGAATAGCAAGCATGCAATTACAATCAGTCTTATCAATTTCATCTCCAGTGTTTTATTTTTTCAATAGCAAAGTTACAGGTCTTTGTATAATGCCTATTCTATTAATCAATGAAAATCTATTTGGTTTTACTGTCAAGCCAACTAAATTTCGTATCAAAAAGAATTAAACGGGCATGTTCTGAAACACGTTTTGTATCAGAACTTGCCAATCTAACAATCTCCTTGGAAATATTGTCAATATAATAGTCCTTTGTTAATCCTGTGCATCTGGTTGTTCCGTTTCGCAAATAAAATAATGCTTTAACCTGTCTCTTTTCGTCGTAACTATGCAGGGCTTTTACCAACGCATCAAGGCGTGTCCAGTCTTCACTTTCTGCATCCCACCATTCTATGACATTGGCTACACTAAGTTTGTGAATTGTACTTCTTAATTGCATAAAGCTGCTTGCTTCAATCTTTTTTCTGTTATTTGAATTGTTGTAATATTCCGGGAATGTGATTCTTATAAAACTTATCAGCTCATCATCAGGCAAATGATAACCAGAAAAACCAAAGTTGTTAAAACTTAAATCTTCTAACAGCCATCCTGCCCTGATTGAAAGATTATCGATATCGTAATCAACAATTTGGCCATGACCAAAAAATCTCTCAGCTCCCGGATAAATTAGGGAACCGGTGTTGGTAAGCTTTACAATTTCATCCCTGTTAAGGATGTTTATTATTTCTGTTATGGCCTCCTTTTCTAAATTTTCAAGGTTTTCTTTTGCATTTTTAACTGTTTTCCAATCGTCAGAAACAAAATCATTAACCAAAAGATTTACATTGTTTTGAGCCGTCAAAAATGAACATAGAAAAATACCATATAATATCAAAGTAATAAATCCTATATTTCTCATGCTAATTGTTTTACTTAATAATTACAGCCTATCATAAAATTAATAAAAAAATAAAAATAGCCAACTAATTGGAGGTTTGGCATTCAAGTTTAAAAATAAAATTAACAATATGACTATTTGTATCCAATTATTCTGATCTGCTCACCTGATTAAAAATTCCTTTTGTACAATGCATTATTAAACCTCTTCAACAAATGGATGAGATATATCATCTCCTGATTATTGCTAACAGTCTAATTAAATTATAAATTTATTAGAGTCAATTCCCATGGTTTAAACTAAATCCAATAAGAAAGGCCATGAATGTATTAATGTTCGGATGGGAATTCCCCCCGCATATAACTGGTGGTTTAGGTACTGCCTGTTTTGGATTGACCAAAAACATGGCCTTGTTTGATGATATTGATTTGACATTTGTTGTGCCTAAAATATATGGCGATGAAACCCAATCCGGTATGCAGTTGGTTGCGGCCGGTGAAATTGAACTTCCACACAATACTATCCGGGAACAGATAGAATCTGAAAAAAGGAAATTGTTGCAATGCTGTGGGCAGATCTCCTCCTATTGCTCCCCGGAACAGTACGCTAAATTATTACAGGAAAAACTTAAAAGAAAAATGGCGTCAGGTGACGATACTTCCCGGAGAACAATGGAATTTTCAGGACAATATGGAGCAGACTTGTTTGAAGAAATCTCGCGTTACGGAGTAGTAGCTTCCAGTATCGCCAGGAGAAAACATCATGATGTCATCCACGCACACGACTGGCTGACATATCAGGCCGGTATCGAAGCCAAAAAAACATCCGGAAAACCTCTTGTTATCCATGTTCATGCAACTGAATTTGATCGTTGTGGTGAAAACCATAATAAACGTGTATTCGAAATTGAGAAAAGAGGCATGGAAGCTGCAGATAAAATTGTAACAGTCAGCAATTTTACCAGGAATATTGTGATCAATAAATATGGAATATCTCCTTTAAAGGTTAGCACGGTGCATAATGGTGTTGAGCCCGTGAATAAGGACGAAATAAAAAAACTATGGAAAATCGGAGTTCGTGATAAAATAGTCACTTTTTTGGGAAGAGTTACATCGCAAAAAGGGCCGGGCTATTTCATCGAAGCAGCTTATAAAATCCTTAAAAGAATGGATAATGTACGATTTGTTATGGCCGGAGGAGGTGATCTGCTGGAAAAAATGATAGAATATGTAGCAAAGCTGGGCATTTCCGATAAATTTCATTTTACCGGCTTTCTGAAAGGTGATGATGTATTCCAAATGTACTCTATTAGCGATGTCTATATTATGCCCTCTGTTTCCGAACCTTTCGGAATCGCCCCGCTTGAAGCCATTCATAGTAATGTACCTGTAATTATTTCAAAACAGTCCGGGGTTTCGGAAGTACTAAATAATGCAATAAAAGTTGATTTTTGGGATGTTGATGCAATTGCGGATGCCATCTATGGAATACTATCCTATCCGGTACTATCTGTGTTCTTAAAAAGCAACGGTTCCAAAGAAGTGAAAAACCTGAAATGGTCTGACACTGCTGGCAAAATCAGGGAAATATATTACCAGTTGCTGAATTTAAAAGCAAGTTAGAAAACAACATAATTAGCAAACGCTGAGTATTCTATCTCAATCCTGTATACAGCATCCCGATAACAACTCTGCCGGCAATACCTCCTGTTCCATATGCTGGAAAGCCAAAACAAAGAAACATAAAAAGAATAAATCCAAGTGATTTTTGTCAAGAAATGGTCCTAATTATCAAATATTCAATAAATTTGCAATTCTTCTGAATTTCATTAAACCAAACATATGAAAGTTTTTTCTTTCACATGTATTTTCCCTGAATTATTGACCTGCTCACAACAGGTAAAAGACGCAGAATCTAAAAGCAAATCAACAGATTCCTTCAAACATATAACATATAGTTGTATTTTTGTCCGCTGACTGATAAAATAATTGTTTTTAGAGAAGTTAATTTTGGAAATTCTTAATTCTAATTTTAATGCATTTTAAATTGTTCTGACTTCAGGGAAAAAGTTTTTGTTCAGAGAAACTTTCACTAAATTGCGCCACTGTTATAAAAATAACACTAAAATATCCATATAAAACAGAGTAATGATGCAGAGTAAACTTCAGGAACTTACCGAAAAAATATTTCAGGAAGGAGTTGAAAAAGGAAATGCTGAAGCAAAGCAAATAATAGAATCAGCAAATTCTGAAGCCAAAGAAATTATTGAAAAAGCTAAAAAAGAGGCAGAATCCATTTTAAATGAGGCAACCAAAAAAGCTGCTGAAACAAAGACCAATACGAATTCAGAAATTAAACTTTCATGCAAACAATCAATAAATGCTCTTAAACAGCAAATTGTAGATGTTGTTAATGATAAAATAACAAGTGCTTCAATAAAGGAAGCATTCAATGATAAAGATTTTTTAAAGGAAATCATCCGGACCTTATTGTCCAATTGGGCAAGTTCAGGCCAAAGTATGGAATTATCGTTGCTTTTGCCGGCAAAGGATGAAAAAAACATGGCCGAGTTTTTCAAAAAGGAAGCAAAAAAGTATCTCGACAAAGGAGTATCAGTTGATTTTGATTCCACAATTCATGCCGGATTTCAAGTCGGCCCAAAGGACGGAAGCTATAAAGTATCATTTACAGATGAAGACTTTATAAACTTTTTCAAACATTACCTTCGCCCTAAATTAGTAGAAATCCTGTTTGGAGCATGATAGTTATGAGAAGACAATACCATTACCTTGTTGCCGGATTGCCAGAATTACTTTTTGAGGACAATAAATTGTTGATGAATTCATCAGAATTACTTGACATGCTTTCCAATCATCTGCCAGCAGATGATATGAACATACTCAAGTTATTTTTCTGGCGGTATGACAACAGAAATGTACTGATAAAGCTTGAAAACAGTAAAAAAGCTATCGAAAGATCAGGCAATCTGAACACGGAAGAAATTGACACTATACTATCTGCTGTTAAAGAAGATTCCTTTGATGAAAAAGTATTGGGAGTCCCAGGATATATTGGAAAAATTATCGAGGCCTATAGAAATGAAACTCCTATAATATCAGGGAAAAGATGGGCGCTTCAGTTCTCGGAGCTATACTTCAAATATGCTATTTCTCATCCAAACCTATTCATCAGCAAATGGTTTCAATTTGAACGCGATCTGAATAATTTGCTTACCGCTGCCAAATGTAAAAAACACAATATACCTGTTGAGGGACAATTGATTGGAACAGGTGATCTTGTCGAGAAATTAACCCGAAGCAGTTCCAGGGATTTCGGTCTTGATAACGAGTTTCCGTATCACGATCGGATATTTAAGGCACTTGATGAAGACGATTTTTTACAACAGGAAAAAATGATTGACCGTGTGAAATGGGACTATCTTGATGATGAAGTATTTTTCCATTATTTCACCATTGAAAGAATATTTTCATTTCTGATCAAGCTCACCATTATTGAGCGCTGGCTTTCTCTGGATAAGGAAACTGGTCAGAAACTGTTTAATGAATTGGTTAACAATATGGAAGCATCTTATGAGTTTCCTGAGGAATTTCAGTTAAAATAATTAAGTAACACAATATGTCAACAAAAGGTAAAGTGAAAGGCATTATAGCTAACCTGGTGATTATTGAAGCTGATGGGCCGGTATCACAAAATGAAATTTGTTTCATCATCAAAGGAAAAATCCGGTTGATGGCAGAAGTCATTAAGATAAATGGCAATAATGCCTATGTCCAGGTATTTGAAAGCACGCGCAGTTTGAAAATTGACAGTGAAGTTGAGTTTGCAGGACATTTGCTGGAAGTAACACTTGGTCCTGGCATTTTGTCTAAGAATTACGATGGTCTCCAAAATGATCTCGACAAAATGGAAGGGGTATTTCTTAACAAAGGTGAATATACAAATCCTTTGGATTCCGACAAAAAATGGCAATTTAAACCGCTTGCCAAAGCTGGTGATATTGTTGAACCAGCCTCCTGGCTGGGACAAGTAGATGAAAATGCTATGCCTCATAAGATCATGGTGCCATTCAGTTTTAAAGGAAGCTATACTGTAAAATCAGTTGCTAAAGCTGGTGAATATAAAATTAACGATACTATTGCTGTTCTTCTTGATAAAAATGATGAAGAAGTGAAAGTGACCATGGTCCAGAAATGGCCGGTTAAAGTCGCTATTACTGCATTCAAAGAAAAGCCGCGTCCATATAAGCTTCTTGAAACAGGTGTTCGTACAATGGATACACTGAATCCGATTGTTGAAGGTGGAACAGGATTTATTCCCGGACCCTTTGGAGCAGGTAAAACAGTATTGCAGCATGCTATCTCGAAACAGGCCGAAGCAGATATCGTGATAGTTGCTGCCTGTGGCGAACGTGCAAATGAGGTTGTGGAATTGTTTACCGAATTTCCTGAACTTGAGGATGTAAGAACCGGTCGCAAATTAATGGAAAGAACCACCATCATTGCCAACACATCCAATATGCCTGTGGCTGCCCGTGAAGCTTCTGTATATACAGCCATGACACTCGGTGAATATTACAGAGCCATGGGATTAAAGATATTAATGCTTGCAGATTCTACATCGCGCTGGGCACAAGCATTAAGAGAAATGTCGAACCGACTTGAAGAATTGCCCGGTCCGGATGCATTTCCGATGGACTTGCCTGCTGTTATCTCCAATTTTTACTCCAGGGCAGGATTTGTTCACCTGAACAACGGAGAATCCGGTTCAATTACATTTATAGGTACAGTGTCTCCTGCCGGCGGTAATCTGAAGGAACCCGTTACAGAATCGACGAAAAAAGCAGCCAGATGTTTTTATGCTTTGTCACAGCAACGTGCTGACAGCAAACGTTATCCTGCAGTTGACCCGATCGATAGCTATTCAAAGTATCTTGAATATCCAGAGTTTGCTGATTTTGTCGGCAAGAAAATTTCTGATCAATGGATTGACCTGGTGAATGAAGCAAAGACCATTCTGTTAAGAGGAAAGGAAACATACGAACAGATCAATATTCTTGGTGATGACGGTGTGCCGGTTGATTACCATATAACATACTGGAAATCTGAAATTATTGATTTTGTTATTTTGCAACAAGATGCATTTGATATAATAGATCAGTCTACTCCTATTGAACGACAGCAATACATGCTTGAACAGCTCATTGGCATTTGCAGGTCAGACTTCAATTTCGAATCATTTACCGAAGTTGACAATTACTTCAAACGGATAATAAACTTATACAAGCAAATGAATTATTCAGAATTTAAATCTGAAAAATTCAACAAATTCGAACAGGAACTGAAAGAAGTTTTAAAAGAGAGACAAATTGCATAATAGCGGATAATTTTGAACTAAATAAATTAAAAATGGATTCTAAAGCCTTTCAGAAAATATATACTAAAATTACCCAGATTACAAAAGCCACCTGCTCACTTAAAGCTACAGGTATTGGTTACGACGAGCTTGCTGTGATTCACGGTAAACTTGCACAGGTAGTGAAAATAATTGGAGATATGGTTACCCTACAGGTTTTTGGAGGTACTGAAGGCATTCCAACAAATGCAGAAGTAAGCTTTCTGGGGAAAGCCCCTTCATTGAAAGTGAGTGAAGATCTTGCAGGTAGATTCTTCAATGCCTATGGCGATCCTATTGATGGAGGTCCCGCAATTGAAGGTGAGGAACGAGAGATTGGCGGCCCTTCCGTAAACCCGGTTAGGAGAAAACAACCTTCAGAATTGATAGCAACAGGTATAGCCGGTATCGACTTAAACAATACTTTGGTATCCGGACAAAAAATTCCTTTTTTTGCAGATCCTGATCAGCCTTTTAACCAGGTGATGGCAATGGTGGCTTTACGAGCCAAAACCGATAAGATCATTCTCGGAGGTATGGGATTAACAAATGATGATTATCTCTTTTATAAAAATGTGTTTGACAATGCCGGAACTCTTGACAGAATCATAAGTTTTGTAAATACAACGGAGGATCCTCCTGCTGAAAGATTACTGGTGCCTGATATGGCTTTAACAGCTGCTGAATATTTTGCTGTGGATAAAAATGAAACAGTGCTTGTTCTGTTCACTGATATGACGCTTTATGCAGATGCTTTAAGTATTGTATCCAACCGTATGGACCAGATACCATCGAAAGACAGTATGCCCGGTTCATTGTATAGTGATCTGGCTAAAATATATGAAAAGGCAGTTCAGTTTCCATCAGGCGGATCGATAACCATTATTGCCGTAACAACTCTTTCCGGAGGTGACATTACTCACGCAATACCTGATAATACAGGCTATATTACTGAAGGACAGTTGTTTTTAAGACGTGACTCTGACATCGGTAAAGTAATTGTTGACCCATTCCGCAGTTTATCACGACTCAAACAGCTTGTAATTGGTAAGAAAACCAGGGAAGACCACCCGCAAGTTATGAATACAGCAGTGCGTCTTTTTGCTGATGCTGCTAATGCAAAAACCAAACTTGAAAATGGTTTTGACCTAACAGATTATGATCAGCGCAGTTTGGATTATGCAAAAGACTATTCAAGAAAACTGCTTGCAATAGATGTTAACATTGACATAGATGAAATGCTGGATACAGGCTGGAATTTATTTCAGAAATATTTTAAACTGGAAGAATTAGGTATCAAACAGGAATTAACAGATAAATACTGGAAGAAAAATTGAAAAAGTCTCTAGTCGCAAGTCACAAGAAAAAGCAAATAGAAAGGATTTGGTAAATGAACAATTACAAGGATTTAAAGATATGGCAAAAAGGAATGGATGTTGTCCAGAAAACATATCATTTGGCAAAATTACGTGATGATAAGGAAAAATATACTTTGAGACCTCAATTGATACGATCTGCTATCTCAATTCCTTCGAATATTGCAGAAGGAACCAGTCGAAAAAGTAACAAAGATTTTGCCAGATTTCTTGAAATTGCCTTAGGATCCTGTTTTGAGTTGGAAACACAACTATCCATAGTTCAGTTGAATAATCTTGCTCCGGATATTGAATTTGATGAGCTTATCAAGCTAATCCAGGAGATAGAAAAAATGATCAATTCGTTCATCAGGAAATTGATAATTTCTAAAGAACTTGAGACTAAAAACTAGCAACCAGCAATTAATTAAGATGGCCATAAAATTTCAATACAATAAGACTTCACTTCAGGCTCTCGAGAAGCAGCTTAAGATCAGAGTACGCGCATTGCCTACCATTAAAAATAAAGAGTCGGCATTGAGGATTGAGGTGAAAAAGGCAAAAGATGAAGCAAACAGACTTGATAATGAGCTGAATCATAAGATCAAATCTTATGAAAAAATGGTTGAGCTTTGGGGAGAGTTTGACGAAAACCTTGTAGGTATTGAAGATGTAAAACTGGACATAAAAAAAATTGCCGGTGTTAAAACTCCTGTTCTGAGTGAAATTGATTTCTTTGTAGCTGAATTCAGTGTGTTTAATGCTCCCAAATGGTTTCTCGGTGGAATTGAGCTTCTGAAAGAAACAATTAGCCTGGCTATAGAACGTGAAGTATTCTCCCGTAAGATGGAATTGCTGAATTATGCCAGAAAAAAGACCACACAAAAAGTAAACCTTTTTGAAAAAGTTCAGATTCCAGGTTATGAAGAGGCAATATTGAAAATCAAACGATTTATGGAAGATGAGGACAATTTATCCAAATCGGCTCAAAAAATTGTAAAAACCAGACAGCAAGAGGAGGTAATGCAATGATAGCGCCGATGAAAAAATACTCTTTCCTGATTTACCATAAAGACTATATGGAGTTTCTTGATGGTATAAGGGATCTGGGAGTTCTTCATGTTATTGAAAGACAGTCGGGAGAGATTGAAGACGATGAATTTCGTGCGAAATATCAACAAGTAAATGAATTCAATCAGGCCATTAAATTTCTTTCAAAACGTAACCCGGAGGCAAAACCAATCGATGAGAAAAAAACAGATGGCATCTCAATTCTGAATGAATTAAAGAAGCTGCAATCCGATCAGGAATCATATCAGCAAAAACTGACCCAACTTCAAAAAGAAAAAATTGTTCTTGAACCATGGGGTGATTTTAGCTGGAACACGATAGAAAAGTTGCAGCAGGCAGGTTATATCCTTGAATTTTATATTTGTCCCAACAGAAACTTTGATCCGAAATGGGAAGCAGATTTCAATCTTATTCATATCAGTGAAGTAAGTAGCCAAAAATACTTTGTTGTATTGCATACGACAGATGAAACAATTGATATTCATGCTGAAAAAATAAAGCTTCCTGAAATTTCCCTGGAGCAGCTCAACAAATCGATGAATGAAATCATTGGCATTCTTGAGAAAACGGAAGAACTGTATGATGATTTTACTGCACGATACCTGGATCTGTTAGAACAGACAAGGACCAAATTAATCGGTGAACTCGATTTTAAAAAAGTAGTCCTCAACACTGAAAAACAGGCAGATGAAAAATTGATGTTGCTCGAAGGATGGGTTCCGATTGAAAAAAAAGCTGAAATCAATAAGTTCCTTAATGAATCTGATGTGTATTACCAGGCAGAAAAGCCAACGCCAAAAGACAACATCCCTGTTTTGCTTAAAAACAAAAAATTCCCGAAATTATTTGAAGCCATCGGAGAATTGTATTCATTGCCTGATTACAGAGAAATTGACCTTACACCTTTTTTTGCCCCTTTCTTTATGTTGTTCTTTGGTTTTTGTCTGGGCGATGCCGGTTATGGTTTGCTGTTTATTCTCGGAGCTACTTATTTTAAATTTAAAGTAGATAAGAAACTCAAACCCATATTAACTTTAATTCAGTTTCTCGGGCTTGCAACGGTTTTTTTTGGCACCATCACGGGTACAATTTTTGGCATGAACCTTATAGATACGGGATATCTTATTACAGACCAGTCTATTGCTATCTTTCAGCAACACAATTTACCGGCTGAAATCATTGAGAAACTGAATGGTTTGCTCGATGTACATATTGAATCAAAATTAGCCTTTCAGAGTAAACTTAAAGATCTGTTGGGAAATGAAGCCTATGTAAATTATCAGAATCTGATCATTAAAAACACCAAGGCTGATTTTCCGTTTTTAAGTTCTTTCAGGCATTTGCTTCTTGATCCTGATAAAATGTTCAAGCTGGCACTTATTCTTGGTGGTGTTCAGATCATTTTCGGAATGTTTATCAAAGCTGCTAATCAGGCGAGAATGTATGGTTACCGGTATGCTTTCGCAACGCTCGGCTGGCTTCTGTTAATTCTGGGTGGCGGAACCGTTTACCTGTTGAACTCCACTGCTCATTTAACAGATAACGCAGCCAAAATACTATTCTTCCTGGTATTGGGGATAAGCAGTCTCGGTATTTATTTCTTCAACAATCCAAAAAGAAACATCCTTATAAATTTTGGTGCCGGATTATGGGATACATACAATATGGTTACAGGAATTCTGGGCGATTTGTTATCCTACATTCGTTTGTTTGCACTGGGTATTTCGAGTGCAATTCTTGGTTTTGTGTTCAATGAGCTGGCTATGAATATGAGTCCTGATATACCGGTTATTGGTCAATTGGTTTTTGTACTTATATTGCTGATAGGACATGGAATCAATATATTCATGTCAGGTTTGGGTTCATTTGTTCACCCATTGCGTTTAACCTTTGTAGAATTTTATAAAAACGCCGGATACATTGGCAGTGGTAAAAAATATAATCCTTTTAGTAAAAAGTAATTTTAACATTTAATACATAAACACTATTCATTATGGAACCTATTATTTTAGCTTATATTGGTGTCGGTTTGATGATCGGATTGGCCGGGATCGGAAGTGCCATCGGCACATCAATAGGAGGTAACGCAACTGTCGGAGCCCTGAAAAAAAACAGCGAAGCTTTTGGCAGCTATCTTGTGCTTAGTGCACTTCCCGGTACACAAGGATTGTACGGATTTATGGGATACTTTCTGATGAAAGGCCAACTGGTACCGGATATTGACTGGTTAAAAGCAAGTGCTGTTTTTGGTGCAGGTTTGGCTCTTGGATTTGTTGCGCTAATTTCAGCAATACGCCAGGGACAAGTTTGTGCCAATGGAATAGCCAGTATTGGTGCCGGTAATGATGTATTTGGTAATACCCTCATCCTGGCTGTATTTCCTGAACTATACGCAATTGTAGCATTTGCAGCAACCTTTCTCATTAACCAAGCATTATAAAAAAGTAAAACTTGTATATTAAGTCCAGCTAAAATTGAAGCTCCTCGCCGCAAGCGACGAGGAACTATTCTCACGAATATGGCGAGTAATTTTCGATCCTTTTTTTATTTATTATTTTTGTGCTCGCTAACCCCACAGTGCTCCGTCGCTATAGCTATGGCGCAAGCGACAAGCTATGGGGAACCGAGTTTATGAGCTCGGCCCAGCCTGCCATCCACAGGCTGGTAAACCGGCTGGCAGGGAAGCCAATACGCTCGCAGGATTCACTATTTTTCAGCTAAATTTTTATTAATAGCCATGGATTATTTATTGCTTATTTTTTCGATTATTGTTATTCTTTTAGGTATTATTGGTTGCCTCCTGCCCATCCTTCCCGGTCCTCCATTAAGTTTTGTGGGCGCGTTGCTCATTCATTTTACCAAGTTTGCTGAATTCACTTCAGGAGAGCTATTGTTTTTAGGTTTATTCGCTCTGATCGTACAGGTACTTGATTATATAGTACCTGCCTGGGGTACAAAAAAATTTGGGGGTTCCCGGTATGGAACCTGGGGTAGTATACTGGGGCTTATTGCCGGGTTATTTTTCCTGCCTGCCATCGGACCGTTCGGAATCATAACCATCTTGGGAGGTCCTTTTGTAGGGGCACTAATAGGTGAAAAAATAGCCGGTAAAAATTCAAATGATGCTATGCGTGCTGCCTTTGGCTCATTTGTTGGTTTTCTTACCGGAACATTCATGAAACTTGTTTGTTCTTCAGTTATTACAATTTATTATGTTCGGGAAATAATACAGTACTTTAAACAATAAGATGTTCCGCTATTCCACATACTTTTTCCTTCTTCTTCCGATCGTCAGTGGGTCTGCATATTCTCAATCAAATTATTATTCCTATACTTTGGATAACTTCAGAAAGGCAAAAGAATTTAAAGAAACCATTGTGCCCGATAACTTTAACCTGGAAAAATTGAATGCAGTGATATTTTACCTGACGAATGAACAGAGGATTCATCATAAGCTCAATGTATTAAAATATAACCAAAAACTCGAAGAATCAGCTGCTCTTCATTCCGAAAATATGGTAAAGGATGAATTTTTTTCACACTATCATCCAAAAAACAAAAAGCTTCGTGATCCAAACGACAGGGCCCGTCATGTTGGAATTGTCAACCCCTTTCTGGCAGAAAACATTGTTGAATCTTTTGTTTTACAATATAAAGCCGGGGACGAAGTCTATCCAATAGCAAAGGGGGTATTTAGCTATAAACAAAACGGAGATCCTATACCACCCCACACTTACCTTAGCCTTGGTGAAACTATGTTAGACCGATGGATGAATTCCCCGCAACACCGTGATAATGTACTATCAAAAAAGGCTGTGCAACTTGGTTGTGGAACAGCCTTTTACCTAAAAGAAGATTTTAATGAAATGCCTGCTGTTATTGCTACTCAAAACTTTCAATTGTATGAACCGGTGCGAGTAAATGAATAACAATATGCAAAGCTTTGCACAGGCTATGCCTGAACAGCAGCTGCGACGCGTACTTTGTTGGTATGTGCCCTTAAAACTCTCAAATTTCGGCCGGCAACAGTTTTACCATCAAGAGTTTTAATAGCCTCCATAGCCTCTTTTTTATTCGGCATATCTAAAAAACCAAATCCTTTAGATTTGCCTGTTCTTTTGTCGCGAATGAGTTTAATGACGTCTACCTTCCCGATTACCTCGAAGATTTTTCGAATTTCATCTTCACCGAGAGAATAATTGATGTTGCCAATGTAAATAGTCATGGCGGTAATTTTGAAATTAATGACATATACAAGTTAATAAATTAATTTCTCAAATAATAATTTTGCCCGAAGAAATTGACCGCCAAATATTTGAATTTGAAGCTCCTCACCGCAAGCGGCGAGGAAGCTTCTATCCTCTTATAATTATTTTTGTGCTCGCTAATCCCGTAGTGCTCCGTCGCTATAGCTATGGCGCAAGCAACAAGCTACGGGGTTAGGTCTCGCAGGATTCAATTACCCGAGTGTGGCAACCATGATAGCTTTTATGGTATGTATTCTGTTTTCTGCTTCGTCAAATACAATCGAAGCAGAAGATTCAAAAACATCTTCAGTAACTTCCAGAGCTTCCATTCCAAATTTGTTATGGATCTCCTCTCCCACTTTAGTTTCGAGGTTATGAAAAGCAGGCAGACAATGCAAAAATTTTACATCAGGATTTCCGGTAAGTTCAAGCACTTCTTTATTCACCTGGTAGGGAGTCAATAATCCAATTCTCTCATCCCATATCGCATCAGGTTCACCCATTGATACCCATACATCTGTATACAGAAAGTCCACTCCTTCAACCGCTTTTTTAACATCATCTGTTAAATTGATTTTTGCTCCTGAATTTTCTGCAATCTGAAGGCACTGATGAATCAGTTTTTCGTTAGGTTGACACTTTTTAGGTGCAGCAGCTCTGAAATCCATGCCCAATTTTGCCGCTCCTACCATTAATGAATTGCCCATATTATTACGCGCATCGCCAAGATAGCAAAATTTAACCTCCTCCAGAACTTTGTCAGAATGTTCCTGCATGGTTAAAAAATCAGCCAGTATCTGAGTTGGATGAAATTCGTCTGTCAAACCGTTCCAAACCGGAACTCCCGCATATTTTGCAAGTATCTCCACAAGATCTTGCCCGTATCCTCTGTATTCAATCCCGTCATACATTCTGCCTAACACCCTCGCAGTATCCTTCATCGATTCTTTATGCCCAATTTGTGTTCCGGAAGGACCCAAATAGGTAACATGAGCACCCTGATCAAAGGCAGCCACTTCAAATGCGCAGCGTGTCCTTGTGGAAGTTTTCTCAAAGATCAAAGCAATATTCTTACTTTTCAAATACTGTTGCTCCTTCCTTTCCTTTTTTGCAGTTTTTAATGAGGATGACAATTCAAGAAGATACATGATCTCTTCTTTACTAAAATCAAGCAATTTTAAAAAGTGTTTATTCTTCAGATCTACCTTCATATTTTCAGTTTTAAATAGAAAAATAATTTAATCGGAATCGAATTTAAACATTGTCTGTGACATAGGGAATGATGAAAATCATAATTTTGTATATATATACCATTTCGATGTAAATAAATACAAAAACCTGTAATTTCATTGAACAGGGATTATTGTTACTTAGTCTCGAATATAAAGCAGTAAGTCAAATATTAAAATAATCCATCAACTTAGCAGACAATGCTTCGTATATTTAACCAAATTTATTCGAAATGATTCGTGCATTTTTGCTTTTTTCAATGATTATTCTGTTGGTTTCGTGCGGCGAAAAAGGAAATCAGGGAATATACGACCAGGGAAGATTGGAATATAGGATCAAATACCTCAATGCAGAAGAAGATAACTATGATCCATCCTTCCTGCCAAAAAAAATGGTCCTTGAATTCAACCAGGAGTTTAGCATCAACAATATAGATGGCTTCATGGGTTTTTTCAAACTCGGCAATATGACCTCTTTTAAAAATCACAAAGTAAATACACACCTTAAAGTTCTTGATAAAAATTATGCATTTTTTGGAGGAAGAAACGAGATGATGTGCTGCTTTGATTGTATGGATGGAATGAAACTTGAAGAAGAAACGGGAATCGTTATGATAGCGGGTTTAAAGTCTAAAAAAGTAACTGTGAATTTCAAAGATAGTGGTGAATCATTTGATATATACTATACAAATGATATCAATCTGAACAAACCAAACATGACCAATCCGTATCATGATATTGATGGCGTTTTAACAGAATTTCGATTGGTTATGGGACCATACCTCATGCAATTTACAGCCACAAAATTCGATCCTGAATATCTTCCCAGGGAAAAAATGAAAATTCCGGAACAGGCAACAATTGTAAACAGGCCTGAAATGGTGGCTATCCTTAACAGGTTAATGACACAGAATCAGTGATTCACATTGCGGATTGTTGATTTCGGAATGAATCCGAAGTCTCTAATTCTTTGGTTTCTGGTCACTGGTTTCCAGCTTTGCATCTCAAGATTTAAAATTAGTGTAATCGTTGAATTGTATAATCGTGTAATTGATTAACTGATTAACCGGGCAATCGATTAACTGAACCATATTGAATAAGTTAAATCATTAGTCTTCATTTCATCGATTCACCGATTCCCCGATTAATCGTTTGACCCAGCATTCCGCCTACGTTAAAACTTCAGTGGGCAAAGCCAGCAACCAAAATAGTCTCAAGTTTCAAGTTCCATTCGATCAACTCATCAGTTTAACGATTAAACAGTTACACAACCGATCCCGATAAAAATCGGGAGAGCTCGACCCAGCCTGCCATACCTTCGGCAGGTAAACCGGCTGGCAGGGAAGTCAATTACACAGTTACACGATTCAACAGTTAAACACCACTCGCGGCAACAAGCAACCAAAGAATAGTTGCAAATCTCTGGTCTCAAGTCTAAAGTCTCACCATCTCAGAATCTCACATCCGATTAACTTCAATTGTTAAATAATAATTCAAATAATTTTATGTTAAGAAAGTACGCTTATTAACTTTGACTATCAAAATTTAAAAGAGACCATGGCAGGAAAAGAAGGGAAAAATAAATCTGCTGCAAGAAAATCAAAAAAGAAAAGAGGCATTTTAGGATTCATACGGGATGAACGCTTTAGGATCTTAATGGCTTTCCTTTTTATTGCTTTTGGGTTTTTGCTCTTTATCTCCCAACTTTCCTATTTGTTTACCTGGAAAACCGACCAGAGTATTCAAGGGAATATTGAATGGGCCAGTGCTGAGATGATTGTTGAAAACTGGGCAGGCAAAACGGGAGCTTTCCTGGCCAATCTTACAATAAACAGGTGGTTTGGCGTTGCCTCTTTTGCTTTTCCTTTTCTATTAATTCTTTATGGTCTGAGATTTATTAATATTAAATTGCTTCATTTTGGAAAAACACTTTTAGCTACCCTTTTTTGTGTTATTGTTCTTTCCGTATGGCTTGGTTATTTTTTTGAATCAAGTGTTATTTTAGGATCGGGACCCGGAGGAAGACACGGACATTATATGAGTCTATTTCTGACAAGTCTTTTAGGCAGGATCGGCGTATTTTTGCTTCTTCTTATAGCAAGTATTGGTGTTATATTGTTTGCATTTGAAAAATCACTTGTTCATGTTAAAAAGATCCTTGGCAGGCATTTGTTTTTCTTCAAAACGAAAACAGACAGGGATTTATATGATTCCGGAATACATTTTAAAAACAAAGTTGATCAAAGCAATGAAGAAGATAGTGACCTGATCTTTGAAACCGAATTCCCTCAAAATGAACGAAGCTCAGAAACTGAAGAATTCACTGCAAAATCAGGTTTTGTAAGTGAGTCATCTGATAGTAACGAAAAAGACGATGTGCAGCTTACAGTTGAATCAAAAGAAATTGAAGAAGAGGGAGAATTCAATTCAAATCTACCCCTGGATGATTATGATCCCACCCTGGAATTATCGAATTTCCAACTGCCGACACTGGACCTCTTGGAAAAACATGAAACCGGCAACTCAACTGTAACAAATGAGGAGTTGATCAGCAACAAAAACAAAATTGTTGAAACGCTCGGGCATTATAAGATCCAGATTGATAAAATCAAAGCTACCATCGGTCCTACTGTTACGCTATACGAAATAGTGCCGGCTCCCGGTGTAAGAATTTCAAAAATTAAGAATCTTGAAGATGATATAGCTCTGAACCTTTCTGCCTTGGGAATACGAATAATAGCGCCCATACCAGGTAAAGGAACAATTGGCATTGAAGTTCCAAATCAGACACCCGAAATTGTCTCTATGCGCTCACTGATCTCTTCCAGAAAATTCCAGGATTCGGATTATGATCTGGCTATAGCTCTTGGCAAAACTATCTCGAACGAAACGTATGTTTTTGATCTGGCAAAAATGCCTCACTTGCTTGTTGCAGGAGCAACCGGACAGGGAAAATCTGTTGGCCTGAATGTAATCATAACTTCACTGCTTTACAAAAAGCATCCTGCTCAATTGAAATTTGTCCTTGTAGATCCGAAAAAAGTGGAACTTACTCTCTATTCACAAATTGAAAAACATTATCTGGCAAAAATTCCCGATTCGGAAGAAACTATTATTACTGATACACAAAGAGTTATAAATACTCTTAATTCATTAACAATCGAAATGGATGACCGGTACAATTTGCTGAAGAAAGCACAGGTTCGGAATATCAAAGAATATAACCGGAAGTTTATCAAAAGAAGGCTCAACCCGGAAAACGGACACAGGTATATGCCCTATATTGTAGTTGTTATTGACGAATTTGCTGACTTAATTATGACAGCAGGTCGTGAAGTTGAGACACCGCTAGCGCGCCTTGCTCAAGTGGCAAGAGCAATTGGAATTCATCTTGTAATTGCTACCCAACGGCCCACAACAAATATCATTACCGGTGTGATAAAAGCAAATTTCCCTGCCCGAATTGCATTTCGGGTTACTTCTATGATCGATTCACGTACAATACTTGATACTCCCGGAGCAAATCAACTTGTAGGCAGAGGTGATTTGCTGTTTGCTCCGGGAAGCGATCTGATCAGATTACAATGCGGATTTATTGATATTCCGGAGCTGGAGCAAATTACTAGTTATATAGGAAAACAACCTTCCTACCCCACTCCATTCTTTTTGCCTGAATATGTTGATGAAAATGCAGGTGATGGATTACTGGATGTGGATCTTTCAAAACGAGACAGCTTGTTCAGTGATGCTGCAAGATTAGTCGTAGCCCATCAGCAAGGCTCAACCTCTTTGATACAAAGAAAGTTCTCGATAGGCTACAACCGTGCAGGACGCATTATCGATCAGCTTGAAGCTGCCGGAATTGTCGGACAATTTGAGGGAAGTAAAGCAAGACAGGTTCTTTTTCCTGATGAATATTCTTTGGAACAATATTTGAATTCGCTTGAATAATGGGAAAATCGGAAGTCGGAAGGTAAGAAGGTAAAAGGGTGAGAAGTTTAGAGTTTTGAGCTTGAAGTCGGAAGTCGGGAGTCAGAAGTCGGAGGAGTTGATTAGTTGATGAGTTGGTGAGTTGAGAACTTTCGAAGCACATAATCCGCAACCGATCTCGATTTTATCGGGAGAGCTCAGCGAAGCTAATCCAAAATCCGCATTC